>Ga0157370_10001375_pt1 | contig 30111 bp, 24 predicted proteins | sample C35metaG_FD_113463 | JGI IMG/M metagenome (GOLD analysis project Ga0157370, IMG submission 113463) | Corn rhizosphere microbial communities from Kellogg Biological Station, Michigan, USA - C3-5 metaG | ecosystem: Host-associated > Plants > Roots > Rhizosphere > Soil | place: USA: Michigan...
CGGTCGACATGGCTCTCGGCAGCGAGGTGCATGATGCGGTCGGGCCGGAATTCAGCGACCGCCTGCTGCATCGCGGGCCGGTCGCAGATGTTCGCGTGAAGGAAGCGGTAGTTCGCCTTGGCCTCGACGGCTCTGAGCGACGGCAAGTAACCGGCGTAGGTCAGCGCATCGACGTTGAGCACGTCATAGCCCCTGTCCAGCACCAGGTGTCGAACGAGCGCCGACCCGATGAATCCGGCGCCGCCTGTCACCAGCACTCGCATCAGCAATTCTTCACGGAAAAATAGGCCGGCAATTCAGTCAGGTTCGGCTGATTGCGGTCCTTCTCTGACAAGGTCTGCGGATCGGCGCAGCTCGGCCACTCGATCGCAATCACCGGGTCGTCCCAGGCAACGCCCTTGTCGTCTTCGGGGCTGTAATAGCTCGTCACATGATAGTTGATGATCGAATTGGGCTCCATCGTACAGAATGCGTGACCAAAACCAACCGGCACCCAAAGCTGATTGTTCTTCTCGGGGGAAAGGACCACCGAAACCCATTTGCCGAAGGAAGGAGAATCCCGGCGCAGATCGACGGCAATGTCCAGCACGGAGCCCGAAACGCACCGCACGAGCTTGCCTTGGGCGCAAGGGTGTGTCTGAAAATGAATCCCGCGGATCGTTCCGGGGCGAACGCTAAGCGACTGATTCTCCTGCACGAAAGAGACGGACCCAGCTCGCGCGCAAAATCGGTCGGCGCGGTACAGCTCGGAGAAATAGCCGCGCTCGTCTTCGATCTTGCGCGGCACTATCTCCAGCGGACCATTCACCGCGAAGCTTCGGAATTCCATTTCTATCCCACGATTAATCCAGCGCCCGGCCGGCTTAAACGACTGGATAGGGGATTCAAGCACCGCCGCACTCACGGCCGCGCTCGACCACGACCCCCTCGACGGGAGCACTGGAGGCGAACACGCGCCCGCCTCCACTTCGCACGGACCGAGCCTTACGGGATACTGGGCAGCGCCTGGCCGAGGCCAATGGCTGTAAAGGCCATTGACGACAGAATGCTGACGAAGTTTTGCAAGTCCGACAGCGGCGCAGTTGAGACGTAGATCACGTCCTTGTCACGCATGGGGAAGTCCTGCGCGGCAAACAAGGAAGCAGGATCTCGCAAGTTGACTCGATAGATCACTGGTATGCGACCGTCGGGCGTCCGCGGAGATACGGCGGCCACCGCCGGGTCTAGCGCCGAAGGCTTCTCGAACCGGAAGACGAATGCGCCACGCGCGTTCGCGCGAGTATCCTTCAAGCCTCCTACCCTCGCGAGCGCCTGGGCCAGCGAGATTCCGGTGCTCTCGAACGGGATCTCCCCGCTCGTGCTGGTTGCGCCGAGCGCGGTGAAGCTGAAGTCTTGGTAGAGAACCGTCACAACATCGTGCGGCCCAACGCGAACGTTTTGACTTGGATCTCGAAGGAGGGTCGAAAGAGGGACATATCCCACCTTCGCGTCGCGTTGCACCTCGATGGCCGTCTTGGTTACGGGGTTGCTCACCCCGCCGGCGGCCGCAATGATGTCGAGGAGACGCTCGCCCCGCGGCGTGATCGGGACTCTTCCGTTGGTTTTGATATTCCCCAAAACCGCCACCGTGGAACTCGCATTTTGAACGATACCCACAGACACTTGCGGAAGATGGGCCATTCCGACGAGCCGACTTGTAATTTCGCGTTCGACCTCGGCGGGAGTGCGCCCAGCCGCCGGAATGGAACCGGCGAAGGGCAGGCGAATTCGGCCGTTTTCGTCAACCGTAAGCGGAGGAATTGTCGATTGTTGTTGGATTACCGTGCCTGTCATTGCAGGCGAGCCGGCCGAGCCGAATGTATTATATCCGCCGAACAGCACGGCGGGAGGCGCTTCCCACACCGTGACCTGAAGGATATCCCCCGGGCCAATCACCGTCTGGGTCGGCGGAGCGTCGCCGATGGTCTGAGACAAAGGCGGCGTCTGGTATGCGCTTGCGACTTGCCGAGCGGCCTGATCGGTGAGATCCACCACTTTAATCGGCGCGCCCGCGACCGTCACTCGATCAGCTTTGGAGATCGAGGCGGAGCTGGGGCCGATCGCGCTGAAGGAGGCGCAGGAAGCGAGGGAGAGAAGGACCAGGCAGGCGGCAGTGCGAGTAAGCGTCCTCCGGTCAAAATGCGCGCGAAACTCTTGCAACGGTACAAACCCCATAGATTTCGGTTGCCACTAAGGCAGTCGTTAGATTGCTCGATGATGAATGTCGAACTGTTCTGGCACTTGCCGAGCGTTGCTTTAGAAGGCACATCTGGAATGTCGGAATGCAATGTTCAACGGGCATTCAGAAGGCTAAAGCCACTGCGGATAAGCAACTGAAAGACCAGCGCATCATGGAAGTTTTGCGAATACCGCGCGGCTCGCCGCCGCTCGATGACGCCATCGCGTCGGATGAACCGCGTATCCGTCCGAGGCGGCTATGGAAACCCGACTGGCTGTTCCTCGCGGTCGTTGTCGCGCCGTTCGTGGCTGCCACGATCTACTTCGGCTTTATCGCCACTCCGGTATATATTTCTGAATCGAGCTTCGTCGTTCGCCTGCCCCAAAAGGCGCAGCCTTCGCTCCTCGGCGGGATTCTTCAGGGCGTCGGCTTTACGCCGTCGACTGAGGAGCTTTATGCGGCACAGTCGTTTGACGTCTCCCGAGACGCCCTTCGCGCGCTGAACAAGAATGGCGCCGTCGAGAAAGCCTACACCCGCCCGGGCATCTTCTTCCTTGAGCGGTTCAATCCGTTCGGCGTTGCAGGAAGGTTTGAAGACCTCTTTGCTTACTTCCAGAACAAGGTTGCAGTGAAAGAGGATGCGAGCACGTCGATCACGACTCTCAGCGTGCGCGCGTTCGATCCGCGGGATGCGCAGCGCTTCAATGAGCAGCTTCTGGAAATGTCAGAACAGACGGTGAACCGGATGAATGAGCGGGGTCAAAACGACCTCGTCCGGTATGCTGAGAACGAAGTTGCGAACGCGAAGGCGAAAGCGCAGGCAGCGGGATTAGCCCTGGCGAGCTATCAGCAACAATCTGGTGTCGTCGATCCCGTCAAGCAAGCCGACGTTCAAATGCAAATGGTTTCGAAGCTCCAGGATCAGCTTATTGCGAGCAAGACGGAGCTCGCTCAGCTGGTGGAATACACTCCGTTGAATCCGCGGATTCCGTCCGTCCGCACGCAGATCGGTGTGCTCCAGAATCAAATCGAGGCGCAGCTTGGGAAGGTGACCTCGGGTAACAAGTCGCTGGCCCACAGCGGTGTGGCCTATCAGCGGCTTATGCTCGAAAACGAATTCGCCAACAAACAGCTCGAAGCTGCTCTGGCCTCGCTCGAGCAGGCGCGCGCCGAAGCCCAGCGGAAGCAGGCTTACGTCGAGCGCATTGTCCAGCCAAATCTTCCCGACGCTCCGATGGAGCCTCGTCGGCTGCGAGCCATTCTTGCGACGCTCGCGCTCAGTCTTCTGGCTTACGGCGTCCTTCGCATGCTAACGGCCGGCATCAGAGAGCATGCTCAGTAACAGCCCTGCGCCACAAAGCGGTGCGCTTCTGAGAAGTTCTTCGTGGCAGACGAATCGCCGCGTCATCGGCGCGTTGCTCATCCGTGAGTTGCTGACCCGTTACGGGCGCAACAACATCGGTTTTCTTTGGCTGTTCGTCGAACCTGGCGCTTTCGTCCTCATCGTAACGTTGGTCTGGACGCTCGTCAAAAACGTCCATCTGACGAACATTCCGATCGTTGCGTTCTCGCTTACCGGCTACTCCTCGATGTTGTTGTGGCGACATTCTGCCAGTCGCTGCATGGGGGCGATGAAATCCAACAAGGCCCTGCTGTTTCACCGGCAGGTCACGATCATGGACATCTTCATCGCTCGAATTTTGCTCGAGTTGATCGCTATGACCGCCGCTGTCTTTGGGCTGACGATCATCTTCTACGCGATCAATTGGCTAACGTTGCCGGAAGATGTCCTTGAGCTCATGGGAGGCTGGCTGTTGCTGTGCTGGTTCTCTGCGGCGCTGGCCATGACACTTGGCGGACTTTCGGAGAAAGTGGACTTCATAAAGAGAGTCTGGGGCCCTCTTTCGTACCTGCTCATGGCGGTCTGCGGTGTCGCTTTCACCGTCGACGCTCTCCCGACCGCTGCCCAGAACGTGGTGCTATGGATGCCGATGGTCAACGATCTTGAGATCGTCCGCGATGGTTGGTTCGGTTCCGATTTCCATGCTCACTTTGATGTTTCGTACACAATCGCGTGTAACGTTGTTCTCACGCTGATTGGTGTAATCTTGGTCCGACAGATCGGCTTTGATGCGAGCAGCGACGAATGATCCGTTTGACGAATGTCTGTAAGGATTACCCGACGCGGGTCGGTTTTCGTCGTGTGCTCAACGACGTGAACTTGACCATCCGTCCCGGTGAGCGGGTTGGAATTCTCGGTCAAAACGGAGCCGGAAAATCGACTCTCATTCGCCTGATCAGCGGCGCTGAACCGCCGACGCGTGGGACCATCGAACGCAACATGTCCGTCTCGTGGCCGCTTGCTTTCGCCGGCGGTTTCCAAGGGTCGTTGACCGGTGCCGACAATGTGCGCTTCATCTGCCGGATCTACGGCGTCGATTTTGCGCCGCGATTCCAGTTCGTAAAGGACTTCTCCGAGCTTGGTATCTACATCAACGAGCCGGTGTCATCCTATTCTTCGGGAATGCGCGCGCGTCTCGCGTTCGCGATCTCCATGACCATCGACTTCGATTGCTACCTCATGGATGAAGTTATGTCCGTCGGCGACGCGCGCTTTCGCGAGCGCTGCAGAGTCGAACTTTTTGAAAAGCGGCTCGATAAGGCGATGCTCATCGTTTCTCACAGCCACCGTTACCTCAAGGGTAATTGCCATCGCTTCTTGCTGTTGCGCGACGGCGTAATCGAGGAACATGACGACTTCGAGGAAGTGTATTTCCAATATAAGACGCTTCTTGGAGAGGCGTTTGAAAGCAAGGAGCAGATGGTCGCCGAGATGCAGTAGCCCGCTTTTGTGAAGCGAGGGCGCCTCCCCGACCAGTATCATCGATGGCGATTATCGAGCGGCATCCCGACATTGAGGATTATTTCGTCGAATTGAGTCTGGACGACATCGCTCGTCGCGGCGGCCTGGCAGATATTTTCGAAGAAGGCCGAGTCATCATCCTCAAGGATTATAGGCTCCCCGTCGCACCTGCGGCGATAGCGGCGCTCTCAAAGTCGCTGGACGCCATTGCCGACCCGAATACCCGCCGTCGGGTGAAGAAGCTCACGACGCCCCTCTTCTTCGAGGCGAAGCCGCGTCGAACTGGTGACGGGCATCCGATTTTCGACGATGAGGCCCAACAAGCAATCTATGACGTAATGTGTCGGGGCGATCGTCAGCTGTTCGATGATGCGGCGACCGCGCTGCGAACCGCTCATGACGAACTATTGCGGATCTTCGGCATTTGTTTCCCGGCTTACGAGCCGTTCCGACTGATCCCCAGCGCCCGGCTGACAAGGACGCTGTTCGAAAACCTGCACTGGGACAATCATTCGATCGACGACGATTTCCATCAGGCGCGGATCTTCGCAAACCTGGATACGCGCGCTCGCATCTGGAACGTAGGACAGCCCTACCCCGAGTGGGTGCGCCAGAATTATCGCAAACATAAACTCGAGCGGTTTGCCGGCAAGGACCCGAACCTGATGCTCGACTTCATCGCCGGCAAGGTGCTGGGCGGAACGCAAAAAACGTGGATGGACAAAGAGCCGCGGCACAAGGTGGCGTTCGAGCCTGGCGAAGTTTGGCTGTGCGAATCGCGCCTCATCTCGCATCAGATCGTTTATGGGGAGAGCGCGCTCGTTTACATGTGGTTCGTGCGCGCCGCGTCGATGGCCAATCCGGAGAACCGGTTCAATCGCCGTGTGGAAGCGATCCACGAGGAGATGTCGAAAGCGGAAGCGGATTCAAAGTCGATGGAAGCTCGCGTCAGTTAGCTTTAGCTGCGAGCGTAGCCGCTTCGCCGAAGATGCCTGCTACCTGCTGCCGTAGACGCAGGTGGCTGTAATTTTCCCTGAGCTTCCGTTGCGCCTTCGCGACCATCGAGTTCCGTTCCCCGGGGGTGTGGATCAGCCTCAGGATCGAATCCACCCATTCACTCGTGCTTTGCGCGAGGATGCCGCCGCCGTCAGCGCAGGCGCGATGATAAACGGGCAGCTCTGACGCAATCACCGCTATCCCGGCGAGCGCGTATTCCACCCACTTCGTGTCGGCCTTGCAGCGATTGAATGGATTGTCCTCGAGCGGTGCCAATCCGATCCACCAGCCAAGCGAACGCAAAGCGGTACGGAACTCACCATAGTCCGGAACCGCCGCGAGATGGCGCACTCTCGTCCCGAAGCGGAGCAGTTCTGACGGCATCTTGATCGTGCCGAACAACTCCAAGTTCAGCGAAGGCACCCGCTCCAGCGTCTCGCATATGGCGGGAAGGATCATCGCGATATCGGCGCCGTGCCCGCCCGTTCCCATATATCCGATGACGGGGCCCGTCGCCGGCGGAAGAAGCGCACCCACTTCGTCGGGCGACACAGAGCAATAGACTTCGCCAGCGACAACTGGAGTGACAACGCCGTGCTCCTTGAGCCGTCGCCCCAGCTCTTCGGTCGATGCGTAGCAGAGATCGGCCGCTTCCATATTTTGCCGAAGCGCCTTCAGCCGTTCCGGGTCGTTGTAGGTCTTGTACTTGCTTTCACCGAGGCTTGCCGGAACTGCGAGCAAGTCGTCGTCGATGTGGAAAATGACAGGAATCCGGGCTTCGCGCGCCTGGGCGACCCAGTCCAGACCGGTCGGCGACGTATAGCGCGAGAGCACCAACAGGTCCGGGTTGTGCCAAGCGAATGCCTTCGCGATGGCTTGTTCTGATCGTTCCGTCTCGAACGAGATTCGGTAATAAGGCTCCGAATCCGGCCCCTCGAATGGCTGCGAAAAGCTGATGTTCTGAGTCGCCGTGGGTCCGCCCCGAGCGTCGGTCACGACAAGCACCTTTTCCAGCCTTTGCGACGCCGTCATGGAGCAGCTTCGACAAGCAGGTTTCCGGAAAGCGCCGCTGGCCGCGGTGCAACGGACTTGGTCGAGCTCTGCCGTCGAGCCGCCTCGGAGCGGCGGGCCAGAGCGTCGCCTGGCAGTCCGGCAAGTGCGGCGACGATGAGCCGCGCGAACCGCCGATAAATTTCATCCGGATCGGTCGGCATGTGCAACCTTTGAACGAATGTGCGCTGGCGCTCCAGGATCATGGTTGGCCGCAATCTTACGTCCCGTTCAAATGCCAGCCAGTCGTCGAGCGTGCTGATCTCCGTCAGCCCGTCGTAGTTGCTGGCATCCATTACCCCGGCCGGGTCGCGCCAGACTGCGACGGGAATTCCGGCAAGCACCATGTCGAAGATGATGGTCGAGGGAGCGGAGATGCCGAATGTATAGGCGCCGAGGTCCATTTCGTAGAGCGGCAACATGTTGAGCTTCACGTTTCGCGGAAGGTCCACTTTGTTCTTCAGCACATATTGCCCGCCCGGGTGCGGGCGAAGCGTTACCGTTTCCCCCCGCGCCTCCATGGCCGCGCAGAACGCCTGAAACGTTTCCATGAAGGAGCTTTTGTGGTCACCCGAGGCGCGCAGGCGGACGGAGTGCATGTTTTCGCACACCAGCCCTTCCGTTCCCGGAGATTTGTCCGGGTGAGCACTCGTTTGTTGGAGCAGCGTCGGCGGACCCGTGACGTAAAGCTTCGACCGCTCCGATGCGGTGAGCGAACTCAGCGATTGAGGTTCGAACCAACTGCATACGACGTCGGCGGAAAACGAGACTTTCCGTCCGTGACTCATCGTGTGCTCGCGGCTTTGGACAAAGCCAATGCATTCCAGACCGTGCTGAAGAGTCACTCGCAGGTAGGTACTGGGAGCGGCTTCGAATACGCCGGAGGTCTCGTGGTGAGCGGGAAGGTTGGACTCGCTCGCTGCGAAGATCATTCCGCTGCCGCCCGCGAGAACGGTGAGGGCCTCGGCTGGAGAGCCGTAAAGATGAAGTGATGCATCGCTAGCGTTCGCGAGGGCAGCAACTTCTCGCTGCCAAATCTTCTGCCGGTCTCTCTTTCTGAACGCGTCAGACACGAGCAGCCGGACCTGTGCCCCTGTTTCCCGGGCGGTGAGATAGATCAGCGGCCGAAGGATGTTCACGTCCTGCACCAGGTTCAGCAGGAAAACGACGCTGCGGCCGTCGCCGATAGGCGGTGCACTGGCCACTAGAACAATTCCCGAACGACCGTGACGCGGCTGAGGATGTCCTGCCACCGATCCGGCGGCAGATAGCCCGGACCGACGGGATCGATCATGTCACGAGCGACATAGGATCCCGACAAGCGCGCCGTAACTTGGGTCGTGCACCAGTTCCGAAAACCGGCTCGGGTGAGGTCCAGGCCAATACGAATATCTTCACTGACCGGGGAGCCAGCACGGTTCGCCTCAGGCAAGTCGGCGAGAGCACGACAGCGCCAGGCGGTCAGGTGCCGAGTGTTCGCCACGACCGGATAGGTGAGATCGGACAACGCCTGCAGCACGTCTGGCTCACCGAATGACAGATACGGGCCGCTCACGAATGAAACGCTGGTGGGGAAGAGTCCGCCCGACGCGGGCTGGAGCACGACCTCTTTCTTGACGATGGTCTCGGCCAAAAGGGCGCAACTAACGGAAGCGGCTTTTTCACGATGCTGCAGCAGGCTCAGCAACGCCAACATCGCGCGGCCATCACCAAACTCGACCCGATCGCTCACGGTCAGGAGGATCTCGCTCCTCGCGTCTCTCGCAATTGCTCGGAGATCGGCGTCCGCTCGGGCTTGCCTCCACCCCTCGCCTCCGCAGACGCGGTCCAGCGCCGCACGCATATCGCTGCCGACGTCAGCGATACTGACAATGAATTCGATGTCGCCGGCGACCGCGTTTCGAATGGCTTGAATGAGCCCGGATACGCGAGTTTCGTCCGAGGGATAAATCAGCACGGTCAGCGCTTCGGGTTTAGCGGGAGCAAGATCAGTCTTGTTGGGCGTGCCGACCGATCCGGGGGCCGTGAGGCCGGCGCGTGAACGAACGGCGATCGCGAGCGGGATGGGCGCCGTCGCGCCGGGCGGCGGCGAAGCAGTGTCAGGCGTCAACACGGGCCGCAGCTGGGGGATTGCGGCACCGAAATCCTGATCCGCGGGCAATGCGATCAACCAACGCGGCCGGTATGTGTCCGCTTCGGCGACCAAATATGAGACGCTCGTCGCCTCACCATCGGCCTCATGGAGGCGGTGCGAAACCAGCGCGCTGATCGTCGGCACGAATTTCGGCGGCAAGACCAGCTGCAGACCTCGTTCCAGCGCGGCGGATGCCAGCTCGCGAACGGCGCCTGCCGATTCAGCCGGAGCATCGCTGAGCTCCACGCCCAATCCAAACACAGAGGTGAGCCACTCCTGAAAAGGCGCACTCAAGACCAGCCCATTGTCAGTGCCTTGATCCGACGCGACCGACAGGCTGACCACCGATCGTCCTGACAAAACGTCGGCGCCGACAGCTTCCTGCAGCATCGCTTCCGACAGAGCCCAAAAGGCGTCCATCGGGTTGGATTCGATCTGGAGCGCCCTCAGCTCCGCACCATGAATGCCCCCGGGGAGCAGCGACGGGAAAGGCAGCATCGCAAAGGCCCGCGAGGTCCCATCGGCCGCGGAAAGTTCGAGAAGCACAGGCATCAGCGGGTTCAGCAGCTCCACGTCATGGAATACCGGACCGAGCGCAGGAAGCATGATCCCTGGACCCAGCAGGTGGAGCTCGGCCGGACGCGCCGGATGTGACTGATAGGCCCGCAGCACGGAGACTTCAGAGTCCGCCGTACGTTCAGCGCCTCCAGCAAGCACAAGCCGAAGGGTGGAGCCGTCAACGACCCAGGCATTTTCCATTCGGGTTGACTCGGCTTGGAACGCCTTCGCTCCACAGGAGACACTCGCTGGCGCGTGATTCGCTCTGTTCGGCGACTGGATGTTGAGGAGTCTCGCGTAGGCTTGCAGTGGCGCGGATATCGCAGAAGGGCTTTCGCCGTCCGCGGCAGGGATTGTCATCACGCTATCGAGGGTGAATAAGCCGTCTGGACTGCTGCCGGGTTTGGGCAATGCGGGCTGCGGTAGCACCGCATGTGGATCAAAATCCTTTGGCCGATCGATGATCGGCGCGGATGTTGCTGGCTCCGCCGCGAAACGCTGCTCATTCGGCGCAACAGCCGGTTCCCGTCTCCCTGAGGGTGAATGGATGGGCGTTGCCTCTGCCTTCGGAGTGGCGAGCTCAACGGGGCGCGGCGAAGACGAGCCATTCGGCGGCCGGCCGAGAATCCTGCCGAAACGCCGGTAATGTTCTCGCGGATTCAGGCCACTCAGTGCAACGTCAGGATAGCTCGCGGCATACCAATCGGCATCGAAAGTGGGGGGCAGTTTCTTTCGCATTCTATTCCGCTGGTTCATCAATGAGATGTTCGTCGCTTCCGTCCAGCGTCTCGCCCGATTCTTGAAGTTCGGTTGTGGGGCGTTGCTCCCGGAGCGAAGCTTCCAGCTCGATAGAATCAAGCGCGATGCTCAGCGCCCTGTCGAGCGAGTAGGCTGTCAAGCCATAGACCGCTCCGGTCAGATACAGCTGCCATGCCGCGTCCAGGAACGCGCCGACGCGCTCATCACGAAGGTCGATCAGGAAAGTAGGGAGCCGTGCAGCCGTGCTGTCGATTGCCGGCTCTTCATCAAGGGTCAGGAAGAGACGTCCTTCGACGGCGCGTTGAAGTTCGGGCCAACGCGCTTCGAACGTCGCCGGAGCAGATCCACGCAACATCACTGCGTAATCGAACCGCTTCTGACGCGCGAGAATCCGCTGAAGACAATAAAGGTCGTAACCGTCGCGGAACCTCGGATCAGCGAGATCGCCGATCTCGGACCAGTTCAGAATCGTCTGCAGATAGGCTGGCTCCCGGGGATAGTCCGCCTGGACATTCACGCTCTTCGCGATGTCCTGTGCGTCGAACTTCGCCGTGGTGACGACGAACTTTGCTGCGTTCGACAATGTGACCTGCCGCAACATATCCAGGCTGGCCGCCGACTCATTCGTATCGAGAGCCGGTCCGCAAAGCAGCATCGACGGCTCAGACAAATTCTCTCTCTTCCAACTCTAAAAGGAGCCGCCAGGCATCCCCTCGGCGAATCTCGTCCAGTGAAAACTGATTGTAGGCGAGGTGTCGCAGCCATGGCTCGCGGTCCGGGTAGACCGGCGTTTCGATCTTGGAGACATCCGTTTCACCGATCGGCGCCGCAGCGCTTGCTTCATTCACGAACACCGGCGTGCCGAGGCATGCCGCTTCGATTGCGACGTTCGACGAGTGCGTGACGAGAGCATGAGCCGACCGCAGAGCGGTCTTGAGTGGCACCGCGGTTTCCCCGGGCTGTGGCTTTTCACGGACGATGATCGGACGGTCCGTACCCTGCCGAAGTGCCTCGAGCGTCGTTTCAAGCCAGTCCGCACATTGATGAGCCTCAACGAAATATTCTGTCGGCGGGCAGACAATGATCTCCCGGCCGGATCTCCTCCATGGCTCAATCTCGATGCCTAGTTTCGTAAGACGGTCTGAAGGGCACTTGCGCACCGGCCCGGCTTCGTAGCGGTTACGCGTGATCCGATAAGACTTGCCATGTCCACGATTGAAATAGGCATGATCGATGTAGAAGAAGTACAGCCACTGCGCTTGCGCTTGCGAAATGATCCGCGCGCTGTCCCGAAGGACGCCCCAGACGACGGGAATATCGCTGAGCGTCTCAGGTTCGTCCTCGGCATATGCCAACCTGCACCCGACCCCCTCCGCGAAGGCCCGGATCACCGGGTTGCCGCCGCCGCCACGGTTCAGGTAGCTGCTGATCATCCAGGGTTGTAGTTGCCAGGGAGGTATGCGGACCACGAGGTTCGTCCCGATGACCCGGCCGTCCGCCTTGTGGGATTCAAGGCGAACGATCTTGGGCATCGTCGTCAGGAAGCTTGCGGGAACCTTGATGTTCAGGGGTTCATCCGGCGCGCACAAGCGGGCAGAGCGTCGTTCGATGACGGCGGAGGGGAGCGGCTCACGATCCATCCTGATGATGAGCTCATCGCCACCTTCGATCGAGGGCAGGTCGACCCCACTTCCGTTCGCATCCGCCGTTTCGAGCACGGAATCGGCCTCGGGCCAGCTATTCCACCGAATGGCAGCGCGTGGAGCGCTGGACAGCCCCAGTGCTGCGGGTTCGCTAACGAGCTGGTGGAAATCGACCGGCCCGGTTTCCTCCTCCGATGGAGTTGCCTCCCACTCGAAATAGTCACCAGCACGCCCGACGAAGCCGCTGCCGGCGAGAAACGTTCGGTACGGCGTGCCGTCCCTCTTGCGCTGCGGCAGCACTTTCCAGGGGTGCCTGATCATGAATATCTCTCTCACGGCCTGCGGGTCGAGGATCGCGGGACCGGAGAAGAGCGCGAGGGGAGCGTCAGCCGGCAAGTCCTTCAGCAACTGGCGGCATTGGGAACTGGCGACGATTTGCACCAGTCCATGCCATGCTTCACGTCTTGCCTGCGCCTGTGCGATCCGCATCATCGGCGCGGTCGGGAAGCTCAATATCACCGAGCAACGGACGTTTTGCATCGCCAGCAGCTGCGCAAGCCCAACATGCGCCGTCAGATCTTCTGAGCAGCTCAGATTGGCGACCACGATCAACTGAGGCCTGGAGGCATTCGGCGGCTGTGCCCGTTGCTCTGCGAGCCACCGGTCCCATTCGTCTCGAACGGCGGCGACCAGCCCGGGATTGGCGCTCGCCAGCGATTGCCGCCAGACCAGCATTATCGAGAGGAACTGCTCCTCATTCATCGCACCAGGCTCACGATGCGCGCGCTGAGGTTTTCCCACGTGAGGTCCTGGACGCCGGCGCGAATGTTGCCGGGTAGATCGAAAGCAGCTTCGATCATCTCGGCAATGGTTTCGGGCGATGCATCGAGATCGAAGATGAAGCCATTTTGGCCGTGACGGATGATATCGGGTGCGAAGCCGGTTCTACTCGCTACCGGAACCGCGTTGCTCATCATCGCCTCGATCAGCGGAATGGGACCGCCCTCAAGCCTCGACATCGAGAGAAATACGTCGAAGGTCGAATAAATGTCGCCATATTCCCGGTAAGGAGCGGTGTTGTACGTGAAGTTTGGAAGCGCCTTCATCTCCTCGAAGAGCGCATAGCGGTTCCAGTTTCGTCCAAGCAGCAGGAAGTCGCGATGAGGCAAGAGCCTCATCACCTCGAGGAGAGTGTCTGGATTTTTTCGCTCGTAGAAAGACGACGACAAGCCGACGACACCGTTGCCGCGCTGATGGTATCGGAAGAAATTGGGGTCGGCGGCGCCTAGGATGACGACTGTCTTCTCCTCGGCCAAGCCTCGCTCGAGCCAGATTCGACGATTGGACTCGCAGGTGAAGATTACTTTCGTCGCTCGCTCGAAAGCCACAAGAAGGTTCGCGACCGAAGTAGGCGTTTCGACCCGCGGATGAGTGTACCAAACGAGGATCTTGGCGTCCCCAACTTTGTCGTCCTCCCGATCCAGGAAGGTTTCGAACAAGGAGTGATGTGAGAAGAAGTAGGTCTTCGCGTCGGGACCACGGTCGGGATAGTAGACGACTTCCCAGCTGCCGGGTTGGCGGGAACCGATCTCTCTGCAAATTGCGTCGAGGATCCAGCCCCGCGCCTTCTCGTGGACCACGAAGGCCCAGTCGACGGTGTCGTCCGCATTACGCCGCTCCGCGTAGGGACCGGCCTGGATCAAGCTCCGCTCGGCCTCGCCTGCCGTCTTCACAAAAGGCGACAATCCACCAATTAAGGCTTCCGCGGTCTTGAGCACGGGGATGTCGAATTGTGCGGCATGCGCTCTGACAAGCTGACCGATCGGTGCGTCAGGACGTTCGACGATGACCGCCGAACATTCCCCGATCAAGTTCCGCATGCCTCTCGGCCTGCCTGTGTAGAAGCGCGGCATGAGGCGGGATAATCGCAGGACGTTCCAGTAGCGCGGCTCGGCTTCGAGAAGCTCGGTGGCGACCACCAGCATATAGTCAAGCTCCTCATACCGCTTCACCGCGTGCGCGAGGGCTGTTGCCGTTCCCAGATTGTCGCCGTGCTCGAGTACAATGAGCAGCTTCTTCCTTGGCAGACTCTTTCGGGCTTTTGAAGCCGTGATTGCAGAGCTCAGGACGCCGGCCCAGAGTTTGCCGATGCGTTCGGGCGTATATCGCTCAAGGAGACGTTCCGCCTCTTGGAGGCGCTGAGGCACGTAACGATGGCGGCTGGGTCCGACGCAAGAACGTATCGCGTCCTTCATGCGGCCGATGGTGATCGCCTCGTCGAACTCCGCGATTGCAGCACCTTTCGAGGCGATCACGGGTACGCCTGCCGCGAATGCCTGAAGCACACGCGTGGAGGACTTGATCTTGCTGAAATCGTCGTCGCCGGTGGTGAGAAGCGCCGCATCGGCCGCTGCCAGCTCAGCATACACCGCGGAAGGCGACCATCGCACATAGCGGGTCGGGAATCCGCAGCCGTGCACCAACGCGCGGTAAACGGGCTCGCTGTTGCTCACCACGATGAGCTCGAGCGGTACCTCGTCGTTGACGACCTTCAAGGACTTCAGGGTCGGCCGTAAGGTGTAGATGCCGAAATTGCTGTGGCTCGCGCCATAATTCCCAAACCAAACCACCCTCTTGCGGTTTGGGCTGTGACTGGCCGTCGGCGGCGGCAGGCGAGCTGGCAGGGTCCACCCGGTCACGTACTCGTAGGTGGCGCGATAGATGTCCCACGTCTCCGCAACGTCCGGAATTGTGTGGATCGGTAGGTCACGCAGGCCATTGTCGCGCGCGTAGGATTGAATGCGGTCGGCCATTTCGGCGCTGGGAACGGTCACGCCGGCAAGAAACGGCGCAATCCCCAGAAAACGCAGGAGATTCACTCCGAATTCGTTCTTCACGTAAGCTGGAGCGAGCATGTCGTCGCAAAAGTCCATGAAGACTGGGACATCGTAGAGACGGGCCTTCGCTACGAGCTCGGGAGTAATCTGCTCAATCCGCTTGACGATGATGATCGCGTCGAGGTCGGGGACTTCCTTCAGCAACGTGAGGATCGAAGTGAAAAACTGGCTCTCGAACCGCGGAGCCAAAACCCGTGCAAAATGGAGGCACCTGTAGCGAATGCTGGCGGAATCCACCTCCACCTCTTTGATGAGCCAACCGATTTTCAGCGGCCGCCGGCGAACAAGCTCATCTGGCATCGGCAACACTGCCGCGGCCTCAAATTCGAGGTTCACTTTCATCGTGAGACCCGCAATGCTTTCCGATGCTCGGAGACCGAGGGCGACGATTCGGCCAATGCTGCGCCCGTGGACTCGCCAGCGAGCCTTGCACGGCAAACGGCAAGCGGCGCCGGACGCCTCCCATAGCGGCCCGGTGCGCACAAGATTGAATGAATCGCCCGATTGGGCGCTATGTTACGCAGTTGTTCGGCCACTGGTCCGTTCTGACCCCTGCGAGTTAAGCCGCCGCCGCTGCGGCCGGCGTGCGCAGATTCGGGACCGTGAGACCTGAGCGCTCGATGATGCACGACTGACATTCGCATTCTTGCGTGTCGATCGTCCATTGCTCGAAATAGGCGCCGCCCCCGTAAACAATCTGGTGACTCATCGTTTTCGGGTTCGCGTACCAAACCGCGCCCGGCGCGAACTCGATTCGGTGAAGCGGGATTCCAGTCTTGAGTGGGCCGACTCCGCGCAGTCCAGCTGATCGCAACGGCACGCTCGGCGCCTCGCCGGCACGCTTGTTCTTGAGAATGTCCTCGATCTCGTGGCCGCTATCCCGGCAGATCTCGCGAAAGCTCGGGCCGACATTCCACACGCGTGCACGAACATCGAAATTCAGGACCGACATCAGCGAGAAGGTTCCGCACGGGACCTCGTAGGTATCGTAATGGAGCGGCTCGTCGGCCGTAATCATCGGCCGATAAGACCGCGCCGAAGCTGCCGGCAGCTCGTATCCGAACAACATCCGCGTGATCTCGGTCATCCGCTTGCTCGTATCGCTGTACGCCTTCTTGAACGTTGGGCTCGTCGGGTGTCCCCGGTTGAATTTTTCCTTGAACTTACGGCGCTCGTTCGACAGCCCCTCCCGCAAGCCACTGAGAAGCGGCTCGCCGATCGCATTATCGAGGATGATGATGCCGGGCCGGTGATAGATGCGACGCATTTCCCGCTGCCTCTCGGCAGTTGCAAGCTCCGTCAGGTCTTGTGGGCACTCCATCAGGACAATGGGTGTTTCCAGCTCGTCAGACTGGAGAATTGTTGTAGCTGCGTTCATGCTCCGAACTCTGGTTCACTGATTAGCTATAGTGGTGAAAAAAGGTCAGCTGTGGGTCCGCGAGGCTTCCAGTTCGTCGTAAAGGCTTTGATGAACGATCACGAGTTCGATCGTCGTCTTCCTCGTCAGCAGCTGATTGAAGATCAAATATCCATTGTCTTTCAGCTTCTGCGCCACCGCAAGGATTTTTGGCAGGTAAGTGATTGGGTTTTCGATCCCCTTGATCTCGAACTCGGTTACGATTTGCTTTGGCCGGATGTCCGTCTCATCCATGATCTGCGCAAGCACATCGTCAGCCACTCCCTCGACGTCCATCTTGAGAATGTCGATCGATCGGTGGTCGTTCTCTTCCATGAACGATGCCAGCGTTCGGCAACGCACAATCTCGTGATCGGTCTTGCCGTAGATCGGATAAAGAGATGAATTTAACCTCTCGCCGCTTGTATAGAATTTGAACTCCGCTTCGCGCGAGTAGATGCCCTCGTTCCGGAAAATGAGCTTCTCGTCTGCCTTGTGCTCGTTCATCAGCAGCGCCACAGCGGGGGTCGGATCATACATGTAGATCGGAACCCCGAACTCATCCGCTGCGGCCGTGTCGAAGCTGATGTCGTTCCCTATCCCGAAAGAATAGATGATCGGCTTCGATTGTGGCGGAAGGCGATGGATCAGGTAATTACCGATTTTCGTGAATCGGTCTTTGCACGAGGCGTAGGATTCCGAGAACGCAGCCTGAAACAGCAACAGCAGCACTTGCCACACAGGTGACCAGTGGTTCCCGCCGGGCCTCATCAGGCATAGCCGGAAAACTTCCAGTATTTGGGGGTCGCTGAACTTCTTCCGAAGATAGTCATTCTTTTCGAGAAAATCACCGTCGACAATAGGCTTTAGACTCCGCTCCGCGTCGATCAGCAGCCTGGTAATCTCAGCATCGAGATTCAGTGTTTCATTCACGGCTTGCGTCATGCGTCGGTCGACTTCCACTTTTAAAGCTGCCTCCAAGAGGACCCGTCGACCGCGTCGTTCTGGTTATCCGCTTCGAGCTTCCAAAGATTAGCGGTGTCCACTTGACGCGGCAAGGGGAGAGGCCCTCGATTCAGTGCCTTGCGTAAGGGATTGGAAGGGGTGCCCGGTCAAGTTGAGGGGCGGTTTCGGCGTTGCTTTCGTTGTTCCTCTAAGCCTAATCACTCGACCTTCGCCAGAGGCGCGGACGGAGTTAGGAACAGCAATTGCAGACATCGACACCACCAACTGAAGTCAAGGCGCCGGCTGCGGAAAGCCGCGGCCCTCAGGCTGACAAGGCCAGCGGCCGGGCTGACCTGCACAAGGAAGAGATCGAGGCGCTGAAGCGCTCGTTGCAAGAACAAAGGCGCGCGACGACCCTCCTGACTGCGGAACTGCGGATACAGACCGAGGCACGCGAAGCCCTCGAAGCTCAGCTCATCGAAGCGAACGCCTCAATCGCTGCGAGTTGGGAACGCCGGAAGGAGATGACGCGAGTGATTGCCGCTCGCGATGCGAAGCTCGCCGAAGCGAACGCCGAGATCAAGGCCCATCGCGAGCGCCGCAAGGAGATCTCGCGGGTGGTTGCCGATCGGGATCAAAAGATTGCTGAGCTGTACCAGGAACTCGCCAAGTTGCAGCGTTATATCGCCCGGCGGACCCTCTTAGGGCAGCTGAACCGTCTGCGGAGATATGTCGCGCGCTTGTTCCGTTAGGCCGAGGCGACCGCCGCTACGCCGTCATTGGGCGGCTTCGGCCGGCTGCTCTGCTCCCCGTGGGTGGCCGTGCCTTTCATGCAGCCGTTCGATGCGGACTTCGAATCCGAGCTCCGGATGAGACATGCGCTCGGGTTCGCTGAAATACATCGCCGCGAATGCCCGCTCCCCGTGATAAATCTGGTGCGCCAACAGGCGCGTCTCGCAAATCCACACGTCGTGCTGTTCGAAGGCGACATGGTGCTTGGGCTGGCGATCGAGGCACGGCGCCTTCCCGAGAAGAATGTCCTTATTCAGGAACCGGAGGAGGTCATCACCGCTTTTGTCGGCGAACTGAGACAGGTTCCACTCCTCATAGATGGTTTCCGCGAACTCATCCACGCGATGGCTGACCCGCCACAGGCGAGGAGAACGCGCGAGATTGGTGAAAATCCGCACCTGGTGGAACACCTCGGGGATTCCGAACACGTCCCAGTGGAGATTTTCATACATCGTCTCGGTAAACCGCCACGTATGAACGGTCCTCGTCGCGACGTATTGCGGGAAAAGCCTGGCATATAGCGCGTCCGATTGCGCGTTGCCGCTCCTCACCTGCTCCTGGAAATAAGCGAGTTTTCCCTCGTCTGACCCGAAGATCTCGTGAAAGACGAATGTGTCGATCGGCGCGCTGCTCTTGGGCGAGAGCGCGAGAAACTTGTGCCCCGTCAGCTTTTTCACCTTGTGCAGGATCTCGGCGGGGCCGGGGACGTCAAAATCGATGCCGTTCAGGAAATCGAGATCGAGATCGAACTTCACGCCTCGCAGCAGCACGAGGTAGCCCTCCTCGTACAAGCGCTGCACCTCGACGCGATCGGCTTCCGAGTTGATTTCGCGTTCAACGATGTAATCCGCGACGAGCGGATCTCGAAGGATTATTGCCATATCGGAAAGTTGCTGACTTCTTGCCCTGCTATTTGCAAGTAAGTGTCTGGAAATGCGGCGTCAACCGAACTCTGCTCCTGCGACCAGCTCATGTCGCGCGGATAAGTTCGACCGTGACGCGGCTGTCGCTCTTCTTGAGGCCGATACCAAAGCCGCTATTTTGTGCAGCAAAGACCTCGACATGCTGACCGGCGGTGGCGAGCACGTCCACTTCGAACGGCACAACCGTGTCTTCGCCCTGCACGTCCTCATAGGCGAAGGTTGCCTGCATAACGTCGTCAAGCTTCACCTGAGCGCGGCGATAACCGCCCTTGGCCGAGGCCGCGAAGGACAAAAAGCCGTGAACCCGGTAAATGCCGGATGTCGGACACACGACCCAGCTCCGATGCGAAGGGTAAGCGTGCATTCCCATAGTGTCCTCGACCTCGACGTCCCAGAGCACCGCGGTGTTCGCATTGGTCGGTATTGTTTCAACCGAGCTCCCCTTGAGGCTGCAGCTATAGCGCTGGAACCCCTTTTGTGCGGCCTTCACGTGGCCCACGCTCAGCAGACCTTCGCACATGTTGGGCTTCAGTGATCCGACGACGTATGGCGCCTCGCACAACGCGCCATACTGCATGGCGGCTGGCCGCTTGACGAACGGATGCGTGATCTTGCCGGCCAAGCCACCGGTCCAGCTGACGACGGTCGAGCCGTTGGTCAGCGTGATCGTACGCGTCTCCGCTCCCGCGCTCGTCGTGAAGACGCCGTCGGGATAGGTGCCGCTGTAGCCGGTCCACGGCTCGGCCATGGTCGCGCTCGTCGCGCCGACCAGCGCCCACGGGCTGTCGTCACCGGCAAGATAGAAACCCTGCTTGTCGATCGCCCGGCAGTCTTTGACCAGCCCGCCGATCAGGCCGCCGTCGTTGGTGCCGGGCAGCGAGGCAAGATAGAAGCCGCAATAAGCGGGGACTCCGGCGCCCTCGACATCGGTGTCGAACTGGATGTCGTTGTAACCTGGGTTGATGCACTCGCAGTCGATGAAGCTGCTGTCCAAGCCCTGATAGCTCGTCGTTTGGCCGGTCATCAGGAATCCGTACATGCCGACGTTCCGAACTGTGGTGCCGATGGCCTTGCAGCCGTTGGGCGCGTTGGCGAATTTCACCCCGACGCTGCCGCAGTTGATCAGCTGCCCGCCCATAATCTGGATGTTGCGGTTGCCCCAATTGTTGCCCCCGCCACTGCAATCCATCGCCTGTTCCACATTCGAGACGATGGGATTGACGATGGTGATGTCCACATTGCCGCCAGCGGCAATGCCGCGGGTACGCATGTTCGGGAAGGGCTTCATCACCGAGCTCCGCGGGTTGGCCGCGTTGTAGCCGGACTGGGTCAGATAGGTCGCGTCACCGGTGAGGTTGTAAACGATTGGATTGATCAGGCTGCAGCGGTAGCAATCGGCGAGGTGAATGCCCTGGACCGCATCGTCGATTCCGCGAAAGCCGACGCTCGGATCGATGCTGTTGTCGCTATGATAGCCGTCGTGAACGACAATGTTCTCGAACGTGCTGTTGCGACAATTCCAGAAGCTCACATAGGTTAGTTTGCCGTCGCCAGTTGCCGCGACGTTGCTGATCGAGTGCCCCGAGCCGCCATGGACCAGCAGACCAAAGGTCGACTCCATGTCGCCAATGCGGGAAGCCTTGCCAACGTTGATATCGAGTCGGTCGATCTGAATATTCTGGCAGCCTTCAAACTGCAGAGTGACGCGGCCAGGCGCCGGATCGAGCTGCTGAAGCCGCAACTGTTGGATGTGTGGGCGAGTCCTGTTCGAAATCGCAACGCTGCCGCGCACGCCGAAGCTGCGGTCGCCGCCGTCAATCGGCAGGCCTCTTTCCAATGCATAGTTGAAAGCAGCCATGACCGCCGCCCGGTCGTCCGTTGCACCGTCACCCGCTGCGTCGAAGTCCATGGGGCTGGCGCTGCTCTTGCCGTTCGATGCGGGGGCTGCGGCAGCGGTAGACCCGCTGAACGCAGTCCATGGAATGGCGGCAAGCGTCGCCCCTGCCGCGCCGAGGAACATCCGTCGATCGATGCTCCGCCATGCCATCTTTGACTCCTTCGTCCAAAACTTTGCATGCATCGAGTTTCAGTGCCAGCCAGCGGCGGCTGCCGGCTCAGCTCTCAGCGGTTTCCATGTGATCAGAAGCGATACAGAAATGGCTACGTCGATCAGACGACATAGCGGAAGCCATTGGAACGATTGTGTAGCGGAGCAAGAACAGTAACAATATGGCGATCTCGCCCGGGAGCTAGGGCAGCCCGCGTTAAGAAAGAGGAGCAGCGATGGCAGGCCAAACGGACGATCTACATCAAGCGAAGCTGGCGGCTGCCGCGCTTGCTGCTTGCATTGTCCAAACGCTGAACGAATCCGATCCGACGTTTGAACCACGGTTCCTGGATCGACTGGGCCGTGAATATGAAAAGTATCGGAACAACTCGGACGCTGATCCAGTGCATGTTCTCGACGCCATCCACTGGACCGGGGAGCTCCTCAAGGGGTGGAATCCCGTCCCGAAGCAAGCTGCACCCCGCATGCGCGAAGTGCTGGAGAATGCCCCTGATCCATCCGTGCAGCCGGCACTCCCGCCGGCGGCGGACTAGTCGATTCCAAATTTCGCATGGGCACTGCGCAATTGCAGGTCACGGTGCTTGTCGATAAATTCACGGAAATCGCCGACTTCCCATCGTTGCAGCTGCGGCCTGTGGCAGGCCTCTCCAGAGTATCGGAATGCCTAAGCTCTACCTGAATCCGAACCTTCCCGACTACTTCCTACCGGCGCCCGAAGTCACTTCCGCTGCCACTGCGCGCAGCTATGTCGATGAATTTGAAGACGCGAAGGTCATCTATTTCCCAAGTCTCAAGCCGAAAATCGATCACGATTTCTGGGCGGGTCTCGATACAGACAAATATCCCGGTCTGAAGAAGTTTGGCATCGACCTAAGTCCACACTTCGACAATTTGGACCAACACCACAGATGTCTGCGCGAGCAAGGCATTGCCGAGCCGCTGGCGGACAGGATTCGCGATCAGATGCAGACCATCTACGACGCGCTGATTCCAATCTATCAAGCCGTTTTTGGCGGCTACTCATTCGGCCGCCGCAAGGTCATGTGGCGGCTGAACACGATCATGGCCGAAAACATGCACGTGGATACCTACAAGAACGAGGTCGAAGATCATTTCGCTCGAATGTTCGTCAACCTCGATAGCCAGCCGCGCATCTGGCATACGAGCTGGCGCATCCAGGACATGATGGACCAGGCGAAGGGCAGAATTCCGGCGGAGCAACTGGAAGGCCTCAGTCGCGGGAAAGTCTGGGCCAAGCTCAACGCAGCCTTCTTCGGACAGAACTCGCGCGAGTGGTGGGATGACCAGCCGCGGCACATCGCCTTCTTCGATCCCGGCGACATATGGGTAGTCGACAGTCGCCAGGTAGCCCATCAAATCTTCTACGGGCGACGCGCGCTGTCGATCGACTTTTATGTCGCGAAGGAGGACATGAAGGACCCCGACCGGCATTATCTGGCAATCGCCGATCGCTTCCGCACCGAAAACCGCCTGGCAAAAGCGGCCTGACAGCCTTGCCGAAAGCATTACGCAACATGAGCCGTAAGCCAGACTCATCGCTAGCTCACGGATCCTGAACCATAAGGAAGAGCTGAGTGGTCGATGAAACCAGTGACGAAGTTCGTCTGCCTCGGGGCGTCCGAAGGATCGATTGTTCGGCCAGAACAATCTTGAGACGACATCAGATGCGCGGTCCTTTCTGCCACGTCGGATCGCTCATAAACAAGCCAGACGTTACCGCGGACATGGTTGCGCGAACGCGGCAGGTATTTCTTGACCACGATCCAGCAGGGTTCACTGGAATCGACCTGTTTCCAGGGCCAAACGTGGACGTAGTCGCGGATCTGTGCGATCCAACCTTCCTCGAAAAGCACTCCGACCTTGTCGGCAAATTCGGCACCGTCTTTTGTTATGCTCTCCTGGAGCATGTGAAGAATCCGTTTGATGCCGCGAAGACGATCAACAGTCTGATCGCTCCTGGTGGCCACCTCTATTTCGGCGGGCCGTGGTGCTGGGGCTATCACCCCTACCCCCGGGACTATTTTCGAATCAGCTTCGACGGTCTCGAAGTCCTGTTCCCGGAACTCGAGTGGCGTCAGCGCTGGTATATGTCACACAAGAAGAACGTCGGGGTTGAACTCGATGACCGTAGCGGAGAGAAGAAAATCTTCCGCGTGTATAACCTCGATGGGGTTTCTGCCCTTCTTACAGACATCGGGATGCCCTACCTCAACCTCGGCGCGGTCGGCCAAAAAGCCGCAATGTAACTTCACCGCTATGCCGCCTTTCCTGCCCACGCAAACGTCTGGAGTACCGCTGGTCTAATCCCCAAATCCCAATCGCGTCGGCGCTGCCACTAAGCCGGCTTCATCAAGGAGCTGCAACGTGCGTCCAACGTCGAGGATATGCTCGCCCGCCTCTCCCCGGCGCTGCATGGATTTGAGATAGTATGCAGTGTGCTGTTTAACCCCGTCCACCAGCAGATAATGCTCGAAGCCGCGTCCCCAATTTAAAATTGCCAACGTGCCGGGGGAGCGAGAGAATAAGGCAGTATGCAGGGCGGATCCCAGCATCCCGACGATCAGCGGCGCAGATTCGAATAGCGAAATCTGCTCCGCGAGGGACAGCTCTTCGGGGCGAACGATGTGGAAGCCGCGACTTGCCAGTTCACTCTCCAGTTCGGGCTCCGCCTCGCTTTTGCGCAATTCGTCAGACAAGCCGCTGCGGGTCAGATAGGCCGGGCGGCGCCACCGTCGCCGGCTGCTTCCGTCCAGAGCCTTTGCAACCTCCGTGTGCGGTTCATCGGCGATCGAGAAGGCCTTCCATCGATATTCTAAGGCTGTTGCCGGGCAGACCACGTCCCGGAAGATCGTCGGCTCGTCGACTACCAGAATGCGCTCCTCGAGCCCGAGAGCAGTGAGCACGTCTGTGCCGTACGCCGGCGGCTGCCGCCATTTGCGGGGGCTCGTGAACAGGATCGGCAGAGCGGGGAAAAGATTACGCGCCCACAGCCGCGACATGCTCTCGATGATGAAATGGCCATAATGTTTCATCAAATAGCCGCCGAACAGCACGGTCTCGTCGACCACGTCAAAGTGATCAGGAAGACTAACCAGTCCTGGAAGCCGTTTGTGCAGGTTCGCTTTGCGAAGGGCCGGCGCATCATCCGAGAGCATCCTGGTCGCCGCCTCGTCGATGCGGCGGCCTTCCATGTCCCAGAGCCCCGCAATCCCCGGCAGCGCGACAGCGTCCTTCAGTCTGTAAATGGCAGGAGTCGCGGGATCAGGGGTGGTCAGGACGTGCCTAAGCCTTGCCTCGGCCTCGCCCGCATCGAAGCCGTAGAAATACGGTCCGGCCATCACCCTTGCATACCCTGCAACCGCGGAGCCGAATCAGCGCTCAGAGGGGGAACTTGTCGGGACTTTCGCGCCGCCGGCTTCCAGTTCTTGGCACTTCGACCTGTACGCGTCGGCTTCTGACTCACGGCCCAGACGTTTGAGGACCTTCGCCATCAGCCTGTAGGGCCCTGGATCATCTCGCATGTCCTCTGTGGCTGCTCTCGCGGCCAGCTCAGCTGCACTCCAGTCTTCCAGCTTTGCGTAGGTCTTGGCCAGGATATAGGCCATTTTGTAGCGCCGGCCGCCGAGATCCATCGCGGTTTGCAGTTCTCGGGCAGCCTCGTCCCATCGCTGGCGCCGATAGAGCGCATCGCCCCAGTGGACATGGGGAAGAACTTCGTGGGGAGCGATCAGCACGGCCTGCTGGAACAATTCGTCCGCTCTTTCGAACTCGCCCGACCTGAAAAGTTCATTTGCTTCCTTGGCGAGGTTCAAAGCTTGGATGCGGCCAGCATCGAGCGAGTGCTGATGCTCGGGCGTACCGGCCGACACCGTATAAGCGTTCTCCATCCTGAGAACATTCAACCGGACGATCTGCGTGGAGACATGCGCCCGATCTTCGCGCCACGCGAGCGAATGCTCCGACAAGGTCACGCTTTCGAATGTCGGAAGGTAGTCGACGCGCGGATTTTCTCTGCAGATCGCCTCTACAGCGGCGCGCTGGACAGATTTCGAATAGCAGTTCGCAACCAAGGCATCATGTTCGGTGAAGGTTGATCCCAAGGCGACTGGCGACACCGTGAGGAGCATTCGAAAGTCGCGATGACCGTATTGCTCAAGAAGACGAAGCATTTCCCGGAGCGACGCCAGCAATTGGTTGTATTCCAGCACGTGATGCTCGAAGCGGCCGGGATAGCGAACCGCTGTCGCAGGCAATGGCATCGCGTTCGTGTAAAGGCCGAGCTTCGTGTCATACCACGCCTCCGCCAAGCCAAGGGTGACGATCACGATTTTGGCGTCTTTGACAAGGCGCATGTAGCTCGACACCGCGGCGCGAATGGCGAGCGCCGTCTTCAGGCGCGTCGGAAGCAGCCCCGGCGCAAGCTGCATGTCCAGGTACCGATCGCCCTTGACCTCGACGATGGAGTCCACCGGGAATTCGGCGCCCGGTTCGAGCGCCCAGCGCAACTCGTTCACGATCGACTGCGCGACGAACTTGTTGAGGGTGTTCGACTTCACCTCCACGCCTTCGTCCTGGCAGATCCGGTCGAAGCGCTTGACGGCGACGTTGAACCCCGCCGCGATCAGATGCTCCTCGACGTTGCGGGCGAAGCAGGAGCCGATGGTGAAGATCAAATCGTCCGGCCTGATCGAGAATGTCGGCCGAATGACGGGCTGGCAGAGGGGCCGAAGCCTGGCTTCCTGCGCCTCCGCGTCACGTGGCCATCGCGTGCGCGGCTCCTCGTGGTTCCGAAGCGCGTCCTCGTAGGACAGCTTCGCTAGGGGCCGCGGCTCGTCCGGCGGGGGATCGTCGTGAGCTGAGAGGGAATTGATTCCAGTCGCCAATTTCAATCCTCAATCCATTGTCCTGCAAGCCAAATAGCCGGTCTGTGCCGCCGGCCAAAGCCGAAACTTACGCCCGCGCGTAGTGGGCGCTGCGTCGGCGGCACCTCTGGCGCCACTCGCGCTGCGCGTTTAGGCCGAGCTCGAGCATGGAGGCCCGATGATCGATCTACCGCCCAATGCCGTCCCATTTCTGCGGCAGCAAAGAACGCAATATGAGGATGATTCAGCGGATGAGTTGCAGTCGCGATTTTTCGCCGACGTGGCCGAGTTCGCCGAACGCCTGAGGCCGTTCCTGCCGCCGCCACGGCCGCAGATGCGCTTCATCGACATCGGTTGCGGCATCGGCTTCGGGATGCTGGGCCTCCTGAAAATCTATGGTCCCGAACACGATTTCGTGGGCGTCGATCGAGGCGGGTCCGAGAATCCCGGCGTACGGTACGGATTCTCCACCACGCCTTCCGCGTATAATTCGTTGGAGCTGACTCGAGAGATCCTCGCGGCCGCCGGAGTTCCCGAGCATCGGATTGAGTGCGTCGACATCGATTCCGACCCGTTCCCGGCTGGTCCCGCGAACATCGTCAGTTCGACTCTGGCGTGGGGATTCCATTTTCCCGTCGAAGCCTATCTCGATGCCGCCGACGCGGCATTGACGGCCGATGGAGCGATCATCATCGACGTCCGACGGGGTCTGGGCCAGGAAAACGTCCTGAAGGAACGGTTTGACGTGGTCCACAGCTGGCCAGGCCAGAAGTCGGATCAAATGATACTGAAACGCAAAGCGGCCTGACCGGCATTGCAATGCCGCCTGTCCCGTTCAGCTTTGCCGGCCCAGTAACGATCCTCGATGAAAGGCGCCGCCACGCTTGCGCTCTCGCAGCTCTGGCGATGCTGGCGTGCTGCGCGACGGCGTGTCGAGCCCAGCCCAATGCTCCAGGGAGTTCGGAGGCAAGTCCCTTTGCTCCGGCCGAGACACGCAGCCTCAAGGCTTTTGGCGCAGTCGGCGACGGACGAGCCGACGACACCAGGGCCTTAGCCCGCGCATTCGCTACCTCCGACCGCTATTGCCTCGACGGGGGCGGACAGACGTACCGCATCACGGGGACGCTGCGGGTAGCGAAGGATCTGTGCCTGCATAATTTGACCTTGGTGCAGGCCGCCTCCCCGGTCGACACCACCCCGTACATCGGCCGCGCTTGCCCGGCGGTCCAGGATCCTTCGGCAGTGGTGGATTGCAAGGATCCGCCGGTTCCTCCTGACAAGCTGGCAGAGCTTTGGGCGTCCCTGTCTATTCGCACGCTGTTGATCCGGTCTGCCGATGATCATCCGCTCCGGGTCAACCTGAGCCGGGTAAAGATCGATCGCGGACCATATGCGGAACAGGGCTCGCGCAGCGATTCCGCCGGGATCTGGCTGGACGGTGCCTCCCGCGTCGACGTTCGGGATGTCGAGATCACCGGGAACGGCAAAGGCTACGGCCTGCTGATCACCAAGGCGCGAAACGTCACGCTCACCAACCTTTGGGTTCATGATCTCGTTTGGGCGCCTTATCGGGGAGACAAGCACCTCTCTGCCGCAACAGTGGGTGCCGCCGGCTGGAATTCAGTGCCCATCCACGAGTTTCGCGAGCAAAGGCCCGGCCAGGCCCGTCCGGCGAAGTTCTATGGAGTCAGGATACAGGAACAGCTGACTTGCGTGTCCCTCGCAGACGTCAGCCACGTCAGGATCGACAATCTTCGGGTTGAGCGTTGCCTCGCCCGGTTCGACTCCGGCAACCTGCCATGGCAGGCCGACGGGCTCGACATTGGACGCTCGTCCTCTGACGTCGTCGTGAACGGAGCGAAGATCGACGAGACATGGGAAGGTGTCGATGTCGCAGCCGGCGGAAACGGGATCGACGGCCTGTGGATTAATGACCTGACTGTCTCCAATTCCTTCAGCTTCGGGCTCAAGATGGGATACCAGCTGCGCGATGCCCGTATATCGGGGCTGAACGTCGCCGGAGCCGGCTTGTCGGGGGTCGTGATTTACGGGCCGGTTCGCAATGTGCGCCTCTCACGCGCCTCGATCCAGAATGTCGGGATCCTCCGGCTTGACCGCCGTCGTTATTCACCTTGGCCAGCTGGAAATCGTGCCGGTCTTCGTATCGACGGCACCGCGAATTCCTTTCCCGAGAATATCGTCGTGGAAGATATGGCGGTGTCCGGCCGCCCTCGCGAATTCGAGTCCGGCGTCTTGAACACTGCGGGAAAACGTGTTCGGCTCGTCGGTTTCCAGGCTCGCGGTTTCGGTCTGGAGAAGGTTCGCGGCGTCGCAGGAGGCCTGTAGGACTGTTGCCTATCGGTCCTGAGCATCCTTGGTGGATGCGGCCATCAATTGAGCGATTTGCTCTGTTTCCTGCAGATACCGATACCGCGCCAGTTCGCTCTTGTACTTTTCATCCTCGAATTTCCGAGGTCCCTTGCCGGTCCAGATGAGGCTCTCGTCCTGGAAGAACCAGTCCAGGTAGATTCTCTCCAGCAAGCTCACCTGCACTTCGCCGTCGGCGAGGTTGCGGTGTACATGGCCAAGAACGATCTGATCGAGGAACCACGCAGCCTCGCCCGCTTCCAGGACGGGCCGGATGAGTGCGCTGACCTGATCGATGAATTTGGCCGCGCCTGCTGTTGGGCTGAGCGCCAAAGCGCCCGCGGCGACCGTGACGTGCGGTCGCTCGTCATAACGCAAGAGCATGCGCACATCGGCAGCCTCGCCGGCGAAGGCCGTCGCAATGTCGCCGCGCACGATGCAGTCCGCGTCGAGGCAGAGATAAGATGCAGGCGCGCTCGCGAAGATCTCGGCAAGGCGCACGAAGCGCACCGACGCATAATAGGTGCGAACATGGGCATCAGCGCATCGACCGAAGTCGACATGCTCGAATGAGAAGCTGAGACCAAGCTGCGGAAGCATCGTTCGGGCGACTTCGATTGCCCGAGCGACGCCCGCATCGGGATTGATGACGTGAACGTGACATTTCGCATCTGGCGATTGCTGCCCGACGGACGCCAGAAGAATGAGGCCGTGCTCCCAAAAGAAACCGCTGTCCGCGGCAAAAAAGACGACGACATCGTCTGGTGTGACATCCGGACGATCGCCGAGCAGCGGCGCGAGCGGAACCTGCGGAGCCAAGCCCAATTTGAGCCTGGCCTGGGTTCGCCAAAAATTTGCCGCGGGATCATTTGGCGCGAGCATCAATGCCTTGTCGAAGACGGCGAGCGCCTCGCCATGTCGGCCTTGCTCAGAGAGGCTTTGCCCGAGCAGCGTGTAATCCTCCGGCCGGCGCGTCATCGCCGCATAATCTGAAAGATATGCCTCGGCGCGCGCGAGCTCGTTCCTCTCCAGCAGAATGGTGCCGAACAGCGTCCCCAGCCCACACAACTGCTGCTCCTGAAGCGATGCCTCGCGGAGCTCCGCTATCGCCTCATCATAGCGGCGGGCCCGGTAGAGGATGTTCGCGGCGGTCACGTGATAGGTGGGCGCGTCCTTGGCCAACTCACGAGCCACGCCCAGCGCGCGGTCGAGATCGTACATGGCGAGGCTGACCGACAGAATTGCCTTCTCGATCAGCGGGTCATTTTCATTGTCCGTCGCGAGAGCGGCATAGGCGTCCAAGGCCTGCTCCCAATAGCCAAAGCGCGCGAGTAGCTCGGCGCGTTGCCTCTGAACCTCGCTCGACCGACACTCCGCAGGCAGGCGCTCGATCAATTCGAGCGCCGACCGATATGCGCCCGGGGCGAACGGCCCCTGCGCGATAAAGGCCGGGATGGCGTCAGCAATTTCGCGAGCGCGCAACTCTGCTGATCGATCGGAAATGGACTGCGCACTCTGCATCGAGCTATCGGCGAGCCAGCGCCCGGTGTCGCAGCCACCAGCGAAATCGCGAACGGCGTTGGCGACCGTTCCCAGCACACTACCCCAATCAGCGTCGA
>Ga0157370_10001376_pt1 | contig 30075 bp, 31 predicted proteins | sample C35metaG_FD_113463 | JGI IMG/M metagenome (GOLD analysis project Ga0157370, IMG submission 113463) | Corn rhizosphere microbial communities from Kellogg Biological Station, Michigan, USA - C3-5 metaG | ecosystem: Host-associated > Plants > Roots > Rhizosphere > Soil | place: USA: Michigan...
ACGCCACCCGTGATTCGAACCGCTCGACAAAGATCGAGTTGAAGGACCACAAAGGGGCGTCACACGCGGGGAGGATCCCTCCCGTTCCCGCCACCCATCTGGATGGCGGGAACGAGGCGGGACTTCGGGGAGTCGCCGGCTGACGAGTTGGCATCGGTCTGGATCGGATGCCGGAGAAAAGCGCTGAAGGCCCGGGGGGGATCGGCATGAATACAACGATTCAACGCGGCGTATCTCCTGTCGCAACAGCGGGAGGAACCGCACGCATCAAGTGCATTGTCCGCAATGCACTCGCTGCAGCCCGTCATTGCACCTCGTCTGCAGCTTCGACACTCCTTGCTCGACATCGCGTTACACGAATAGGTGTTCGCGATGTTGGCCCCTTCACCTGTTCACGCTCGCGTTGCGATTCCGATATACGCACGCATTCGCCGACAGGCCAATCGTCAATGTTTTTTTCGCAGCACCTTTAGCAGTACCTTCCCGACGCCAATCCCGGCACGGGCCTTGTAACTCTGTATCTCATGGAGAGTCAGAAAATGAAAGCCCTCATCAACCAAGCAAAGCGTTTCGTTCGCGACGAAGACGGTGCCACGATGGTCGAGTATGCACTGATGCTCGCCCTGATCGCGGTGGTTTGTATCTTGGCCGTTACAGCAATCGGCAACAACGCGAACACCATGTTCAACACCATCGCTGACGAACTTTGATGAAGCTTAGGCGGATGAACCTGTTTGATCGGACCGTCCGCCGCTTCTCGAACCTGGCGGTCTCGCCTCAACAAACCGAGACCCCTCGGGTTCCTATGAAGGAGAGTACGAATGCAACGCCTTCTCGTGCAGATACAGCGCTTCATACGCGACAAGGACGGCGCCACGATGGTGGAGTACGCGTTCATGGTCATGCTGATCGCGATCGTCTGCGTTGCGACCATTTCTACGATCGGCACAAAACTCAGCACCGTCTACAACACGGTCGCCGATGATTTCTGACTGAAGGTTTCATCGCAGCCAAAGCGCGATCGCAGCGCCCTACTGCACGCTAACCCACCCGGACCGAGGCTCTCGATGTTGACCGTACCGCTTCCACCCCAGCCGATCCCGCTTCTCGTCGTCGGACTGGTCGTTGTCACCGCGAGCACCGACATCGTCTGCCGTCGGATCCCTAACCAGGTGATTGCGATGGGTCTGCTTGCCGCGTTCGTCGTGCAGGCGTGCTTGCACGGGCCTGTGTCGGGTATCGGCGACGCGCTCGCAGGCACGCTGGCCGGTTTCGCGCTGCTCATTCCGTTGTATTTGCTGCGCGCAACCGGGGCCGGCGACGTCAAGCTGCTCGCGATGATCGGCGCGTGGGTCGGCCCACCGATGATTCTCTACGTCGCGCTCACGGCTTTCGTCATTGGTGGCGTTTGGTCAATCGCCTGGACGCTCCTTCGAGGCCGGATGCAGCAGTTTCTCTTGAACCTCTGGTCGATCACGCACGGCGGCTGGCGTCTGCAACAAGGCCCGAACGATGCGTCCGGCATCCAATCAGTCGGGACGTTGCCCTACGGCGTTGCGATCGCCGCCGGCACGTTGGTCACGCTCTTCATGTCCGTGCTGTAGCGATCAAAGGCAGCTTAGGACTAGTCACCGGGCGAGCAACGTTTCTCACGGTTTCAGGCCAGCAAAAAATACTATCGGGGGTTGGACATGGACGGACACGACATCGAACAGGGCAGCTCGGCGCACGTCACGCGCTTGCCGGAGCCGCCCGCATTGCGCGCGCGCAATGCGGATGCGGCGCCCGTCTCGCTGCGCGCGCCGCGCACGTTGGCGGACACCGGCTTGCCGCCTACGTTCGTTGGCCGTCTCGTGTTGAAGTCCACGTGCCTGAACGGCAAGTCCACGTTCTCCGATTTGTCGGAGCGCCATCGTCTGCCTATCGCCGTACTCGAAGACGTCCTGTCGTTCCTCGTGCGCGAGCATCTCGCGGAAATCATTCACCGCGGCGCGACCGACATCGACGTGACGCTTCGCCTCACCGACGCGGGCCGCACGCTAGCCGCCGACGAGTTGGCACGCTGCAGCTACTGCGGCCCCGCTCCCATCGCATTCGAACACTACGCGGAGGTCGTACGCGAGCATTCGGTGCGTCGGCAGCGCATCACGCAGGCCGACGTCGATGCCGCATTCGAAGGCGTGCGCGTCAATCGCGCGTTGCTGGATAGCGCGGCGGCGTCACTGAATGCCGGGCGTCCCCTGTTGATGTACGGCCCAGCCGGCAGCGGCAAGACGTTCATCGCCGAACGGCTCGGCAAACTGCTACGCGGAGATGTGCCGATCCCTTACGCGCTTTTCATCGGCGGTGAGATCGTGCAGATCTACGATCCGCTCGTCCATCGCGACGCGCCTGCGGCAGCGCAGGGCGCGATCGGCGACAAACGATGGCGGCTATGCAGCCGTCCCGTCATGATCTCGGGGGGCGAGCTGACGCTCGAGGGTCTCGATCTTCGCTACGACGTCAACGCAGGCTTCTATCAGGCGCCGCCGCACCTGAAGGCGAACATGGGCCTTTACATCGTCGACGACCTGGGGCGCCAGCGTGTGGCCGCTCACGAACTGCTCAACCGTTGGATCATGCCGCTCGATCGCGGCGTCGACCTCTTCACGCTGCAGTCGGGGACGCGCTTCACGGCACCGTTCGACGTATGGCCGGTGTTTTCGAGCAACCTCGATCCGGCTCAGATCGGCGACGAGGCCTTTCTGCGCCGCCTCGGCTCGAAACTGCAAATCGGCCCGCTTTCGCTCGACGACTATCGTGCCGTCTTCGATGCGTGTTGTGCATCGATCGGCTTCAAGACGAGGCAGCCGGCATTCGAATATTTGCTGCACGACCTGCACATGGCGACGAACAAGCCCTTTCTCGCGTGCTACCCGCGCGACCTGCTCCACCTGCTTGCTGCTTCCGCCGAGTATCGCGGGGAAGCGCGCGAAGTGACCGAGGACGGACTCCTCGAAGCATGGCAGAGCTATTTCGGCGATGTCGGAACGCGTACCGGGCCTCATCCGCCCGCCGTGAAGCAGCCCGAGAAACGATTGGCGGCGCGTTGAACCGCGCTCGTCCCTTGATCCACCAGGAGTCTTGTCATGAAAAACAGTCGCGCTCTCATCATGCTGGCGATGGCCATGATCGCCGGCCTTGCAGCGGTCATCTTTGCGTCCCGATGGCTGATCCATACCTCGTCGAGTGCACTCACGCCCGTTGCCGTCGCGAGGGATGACATCAATCTGGGCCAGCCGCTCAACGTCAACATGATCCGCATCGTCAACTGGCCTACCGGCAGCGTGCCGCCGGGCGCTTACGCCGATTTGAAGCCGCTCGACGGACGCGTGCTCCGCACGAGTCTCGCCCGAGGGGAGCCCGTGCTCGAATCGAAACTCGCGCCGATCGGCACCAAGGGCGGCCTCTCGGCAGTGATCGAAAAAGGCGACCGCGCCATTACGGTTCGCGTGAACGACGTGGTGGGCGTGGCGGGCTTCGCCTTGCCGGGCAACTATGTCGACGTCATCGTGAACACCCAAGAGCCCGGAAAAGGCGATCAGCAGAGCATTTCGAAGATCGTGCTCGAAAAGATTCTGGTCTTGGCCGTCGCGCAGCAGGTGAGCCGCGACGACACGCAACCGAAGGTCGTCAACGCGGTCACGCTCCAAGTGTCGCCGGATCAAGCGGAAAAACTCGATCTCGCACGCAGCGTCGGCACGCTATCGCTCGTGTTGCGCAATCAGGTGGACAAAGACCAGCTCGCAACGAAGGGGGCAACCAAGCTCACGCTGCTCGGCCATCCCGTCGCCGCGTCGGCGCCGGCTGCCGCACCGGTCGCGCCGACCCGCGTGCGCTATCTAGCGGCACGCCCCGCCCCTCGCGCGAAGCGCGACTGCGTCGGGGTGCTTTCCGGCGTGACGGGCAGCGAAGAATGCTTCTAGCGGTGAACGTCGCACGCATGCGGGGACCGACACGCGTGCGTAAGTGAAAAGCAAACAACCCAGCGGCATCAGTTAGCCGCTTACAGGTATCACAGACATCAGTAACCGGGGGCATCAAAAATGGATACGAGCACGGAGTTGATTTTGGGCGGGGGCACGCGGCGCTGCAAGACCGGCAGCGCCGTATTCGCGGGGCTTGTCGCAGCGGGCGTGCTGAGCATGCAGCCCGTCATCGCCAAAGAGGCCCCCAAGTCCAACGCGGACCCGAAGGCGGCAGCGCCCGCCGTCACGCAGCCGCTGCGCGGGCCGAATTGCAGAGGCGAAGTACGCGAAGGAACGAGCGTCGCCGTGCCGGTCGGCAAGTCGACACTCGTCTCGCTCGACGAACCGACGGTCGCACGTACGATCGGCAACCCGGTCGTTGCACAGGCGACGCTGGTTTCGCCGCGCACGTTGTATATCGTCGGTATGTCGGTCGGTACGACCAACATGATTATCCAGGGACGCAGCGGCACTTGCCAGATGATCGACGTCATGGTCGGCATCGATGCCGACGGGCTGCAACATACGTTGAGGCAATTGATGCCTGCCGAACGCGGCATTCGCGTCACGACCGCGGCCGGCAACCTGGTGCTGTCGGGAGATGTTTCGAATGCACCGGCTGCCCAGCAGGCAATGCAGATCGCCAGCGCCTATGCAGCGTCGCAGCCCACCCAGCAATCGCAATCGAACTCATCGAACGCCGGAGGAGCGAGTTCGAGTCAGCAGATTTCGAGTTCGGGCGGCTCGTCGGGCGTGCTCAACATGATGACGGTCGATTCACCGCAGCAAGTCATGCTCGAGGTGAAGGTTGCCGAAGTGGCGAAGACGGTCGTCAATCAGATGGGTTCGGCGCTCAATCTTCAGGGCGGCTTCGGAAGCTGGACCGGTGCCCTGGTGAGCAGCTTGCTGACAGGCGCGCAAACGGCCATTGCGGGCAGCAAGGCCAATAAGCTGCCGTTCTCGGCCGCGGTCGACGCACAGAAAACCGACGCGCTGACCAAGATTCTCGCCGAGCCGAACCTGGTTACGGTCAGCGGTCAGGAAGCTTCGTTCCTCGCCGGCGGCCGTGTGTTCATTCCGGTACCACAAAGCAACTCGAACGGCGGAACGACGATCACGCTGCAAGAAGAAGAATTCGGCGTGGGGCTAAAGTTCACGCCGACGGTGCTGGCCAATGGCCGCATCAACCTGAAGGTCGCGCCGGAAGTATCGGAACTGTCGCCCACCGGCGTTGCGGTGAGCGCGGCGGGCACGAGCGCGACGGCGGTCCTCCCGCTCATCACGACGCGGCGGGCAGCGACGACGGTACAGATGAACGACGGCGAATCGTTCGCGATCGGCGGCCTCATCGGCAACAACATCACAGGCAGCCTGAAGGCCTTCCCCGGCTTGGGCGAGGTGCCCGTGATCGGTGCGTTGCTGCGCAGCACGAACTTCCAGCAGGACCGTACCGAGCTCGTCTTCATCATCACGCCGCATCTCGTCAAGCCGCTGGCCAATCCGAATCTGCCGTTGCCGACCGACAGCTTTACGCAACCGGGCGAGGCGGACATCTACGCGACCGGCAACATGGAGGGCCGCGGCGCCAAGCATCGTATGGCTCCCGCTGCCACGCCGGGCGCGTCGATCGCCCCGGCGAATACAACCGCGAACGCACCGACGAACACGACCACGAACTCATCGGCGAACTCGCCGACGCCGCCGAGCGCGCCGCCCTCCGGCTCGAGCACGCAAACGCCCGAAGCGGTCGCACCCAAAGAGACCGAATCGACATCGTCTACGCCCGTTCCTTCACCGGACATGTCACCGCCCGTCGCGTTGTCGCAAGCATCCAACGGTTCAGCCAAGCAGTAATGCTCGGATCAAGGGGAATCACATGAAAGTCAATCGTTATCTTTCCGCGCGCCGGGCCCTTCTCATCGTCGTGGCCCCGGCCTGCGCGGCACTCGGCGGCTGCATGACGAGTACGCCGATCTGGGACGCGCACTTCGGCGAAGCGGTCAAAACCGTGACGCAGGCGCAAGTCATCGATCCGGACGCGGCGACACGCAACCCATCCACATCGGGCATCGACGGCAAGGCCGCGAACTCGGCGATGGGCCAGTACCAGAAGTCGTTCGACGCGCCGCCGCAGACGTTCACGCCGTTGGTGATCGGTGTCGGGAACGGCGGTGGCGGTGGTGGCGGCGGTGGTGGTGGCGGGAGCCAGTGAAGCAACCAATCGAGGGGGGAAAGTCATCATGCGTCGCCAATGGCAATCAGGCATACCAAGAAGGACTCGACGCACACAAGGCGGCGCCGTGGCGGTCATCGTCGCGCTGTCCCTTGCGGTGCTGATCGGGGTCGTGGGGCTCGCACTCGATCTCGGCAAGCTCTACATCGTGAGAAGCGAGTTGCAGAATAGCGCGGACGCCTGCGCGCTCGCCGCGGTTCGCGACCTCACCGGCGCCACGATCAACCTCTCGGTGTCGGAGGCCGCCGGCATCACGGCCGGCAATCTGAACCGCGTGTTCTTCCAGAGCACGCCGGTCCAGTTGGCAACCGACAGCGACGTGACGTTCAGCGATTCGCTGGCCAATCCCTTCCTGCCGAAGGGCTCGGTTGCCAACCCTTCGGCCATGAAGTTCGTGAAGTGCACGACCTCGTTGTCGAACATTTCCAACTGGTTCGCGCAGGTCCTGAATGTGCTGCCCGGCAACTCGGTCGCCAACGCTTCCGTATCGACTATGGCTGTCGCCACGATCAGCCCGGCTCAAACCACCTGCGCCATTCCGGTGTTCGTCTGCCAGGCCGGGACTCAGGTGAGTCCACCGATAGCGGGCCAGAGCTACACCCGGGGTCAGTGGATCGAGTCCAAGACCGGCTCACCGCCCACTTACGGCCCCGGCAATTTCGGCTGGGCGGCCCTCGACGGTAGCAATAACGCAAAATCCATCAAAGACGAGTTGACCGGCAACTACTGCGCGCTGCCGGCAGTCGGCTCCAGCGTCGGCTCGCCCGGAAACATGATCACGGACACCGGCGCGTGGAACTCTCGCTTCGGGATTTATGCGAATCCCTATTCGCAATCCGCCGACACGCCTGACTTCACGGGATTCGCCTACACGGCCAAAAGTTGGAATACGAAAAGCAATGCATATAACGATTTCGTCAGCAAGCGCGCGACGTTCACCCCCTATGAGGGCGACGCGGCGGCCGGCATCAGCACGAGTGGATCGTTCTCGGGCACGACGTATTCAGCCGGCGCCGATCGCCGGCTCGCGCTAGCCCCCGAAGTCGACTGCACCCAACTCCTGAGCGGCCACAAGGCAACGATCGCGTGGTGGGACTGTGTCCTGATGCTCGATCCGATGGACAAGGGCGGCGGAGCCGCGGCAGTCCATCTGGAGTACGAAGGAAAGTCGACCGACGCGAGCGTTCCGTGCGCCACGCAGGGCATTCCTGGCGACGGGACTTCGGTCGGCCCGCTCGTTCCCGTGTTGGTGCAATAAACGAGGCGATCATGAAAAACCACCACACCAGTCTCAAACGCATGCGCGGCGCAGCGATGGTGGAATTCGCCATCGTAGTGGTGCCGCTCCTGCTGCTCTCCATGGGTGTTGCCGAATTCGGCCGGGCCTTCTATCAATATGAAGCGCTCACCAAGTCGACACGAGATGCCGCGCGGTTTCTGTCGATGTACCTGTCGACCGATCCCGCCTACCCGGTTGCCGACGCGCAGTGCCTCGCGGTTTACGGAAGCGCACCTTGTCCGAGTGGCTCCGCCACGCCGCTCGTCGACGGCCTGACGACCGCCATGATCGTCGTCTGCGACGCCACGCATACCACAGGATGCCAGGATGCCACCGACCCGGCCCAATTCGCCGCCGTCCCGACTTACGACACGAACAACGGCGCGGCCAGCGGAGCACCGACAGGCAGCGTCAACCTCGTGGAAGTCAAGATCAAGGGCTACCCGTACACGCCGATCGAGACGTTCTTCAATCTGCAGGGGCTCATCTTCGGCAACATCTCCACCGTGATGAGGCAAGCATCATGAAGCCGCGCCCGAGATCTTTCGTCTCCCGGCGGCGCAACGAGCGCGGCGCGGTTCTCGTCGAGTTTGCGATCGTTGTCGCACTGTTCTGCACGTTGTTGATCGGTACGCTCGAGTTCGGTCGCGTGCTGTTCTACTGGAATACCGCGAGCGAAGCCGTGCGGCTCGGTGCGCGCACCGCTGCCGTGTGCGACGCCGATGCATCGGTCATCAAGTCCAGGATCACCGGGTTACTGCCCTTGCTTGCCTCGTCGAACGTGAATCTCAGCTACACGCCATCCGGCTGCGCCTCGGATCCGACCACCGCGCGCAGCACTTGCACGTTCGTTACGGTCAGCGTCAGCAATGTCAGCGTGCAGATGATGATCCCGTTCCTTCCGATCACGCTCGCCATGCCGCCCCTCACCACGACGTTGCCGCGCGAAAGTCTAGCAACGTCGACAGGCGGCAACGTATGTCAATAATTTCGATAGCTCGGGCAGAAACATCATGATCGATATCCTCAGCATCTCCAGCGACGCCTCGCGCCTTGCCCTGATTACACGCCACATCGGCGAATGCGGCAGCTACCGCACGACGCGCATCGTCGGAACGCCGGCGCAACTCGCCGAGCGCGGCGACAGCCTCGAGTCGTTCGACGTCCTGATCGTCGACGCCTTCACGCTGGAAGACGCGCAGTTGCCCGTCATCGCAAATCTATGCCAGCGTCTGACGCGGCTGACCTGCATCTTACTGACCCCGGATACGTCGCATCAGACACTCATCGAAGCGATGCGCGCGGGCGTTCGCGACGTCCTCGCCTGGCCGCTCGACAAGCGTTCGCTTTGCGAAGCACTGCACCGCGTCGAACAAAACCGCGTGCTGCAGGGCGGCCACGTGACTCGCGTCTTGTCCTTCATGTCATGCAAGGGCGGTGTGGGGACCACCTTCATCGCCTGCAACGTCGCCTATGCGCTGTCCACGTTTCAGAAGAAGCGCGTGCTGCTCGTCGACCTCAATCAACTGTACGGCGACGCGTCGTTTCTTCTCACGAGCGACACCGCTCCTTCGACGCTGCCGCAGGTGTGCGGCAACATCGAGCGCATGGACTCGGCGTTCCTTGATGCGAGCCTCATGCACGTGAGCGACACGTTCCACCTGCTCGCCGGTGCTGGCGATCCGGTCAAGGCATCCGAAGTCCAGAGCGACAGACTCGAATGGATGCTCGGCGTGGCCGCTCCCCGATACGATTTCGTCATCTTCGATCTCGGTCAGTCCATCAATCAGCTTTCGATGGTTGCACTCGATCGCAGCGACGAAATTCATGTGGTGTTGCAGCCCGGCATGTTGTACGCCCGCGCGGGGCGCCGTCTCCAGGAAATCTTGAGGTCGCTCGGATATCCCTACTCGCACTTGAAATTGTTGGTCAACCGCTATGCGCGCCACGCAGAGCGTGAAAAGGCGGCGCTCGAGGAAGTCCTCGAGATGTCGCCGCATCTCGTGCTGCCCGAGGACAACGACGTCGTCACAGAAGCAGTGAACCACGGCTTGCCCGTTTTCGAGGTCAGCCGCAAGAGCGGCGTATCGCGCGGTCTGCAGCAATTCGCGGCGGACATCGCCAGTGGGACGCAGGCGCTCTCGCAAGGGCACAAGGAAAACACCCAACGGCGGTCGGGTTTGTTCGGCCGCCTTGCCGCCCCCAAGCTCAAGACCTCCATGTAACGGACGCAGAACGAGGAGAACACCATGTTGCTACGTGAGCAGATTTCCAGCCAATCCGCGCAGCCGCTCGGCGAACGCACCCCAGTGGGAAGCGCGCACCATGGCATGGCTCGCAGCGCATACCAGAAGCTCAAGCGGGAGGTCCACCAACAGGTACTCGAGCGCGTGGAACTCGAACGCCTCTCGCGCCTATCACCCGATCTCGTTCGTCCGGAACTCACGGCGCTCATCATGCGCATCCTCGACGAGGAAAGGGCACCCGCCAACGATCTGGAGCGCAAGCAACTCGTCGTCGACGTCTATGACGAAATGTTCGGCTTCGGTCCGCTGGAAGTGCTGCTGCGCGACCCGGGCGTATCGGACATATTGGTCAATACGTTTCAACAAACGTATGTCGAGCGCAAAGGACGCCTCGAACTGACCGATGTCACGTTCTACGACGATGCGCACTTGATGAAAGTGATCGAGAAGATCGTGTCCCGCGTCGGGCGGCGCATCGACGAATCGAGCCCGATGGTGGATGCGCGCTTGCCGGACGGATCACGCGTCAATGCGATCATCCCGCCCTCCGCCGTGGACGGGCCGCTCATGTCGATCAGACGCTTCGCCGTCAACCCGCTGCAGGTGTCGGATCTGATCGAGTTGCAGACCCTCACCCCGCCCATGGCCGAACTCCTCGACGCCCTCGCCCGCGCCAAGGTCAATATCCTCATATCGGGCGGCACGGGCAGCGGCAAGACGACGCTTCTGAACATCCTGTCGGGCTTCATCCCGGCCGATGAGCGCATCATCACGATCGAGGATGCGGCGGAACTCCAGCTTCGCCAGCCTCATGTGGCCCGGCTCGAGACACGCCCTCCGAATATCGAGGGGCGTGGCGAAATCACGCAACGCACGCTGGTGCGCAACGCCTTGCGGATGCGCCCGGACCGAATCATTCTGGGCGAAGTGCGCGGCGCGGAAGCTCTCGACATGCTGGCCGCGATGAACACCGGTCATGAAGGGTCGCTCGCGACGATCCACGCGAACACCCCGCGCGACGCGCTCACGCGCCTCGAGAACATGATCAACATGGCGGGGATGTCGTTGCCCCCGAAGACGATGCGTCAGCAAATCGCATCGGCGATTCACGTCGTCGTCCAGGCGACGCGGCTCAACGACGGCCGGCGCAAGATCGTCAGCATCCAGGAGCTGACCGGGATGGAAGGCGAAGTCATCAACATGCAGGAGATCTTTGCCTTCAAGCGCACCGGCGTCGATCCGAACGGTAACGTGCGCGGCCATTTCTGTGCAACGGGCGTGCGGCCGAAATTCGTCGAGCGATTGCAAGCGTTCGGGATCAATCTTCCCGATCAACTTTACGACCCCGCGCGGCGATTCGACACCAAGTAGCCAAGTAGAGAAACACCCGCGCACGCTGTCCAAGCTGCCGGAACCGAGGAGGCCCGCATGGATTCGATCTTCTACACATTCATCGTCTTGATGTTCGTAGCCGTGGTGCTAGCGTTCGAAGGCATCTACGTTTGGTGGAACAGCCGCCATGGTGTCGCGGCACGGCGCATCGACTCTCGCATCCGCGCGTTGTCGGCAGGCGGACACGTGAACAAGGAGCGCTTGTCGATCCTGAAGGACGACATGCTGAAGGATGGCAGCTTCTTCGAGAAGTTGATACTGCAGATGCCGCGCGCAAAGTCGCTCGATCTTCTGCTGCAGCAATCGGGGACGCGTACGAGCGTCGCGCGGCTGGGCCTCACGTGCCTGATCCTGGCGTTCTGTGCGCTCGTGGCAACAGCCCTCTTGCCCGTGCCCGTCGCCGTCGTTCCGATAGCCGCATTGTTCGTGGGCGCCCTTCCCTACTTCAATATCCTCCGCCTGCGTAACAAACGGCTGCACAAGCTGGAAAAGCAACTGCCCGACGTGGCCGATACGTTGAGCCGCGCCCTGCGCGCGGGGCACTCGTTCGCCAGCGCGATCGGAATGGTGAGCGCGGAATTTCCCGAGCCGATGGGCGGTGAATTCCGGATCACCTTCGATGAAATCAACTACGGCGTGCCAATGAACGAGGCCTTGCTGAACCTCGCGAATCGAGTACCGATTCGCGATTTGCGGTACTTCGTGATCGCCGTGCTGATTCAGCGCGAAACGGGCGGCAACCTCGCGGAGGTGCTCGACGGTATCGGTTTTCTGATCCGTGAGCGGTTCAAGCTCTTCGATAAGGTCCGCGTGCTGGCTGCGGAAGGAAAGTTGTCGGCATGGGTGCTTTGTCTGCTTCCGTTCGTGACCGGCGGCGCCGTCATGATCTTCAATCCGAAGTTCCTTTCGGTGCTGTGGGAAGACGCGCTCGGGCAGAAGATGCTGGCGGGGATGGCGGTCATCATGGTGATGGGCGTGATGTGGATGCGCAGCATTATCAAAATCCGCGTGTGAGTGCGCGAGCAGTCACCGCGACGCTGTTATATGGGGGAGTCATGGAATCGCCCAATACAATAAACATTGCTTTGCTGGCCGGCCTTTTCGTCATCGTGTTTGCCGGAGCGTTCGGCGCGATGATCTTCTTCGCACCGCGCGACATGCGACAGCGCATCGAGCAGGCTGTGGGAGGCCCACAAATCAAAACGCCGTCCGAACCCGATTCGGTTGGCTCGGCATGGCTCGAAAGGATTGCGGATATTTCGCAACCCATTGCGAAGCTGTCGATTCCCAAGGAGAACTGGGAGAAGTCGGCGTTGCGAGTGCAGCTCATGAATGCGGGCTGGCGCTCGCCTCACGCCGGCGCAGTGTACTTCGCGGCAAAAACCGCGCTTGCTCTCGCGCTGCCGCTCATCGCGCTGCCGTGGCTCGTCACCAGCTCGATCTCGACCAACCCGACCGAACTGAGTGGAATCTTGCTGTTGTTCGGCTCGTTCGGGTACTACCTGCCGAACGGCGTGCTCAGGCGTCGCGTGGCCGCGCGCAAGCGGACGATCTTCGAGGACTTTCCCGATGCGATCGACCTGCTGACTGTTTGCGTCGAGGCCGGCCTGGGCCTCGACGCCGCGATGGTGAAGGTGGCCGAGGAAATCAAGCTGCGCAGCCCCGTGGTGGCGAGTGAGCTGCAATTGATGCTGCTCGAATTGCGCTCCGGCTTTTCGAAGGAACAGGCGCTGCGCAATCTCTCGTTGCGTACGGGCGTAGAAGATATCGAATCGTTCAGCACGATGCTCATCCAGGCCGAACGCTTCGGCACGAGTATCGGCGATTCGCTACGCGTGCTGTCCGACACGCTGCGCACGCGCCGCCGGATGCGCGCCGAGGAGCAGGCGGCGAAGATTGCTTTGAAATTACTGCTTCCGCTCTGCTTCTGCATCTTTCCCGCGATGTTCATCGTGTTGTTGGGGCCCGCAATCATTCAGGTCTATAGGGTTCTCTTGCCGATCATGCACGGCGGAGGAATTTGAGCATGTTCCCATGGACACGGCGCACGAGCGCCGCGTCTGTCCCCGAGCCGTGCGGCGTAACGTAAACTGTCGTGCACCTTCGATGAGGAGCCCGACATGACCCGTAAAACGCGCAGCGCTTCGCAACTGCAAGAGCAAGTGAGCCGCCGCCTCCACGGCATCCATGAAATCGTCGAAGACGGCGTCAAGATTCACGTGCCGCGTCCGCAAAAACAGACGCCCGACGCAACCGGCTGCAATTGGACGATGAAGCACTTCGGCAATGCGGTCGGGTACGAGCGATTCGTCGACGAAGTGCTGACGGCTGTGCGGGCGGAATACAACCTTTCCGATACGGACGACGCCAAAGACATCCGCAGTCTGTTTGGGGAGTAGCACCCCCTTCGGCCTCGCTTGCGCCACAATATCGACATTGATCGCTCAAGCCATCGACATCGACCATGCCTACGCGTTCCCTGCAACCCGGCACGCTCTGGCCCGCCGTCCTCGCTCGAACCGCGCACGCGCTTGCACGCGGCGCGCTGCACCCGATCGAAACGGTCCAACTCACGCTCGACGACGGTGGCATTCGCTTCGTCGTGCGGCAGGTCTCGAGCCTGGCCGGCAAGGCGCGCGAACAAGCGACGTGGCCACGGCCCCTCGTCGATCCCTTTCTGCCGCACGACCCCGACCTCTTCGTCACTGACGTATCCCCCACGCATTTCGCCCTGCTGAACAAGTTCAACGTCATCGATCATCACTTGCTGATCGTGACGCGCGCGTTCGAGCCCCAGGAAGCGCTGCTCGAGCTCGACGATTTCATGGCGTGGTTCGCTTGCTTGTCGGAGTTAGAAGGACTGGGTTTTTACAACGGCGGACGCGCGGCTGGCGCAAGTCAATCGCACAAGCATCTACAAATCGTGCCGCTGCCGCTAGGCGACGCGGGCCAGGCGCTACCGATCGACCCACTGATCGCGGCCGCTACCTTCGACGATGCGATCGTGACGCTGCCGGGGCTCCCGTTTCAGCACGCTTTCACGCGGCTAGAGCCGCAATCTCCGGCCTGCGCGGCCGCGCAGGCACTCGAGCGCTATCGCATATTGCTCGATGCGGTGGGCGTCGGGGGCATGGAGGTCGGCGGGCATGCGCATCAGTCCGCGCCTTACAATTTGCTTGTCACGCCGGGGTGGATGCTGCTCGTGCCACGCAGCGCGGAGCATGCGGATGGCGTCGCCGTCAATTCGCTCGGATTCGCGGGTTCGCTGTTCGTGCGCGATGCTCAGCAGTTGGAAACTGTGCGCAAGACCGGGCCGATGACGCTCTTGCGCCGTGTCGGCTTCCCACGCGTTCCCGCGGCATAGCGAAGCGATGCAATGCGCGGCACGCCGTATCATGACGGCGTTACGTCTTTTTCGAAGTCTCGAAGCATGCCCCACCCGATGTCTGCTCCTGCCGTTGCTCCGAACCGTTCGCTCGCCCTTCGCAGTGCATTCGCGTCGCTCGCGTTGGCGCTCGCCGCGTGCGCGGCGAACCCTCCCGCCGCGCAGCATGGTTATGTCGATCCCGTTGGACTGTTTCCGATGGCCGGCTACGATCAAAACGTCGATCATTGGATCGACCCCGCGCGCGCCGACTACAACACCTCGTTTTTAAGTGCGCAGGAGCAGCGCGCGCATTGGAGCGCCTATCTCGCGCGCTACTTCGGCACGGGCGAGCGGGACGCGTCGCCATGGAACCCGTCGTTCATAGCGAATCGCCTTTACGCTGAGGGCGGTACCGACATCGTCGATTTGCAACTGCGCCGCATCGGCAGCTACGACAACGCGGGCAAGAGCGAGCGCGCGATCGGGTACGGGCAGAACTTCCGCGCGCACACGGCGCAATGGATCGACGGTATCGAACGCAACATGAATGTGCAGCAGTTCGCGCAGGCGCCCCACTACGCGCCGAACGCGAGGGCGATCGCGACCGATGCGCTACTCGTGCGTGAATTGCCGACGATGGATCCGTCGTTCTATTCGCACCGGCTCGCCGGGCAAGGCTATCCGTTCGACAACCTTCAGATCTCGTCGGTCCAACCCGGCACGCCGCTGTATGTACTGGGCCACAGCGTGGATGGCGCCTGGGATTACGTGCAGACGCCCGACGTGCAGGGATGGGTGCAGGCGCGCGGGGTCGGCATGGTCGACGATGCATTCGCTTCCGCCTGGGCGCGCCGATCCAGCGACAGCTGGGGCGTAGTGATCGCGGCGTCTGTGCCCGTGAGCGATGCAAGCGGCGCCTTTCGTTTTTACGCAACGGCGGGCACGCTGCTGCCGCTGATGCCGAGCCCCGCGGCCGCATCGCGATCGGGGGCTGCGCGGCAGTACACCGTCCTCGTACCCGCTCGGGCTATCGACGGCCGAGCCGTCGTGCATCAAGCGTCGTTGCCCGATACGGCAATCGCACCGGCTCCGCTTGCTGCGACGCCCCATCATTTGGCAGTCCTGATCAAATCGTTGATCGGGCGTCCCTATGGATGGGGCAACATGAACTTCTACAACGACTGCTCATCCGAGCTGCAGCGCATTTTTGCGGCGTTCGGCATTTGGTTGCCGCGTCATTCGTCGGCACAGATGACGGCCGGCGAGATGACGGACCTTTCGTCGAGAACGCCCGCGCAACGTGTCGACTATCTGATCGAACACGGCAAACCGATGCGCACCCTCGTTTATATCGGCGGGCACGTGATGCTTTATCTAGGCACCACGACGCGCGACGGACAAACCGTGCCGCTCGTTTATCAGGACATTTGGGGACTCTCGCCCGCCGACAACAGCCGCCGCGCGGTAATCGGCGGCTCGGTCATTTTCCCGCTGCTGCTCCAAACGCCTGAAGATCCGAGCCTTCAATCGCTCGCGGCCACGCGCATCTTTCAAATTAGCGTTCTAGGCATGCCTAGCGGCGCCGCGCCGCCCGTTAGCGAGGAAAATCCGGCGAGCTGATGGGTCCACCCCCGCATTGACCGGGCCGGGCCGCGGCGCGTCGCGGAACGCCTCGACCGCCATAGCGCGGCGCGAGCCCGCATTCCCGCGCGGCAACAGACTTTACACACTGTTACGCCGCGCCCGCGTACAGCTGATTGGGCTTTCCCTATACTCCGATCCGCAACGGATTCATTTGCGCTTTGCGAGCGCCCAATCGATACGCAAAAATTCATGAAACGCCCCACGCTGCCCCAAACCGCCATCCTCGTCCCGCTCGTCGCCCTTTGCGCTTCATCGCTCACGGGATGCGTCGTGCCGGGCCCTTACGGAACATACGGTGCACAACCGCAGTACGCGCAACCCGCTTACGCCCAACCGAGCTACGCACAGCCGGCCTATGCACCGCCGCCACCGCAGCCCGCGTACGAGCAGCCGCAGGAGCCCGCATATGGTCAATCCGGCGGCTACGGCGAACAATACGGCACGATCGCGGGCATTCGCCCGATCGGCGGCGCAACGAGCCCTTCCGGCGTAGCCGGCACGCTCGTAGGCGCAGTGGTGGGCGGCGTGCTCGGCAATCAGATCGGCCGCGGACACGGGCGTGACGCCGCCACCGTCATCGGCGCGCTAGGCGGCGCCGTGGCCGGCAATCAGATTGGACAAAACATGGGACAGCCTGCCGGCTATCGCGTCGACATTCGATTGAGCGACGGCACCATGCGCTCGTTGGATATGCAAACGCCCGGCGACTTGCGGCAAGGCGATCGCGTACGCATCGACGGCGATCAGATCTCACGATATTGATCGGTATCGATGAACGAGCGGCCGGCCCCAAAGTGGCCACCCCGCTCGCGGATGCGTTAAGCAGCATCCTCCCCGACAAACGGAGCGGCCATCGGGGCGATGCGAACAGGCGCACGTCCTCCGCACACACCGGCGGCGCCCTCGGCACACGTGCGATCTCGCTCCCGCACGCTACTGCGGCAATACCTCTCCCCGCGTTTCCGGCGCGAACGGAATCACGAACAACCCCGCCACGAACACCACCGCCGTCAATGCAACGGGCAAGCCGAGCGTATGCGTATGCAGTACGGCGGCGCCGAGCAGGAAGTTCACGCCGGCGCCGATGAACCGGCCGAACGACGTACAAAAGGCAAATGCCGTGGCGCGCACGCGCGTCTCGAACTGCTCGGGCAGCCAGAGGCTGAACAACGCGAAATTGCCTCCGAAAAAGCCGAGCGCAAACAGCCACGCGATGAACGGAGCGAGCCCGTTCGGCAGATAGAATGCCCAGCCAAAGCTGCCGATGATTGACGCGGCCATGCCCGCGAAATAGACCGCCAGCGTTTTCTTGCGCCCAATGCGCTCCGCGAGCGGCGGCAGCGCCAAACATCCGATGATCGTTCCGATCGACAACAGTCCGGTTGCCAGCGAAGCCGTCTTGATCGCACCCGCCTTGTCCATTCCAGACTTCAACGCCAGTTGAATGACGGCCGACGGTTCATAGACGGCGCCCGCCCACAGCCCGACGATCGCGATCGTCAACAGCACGCAGGCCACCCAGGTACGACGCCGATACGCCGGCCCCAGGATTTCCGTCAGGGGCTTCGCATGAACGACGCGCACCTCTGCTTGCTTCCATTTTTCCGGCTCCTTCACGCGCAGCAGCACGAGGATCGCGATGACGACAGGCACCGCACCGGTCAAGAACATCGCGCGCCATCCGAAGTGCACGCCCACCGTGTAATTCAACGCGGCAGCCAGGAAAAAGCCCGCGTAGTAGCCCGTTTGCAAATAGCCGGCGCCCATCTTGCGGCGATCCTCCGGCCACGCTTCCGCCACGTAGGTGCCGGCCAATGCCCATTCGCCGCCGATACCCACGCCGGCCAGAAAGCGGTAAATGCCGAGTTCGTAGACGGTGTGCGCCGTCGCCGCGAGGCCCGTGAAGATCGCGAACGTGAAGATCGTCCCCGCCAGCACCTTCGTGCGTCCGAAGCGATCGGCCAGCGGCCCCCAGATGAACGAAAGCCCCCACCCTACCAAAAACAGCGCGAACAAGATCGATCCTGCCAGACCCACGTTCGCGGGACTGGCTTCGATGCCCGAGTGAGGCAACAACTCCGTCAACGCGGGCGTGAGCACCAGCGCATAAATGAACGAATCCATGCCGTCGAGCGTCCATCCCGCCCAGGCTCCCCAGAACCCCGCGATCTGCGAGCGGTTGAGCGGGGTACGTCGTCGCGCGGCACGCGCGCCTTCTGTCATTGAACTCATGTGACTCCTCCGGTGAATCGGTTAGGACCGCTGACGTCAATCGACTGAACGAACACACGCGTCTCGCGGCGTTCGCATCGGGCCCGATGTGCCTCGGGTTTGCCCCATTTTTAGATCGAATATTTTGTATATAATATCGAACATGATGATCGATGACGCAACGAATCGTTTTCCCTTAGAGCCCGCCTCCGAGCCAGGCCTGCCGTTTGCGGCAGTGGCGGTCGCGCCGCGTACCAGCGCGTCGCGCATGGTGGCCGACGCGCTGCGCGCGGCGATCGTGGATGGCCGCCTGCCTCCGGGTGCCCCGCTTCGTCAGGACGCCGTCGCGCGGCATTTCTCGGTCAGCGCCATTCCCGTGCGCGAAGCGCTGCGCCAGCTCGAAAGCGAGGGATGGACGAAGGTCGAAATGCACAAGGGCGCCACTGTCGCCCCCCTGTCGGCGGACGAAGCGCGGGAAATCTACGAAATCCGCGCCGCGCTGGAAGGCCTTGCACTCACGCTCGCCATTCCCAATCACACGGACGAATCGCTGCGCGAGGCGCAAGCGCTCTACGAGGAGGCGGAACTCGAACGCGATCCCGCGCTCTACGTGGCACGCAACGAGGCATTTCACATGAGTCTCTACGCCCCGGCGGGCCGGCCTCAATTGCTCGAAATGATCGGCGTGCTGCACCGGCGCGGCGAACGGTATCTGCGTGTGAAATTCGGTCTTCCCGAGCACAAGCGCGTTTCCGATCAAGAACACGGCCAATTGATGCGGATGGTGCGGCGCAAGGAGATCGACGCGGCGCAAAAGCTGATCGCCGAGCACTTGCTCGGCACCGGCGAGTTGCTTCATCGCCTGCTCAGCGAACAAGCGCCTGCGCCCGCTGGCGCCGCGCGCAAACGCGGCAAGGCAACGGCGTCGGCACCCAAGAGCGCATCGGCTCCGCGCGCATCGATGCTCACGCCGAAAACGCGCACCAGGCGTACCAACGGATAGAGATAGACGGCCTGCAACCGCCCCACATATAGGAGTCGATTCGCCCGATGACTTCCGCAATCGAACAGTCGGTCCAGCGCAGTTGGACCACCTTGCGCGACGAAAAAGCGAGGCGGCTCGCCGCCGTGTCGCCATGGCTCGAAGACGGCATACTGCCGCGAGAGCGGATCGTCGATGCACTCCAAGCGCTGATTCGCCCCGGCGATCGCGTTGCCTTGGAAGGCGACAACCAAAAGCAAGCCGATTTCCTGTCGCGCTCGCTCGCGCAAGTCGATCCCGAAATCGTCAACGGCGTTCATCTGCTGATCTCGAGCATCAGTCGGCCCGAGCATCTGACGCTGTTCGAGCGCGGTATCGCGCACAAGGTCGATTTCTCGTTCGCGGGCCCGCAAAGCCTGCGCGTCGCTCAGCTACTCGAAGACGGCCTGCTCGAGATCGGCGCGATCTACACGTACGTCGAACTCTACGCGCGCATGTTCGTCGATCTGACGCCGCGGGTCGCCTTGCTCTGTGCGGAGAAAGCCGATCGTCACGGCAATCTCTACACCGGCGCCAACACCGAAGACACGCCGACCATCGCCGAAGCGGCAGCCTTCCGGCATGGCATCGTCATCGTCCAAGTCAACGAAATCGTCGATACCTTGCCGCGTGTCGACATTCCAGGCTCGTGGGTCGACGTGGTCGTGCAGGCGGATCGCCCGTTCGCCGTCGAACCGCTGTTCACGCGCGATCCTCGCCATATCGGCGATTTGCAGGTGCTCACGGCGATGATGGTCATTCGCGGTATCTACGAGCCCTATGGCGTCACCTCGCTCAATCACGGCATCGGCTTCGATACGGCCGCGATCGAATTGATTTTGCCCACCTATGGCGCCGAGCTCGGATTGAAAGGCAAGATCTGCCGCAACTGGACGCTCAACCCCCATCCCACGCTCATTCCCGCCATCGAATCGGGATGGGTCGACAGCGTGCATTGCTTCGGCAGCGAAGTGGGCATGGAGGGTTACGTCGCCGCACGTCCCGACATCTTCTTCACGGGGCGCGACGGCAGTTTGCGTTCCAATCGCGTCCTGTGCCAGTTGGCCGGGCAATATGGCGTCGATCTCTTCATCGGTTCGACACTGCAACTCGACCCCGATGCGAATTCGTCCACGGTGACACGCGGGCGCCTGGCCGGCTTCGGCGGCGCGCCCAACATGGGCCACGATCCGCGTGGCCGGCGTCATGCGAGCGAGGCCTGGCTGAAATTGATGAAGACAGCAGACGGTCCCATCTCGCGCGGCCACAAGCTCGTCGTTCAACTCGCCGAGACGTACAAGAAAGGCGGCGAGCCCACGTTCGTCGATGAGCTCGATGCGATCGCCGTCGGCAGCAAAAGCGCCATGCCCATCGCCCCCGTCATGATTTACGGCGACGACGTCAGTCACGTCGTCACGGAGGAAGGCATCGCTTACCTGCATAAGGCCGAAGGCGTCGACGAGCGGCGCGCGGCGCTTGCGGCCGTGGCCGGCGTCACGCCGATCGGGCTGCGCGCGAAACCGGAACGCACCGCCGAACTCAGGCGTCGCGGCATCGTCGCGTATCCGGAAGATCTCGGGATTCGACGAGCGCAAGCCAAGCGCGCGCTGCTGGCCGCCCGCAGCATCGACGACCTCGTCGCCTGGTCGGGCGGGCTCTATACCCCGCCAGCGCGCTTTCGGAGCTGGTGACGCATGACCGCGCAAGCCGTTCGCCGAACGCACGGCGTCGCGCCGGAAGTGGCGGCGCCGTGTGACGACGTCGCCATGCGGCTCGCACGGTTCGCCACCGACGCGCTGATCGAGGAAGCCCATGCGACACCGAAGCCGGCGCTCGTCGATCGGCGCGGTAGCGGCGCGCATCGCGATCTGAGCCTCGCCCTGATGGAACGGTCCGCTTACTCGCTCGAGCCCACATTCGCGGCCCTTGCCCGCGCGTCGCATGGCAAGCACCCCTCGGCCGCATTGCGCGCCGAGCTTGCCGCGATCGGGCGGACCGGCGAAGCAGTCATGATGAATGCGACCCAGGGCAGCAATGCGCATCGCGGTGCAATTTGGATCATCGGCCTATTGGTTGCGGGCGCAACTATATGCGGCGAATCGGCAAGGCCGCTCATGCCGATCGCCGAAGCGATATGCGGAATCGGCGCACAGATTGCTTGTTTCCCCGATCACGGCGCCCCGCTCTTGGACAGCCACGGCGCACGTGTGCGGGCGCGGTATGGCGTGGGCGGTGCGAGACGCGAAGCGCAGGAAGGTTTTCCGCATGTGCTGCGCGTCGGCCTGCCGGCGCTGCGCGCCGCCCGGCACCGCGGCATCGCGGAGCGCGCCGCGCGAATCGACGCGCTGCTCGCCGTCATGACGACACTCGACGACACCTGCCTGCTGCACCGCGCGGGCCCGCCTGCTCTGGCAGTGGCAAAGGAAGGAGCGATGCAGGTGTTGTCGCATGGCGGCAGCTCGACGCCAGGTGGGCAGGCCGCGTTCGCACGACTCGAATCGCGGCTGCTGCAATTGAATGCTTCTCCGGGCGGCGCAGCGGATCTGCTGGCGGCCACACTATTCATCGACAGGCTGGCGCCGCAGGGCGCCGATGGGAGAATACCTACATGGAGCATCTAACGTTCGACTTCCCTGCGCGCCGCACGGTGCCCGCGCGCGTACATGTCGGTGTCGTCGGCTCGGGCGATCTCGAGGTACTGCTCGCACCGAGTGACACGATGCAGGCACACGTCGTCGTCAAGACGAGCGTCGACGGCTATGCTCACATCTGGAAGAGCGTGCTCGAGCGCTTCTTCACCCGCTACGACGGCGCCGCTTCGATCGAGATCAACGATTTCGGCGCCACGCCGGGCGTCGTCGCGCTGCGCCTCGCCGAAGCGGTGGAACGCTCGGACAGCGGCGCGGGAGACAACGCATGAGTACGTACACATCGGATTCCAATGCCGCTCCCGCGTTCGTCGCACGCCAAAGCTTCATCGAATTGACGGCACGCGAGCGTGCGAGGCACCTGCTCGATTCAGGCACGTTCCGCGAATTGCTCGGCCCTTTCGACCGGCTCACCTCGCCATGGCTGCCGCTGCAAGGCATCGTCTGCCAAGCCGACGACGGTGCAGTAGTCGCGCGTGGAACGATCGGCGGCGCACCGGCGCTCGTTTGCGCCATCGAGTCGGCCTTTCAAGGCGGAAGTATCGGCGAAGTCTCGGGCAGCAAAATTGCCGGCGCTCTTGAACTCGCGCTGCGCGACTGCGAGCGCGGCAAGATCGTCCATCCCGTAATCGTCTTCGAAACGGGGGGCGTGCGGCTGCAGGAGGCCAATCTCGGACTGGCCGTCATCGCCGAAATACAGGCCGCCATCGTCGCATTGCGGCGGCACGTGCCTGTCGTCGGCGTCATCGCGGGCATGGTCGGATGCTTCGGCGGCATGTCGCTCGCAGCCGCGCTGTGCACGCGTTTGATCATGACACGCCAGGGGCGGCTCGGCATGAACGGGCCCGAAGTGATCGAGCAAGAGGCGGGAATCGACGAACTCGATGCGAGCGACCGGCGCCGCATTTGGCAATTGATCGGAGGCGAGCAGCGTACCGCCTGCGGCCTCGCCGATCGGCTCGTGGAAGACAATGCCGAGGCGATCGTCGCCGCGGTGCGGGATGCGTTTGCCGGCGGCGTGCCGAGCGTGCATCGTACCGAGGCCGTCGATCATTACCTTGCGCTCCTCGCTCAAGTCGATCCGAGCGCAATTACACCCGAGTCGATGCGCGGCCTGTTCGCTGCAGAACAGCGTGACGCAGCCGGCAGCGCAGTCACGATCAAGGAGTTCGAATGAACCACGCGACCTCCCTTTCTCGTGGTCAGCGGTGGCTGCTGGCCCTCGCCGGCGAGTCGGCCGGCGCAGCACCGATTTGGCACGCCGATGCACCGCTCGCCGGTGAATCAGCCCGCTTCATCGCCGTGGTGCCCGATCCTGAGAACCGCTTTGCCCGCGCGCGCGAAAACGTCGTCGGCCTGGAGCAAGGTTGGCGTCTGGCGCGTACGGTGCGCGAGGTCGTCGACGCCGACGCGCGGGCCGCAACGCGGCGGCCGATCATCGCGATCGTCGACGTAAAGAGCCAGGCATACGGTTATCGTGAAGAGATGCTAGGCATTCATCTGGCCTGCGCGGCGGCCGTGGATGCGTACGCGTCGGCACGGCAGGCCGGACATCCGATCATCGCATTGATCGTAGGACCCGCCATGTCGGGGGCATTTCTGGCGCACGGCTACCAGGCCAATCGCATGCTCGCGCTCGATGCGCCGGGTACGATGGTTCACGCGATGGGCAAGGAAGCCGCCGCACGGGTGACGCGCCGCTGCGTCGAAGCACTCGATGCGCTCGGGGAAACGATCACGCCCATGTCGTACTCGCTCACGGGTTTCGCCAAGCTGGGCTTGCTCGATTGCCTGATCGACGGCGTCGATGCCGACGCACCGACGAGCGACCACATCGCGCTCGTGCAAGGCAAGCTGGCGGATGCCGTGCTCTCGGCACGATCCGGCTCGAGCGATCTATCGCATCGGCTCGATTCGGATGCCGCCCGCACGACGCGCGCGGCTTCAATCAAGGTCAGGCATCATCTTGCAATGCAATGGGACGCGGATTGATCGACGCGAAACGTCGCGTTGTCGAATCGGCGAACGCGATGAGAACAGCAGATGCGAGCGGCAGATGAAGACGAACACCTTCACAGCGGTGGACCAGTATCAACCGCACGATCTACTTCGCTTGCGCGCATGGCCCACCCTGGAGGGGGCGCCTGAATGGCTGCCGGCCGCATTCGCCGACGCCCCCTTCGCGGTCGTACGGCGCACCGAGGCACCGGCTGGGCTGGTGCCCATCGGCTTTCGCGGGGCCGTACGCGCACACCGGTATGGGACATTCGTCGCGCACGAGGCAATCGAACTCGCCTTATCGCCTGAGCACCTGAATGATCGGCCCGTTGCCGCCGAGCGCCGTATGATGAAAGCATTCCGCGCATTGCGCATCATCATCGAACAGCGGTGGCTCGATCGGCTGGTTTGGGGGCCGACCGGCAGCGTCGGTTTCGAGCTTGCGACGGCGCGGCCGACCGTCACCGATACGAGCGATCTAGATTTGCTGATCCGCACGCCCTGCCCATTGCTTCGCGAACAAGCGATGGCGCTATACCAGCCGATGAAGGCCCTCGAAGCAGACCTCGGCCTACGCATCGACGCGCAACTCGAAACGCCGGCCGGCGGCATCGCGCTGAGTGAATGGGCGCAACAGAAGCCGCGCGTCATGGCGCGTTCGGCGCTCGGAGCAAGTCTAATCGCGGATCCCTGGGCAACGCACGACCTAGCGTGCGCGGCACCACGCTGATGCTCGCCCTCCTCTACCCCGGCCAAGGCGCCCAAACCCCGGGCTTTTTGCATCGACTGCCGTCGCATGCGGTCGTCGCCGCGACGATGGAAGAGGCATCGGATACGTTATCGATCGACATCGCGAGACTCGATTCAAGCGACGCGCTCAAATCGAGCGTCGCAGTGCAGGTCGCACTCGTCGTGGCGGGCGTCGCGCTGCACCGGCGCCTTGCCGCCGCCGACATTGAAGCGGAACTGCATGCGGGCCTCTCGGTAGGCGCCTATGCCGCCGCCGTCGGGGCCGGCGCCCTCTCGTTCGGCGATGCATTGCGGATGGTGAAGACACGCGCCGAATTGATGGAGCGGGCGTATCCGAGCGGATACGGACTGTCGGCGATAGAGGGTTTGACAGAAGCGCAAGTCGAAGCGCTGATAGCGCGCACGGCGCAGCCTTCGCAGGCGCGCGTCTATCTTGCCAACGTCAACGCGCCGCGCCAAATTGTCATTGCCGGGCCGGATAGCGCCCTCGACGCGTTCAACGAGTGCGCGAGTATCGCCGGCGCTCACCGGGCGAAGCGGCTCGCCGTCAGCGTGCCTTCGCATTGCGAACTATTGCGGGAAGCGTCCGATGCACTCGTCGCTTATGCTGCCAATGTATCGTTTCGAAGGCCCGAGCATCTCTACATCGGCAATCGGCGGGCGCGGGCACTGCATCAACCCGAGGACATCCGCGACGACCTCGCCACCAACATGCGTTACACGGTGCGATGGTTCGACGCGCTCACGACGATCGTCGAACGCGGCGCAACGCTGCTGGTCGAAGCGCCGCCCGGCCAGGTCTTAACCGACATCGCGCGGTTGGCTTATCCCGAGGTCACGACACTCGCGGCGTCCGCATTCGCCGACGACCGATTCGTCGATGTCGTGCGCCGGCGACTCATGGATTGAAACCCGATAGCGCGACTCCCCCGCGCTACTGGATCTCGAACGCTATATTCCCGACCCCCTCTATGGTCCCACGCACGAGGCCGGGCGCCGATGCGAGGTAAAGCGGCGTATAAGAGCCCGTCGTCAATACGGTTCTGGCAGGAATCGAGTGTCCCGTCTCCAGCGTGCGCGCAACGAGCCAGGCAATCAGCCGCCGCGGCTCGCCGGCGGGATGGCGCGCCGTCCCTTTAAAAATTTCATGGTTACCGCAGTAAAAACTGATCTGAGGTGCACTGAAATCGAAGTGGCGATCGTACGGCCGAGTGTCACCGATCACGAGCGCGCCGTTGTTTTGGAGGTCGGCCAATTGAAGTAGCGGATCGATATTCGGCCAGCCGTGGTATCGACTATCCACCACTTCGACCACCACCGACATTGCGTCGATCGCATCGATCACTTCGTCCGCCTGCTCGGACAGCGAATGATCGACATCGTCCGCAAAGCTGAAGGCAATTTCGAGTTCCAGCCCGATGCGCGCATAGTCTTTTCGACGGATGCCCGATGCCGCGCCAACCACTTTCGTCGCGGGCAACGGCGCACACTGCGGCACCGCCGAAGGTGACCCGGCGCCGATCTTATAGCCTGCGCATCCGCCCAACTCGTCGAGCACGAGCTGCTGCACGACATAGGCTTCGTCGGCATTGTCGGGCTTGCACGCGGCAAGCGCGGCGGGATCGAGGAGCGTATGCGTGCGCCGCGCCTCCAACAGACGCGCAGCAAGTTCTTGTGTCCGGGCCATAGAGTCTCCTTCGTTGCCGTGACGGCGATGCACAGCGATCCGATTCGGCGCTGCGAGAATACGCCGCCGTGCAAGTTGCGCGCCACCCCCTTGCGCGAAGGAGCATCGGCGGCCGCTGAACGATAAAAGCCCATCCGCGCCGAAGCACCGGATGGGCTGGGAAATGCAAGCGGCGCCCGATGCGCCGCACGTCGCACTGATCAGAACTTGTGGCGAATGCCGACGCGCGCCACGGCCTGCTTCGACGTGCTCGACAAGTCGTCGGCGCCCGGAATGTAGGCGTGATCGAGCGAAGAGCCCGTGCTGTCGCCTGCAACCTTTTGGAAGGCACCCTGAATGTATACGTCCGTGCGCTTGGACAGGTTGTAGTCCACCATCAGCCCGAAGGTATGAATCTTCGGCTTCACGCCGCCGAGTGTCGTATCGTAGTTTTCCATCGTGTAGACGTACTGGGCCCCGACGTACAACGCAGGCGTGAGCTGGTATTTGCCGTTCACTTCGAAGTTCTGAAACCTCAGTCTCGTCACCGTCGACCCGGCCAGCGGCCCCGTAATGGGCACGAGGGAATCGGCTGCGGTCAGATAGGCATCGCTCGTGGGATTCTTAACGTTCGTATTCGTATAAACGAAGCCGGCCGTCGCGGGACCGAACGTGTAGTTGATGCCGCCGCCAAAGATACGCAGACGCGACGAGACGAAGTTTGCATCGTTCGTCGCAATGGCGCCGCCCGTCGTCCCGCCGGGATTGTTCGCCTGCAGGTAAGCCGCAGCAACGAGCAAGCCGCCGTTCTGATATTGACCGCCGATGCTGTATTGGCGGTTGTTCGAGAATCCGGGATCGTTGCTGAAGCTATAGGTACCGCCGAACTGGAAGCCCGCGAAGTCGGGGCTCGCATACTTGACGGTGTTATTGACGCGAAAGCTGTTGTCCGTATTGTCGTTATCGAACGGGTGCGAGAGTAAATAGCCGCCCCAATTCCCATTCGCCGTAGTCTGTGCAAGGTAGTCGACGAGCGAATCGTATTGACGGCCCAGCGTGACCGTACCGTACTGGCCGGACGACAAACCCACGAACGCTTGGCGGCCGAACATGCGGCCGCCTTGGTTCAGGCGACCGGAGTTGACGTCGAAGCCGTTTTCCAACTGAAAGACCGCTTTCAGTCCATTGCCCAAGTCTTCCGCACCCTTCAAGCCCCAACGGCTGCCCTGCGCGAAACCGCTCGCGAGCTCGTAGTTGTGGTTACCCTGCACGTTGTTCGTATAGTTGAAACCTTCGTCGATCACGCCATACAGCGTCACGCTGCTCTGCGCGAACGCCGGCACGGCGCACGCCATCGACGCGGCGAGAGAAAAAATGTGCTTTTTCATCGAATGCTCCAAACCGGCCAATTGTTAGCGATCCCGTCACCGGGCCGTGCCCGCTGTGTGTCGTCATCGGCGCATGCGTCGCCCCGGCTTTTTGCAGTGCCTTGGGATGCGTCGTCGTCACGGAATGGACATGATGTTTACACGAGCGTATCGGCAAGTCCATCTCAGTGAACCCGGGTGCCCGAGCCGCGTTGCTTATTGCCAACGAGCAGACGGCATAAATCTTGCTTAGGCCCATGGCATTCGGAAAAAAATACTTTGTGTGGGGGGTGACCCTGAGAACGAAGTGCCGGCTCATGGGGGCTGGCGCACATCGGCGAAAGCAATGGCAAGCTAGGGACGGTCTGCTGGCGCAGGCTTGTCGAGCCGGCAAAAAATAGCCGTCACGAAGGGGGCGACGTGGTGGACGATTGCCGTGCTGCCGCCCGACCTGACGGCTGACTTCACGCTCTCCGTCGAACCGAGCACGACCGCGCCGTAAGCAGAATCGGCCAGCGGCGTGCCGTCGCCCATGCGGAACATCGGGTCGCCTTTTTGAAAGCCGACGATCGCGAACACACGAAAGCCGAACGCCGTTAAATCGACACCGTGGGCCGGGTCGAACGCATTGATTGAGTTTGCCTCCACACGCGACGGATGCCGGTCGATCAACCCTTTCTCTTCCAATGCACCGATAAAGTCGTGCGCGGGGCGATCGCAATGCAGCGGGTCATCGAGTGCGACGGCAAACGCCGGGCGGGACAGGGCGACCCCGGCAAAAATCAAGGCTGCGATGGCGAGGCTCTTCATAGCGGCGTAATGACGTACCGTTAATGACATACCGTTACAGCGGGACGATTAGCGATTCAGGATTGGATTGGCGTGGCGCACGCAGCATGCCGGATCGATTGGGGCGACAGGCTGGCACTTTACCTCGTTCGGCCGAACGATGTCTTGGGCCCGCGCGGCGCGCCGATACCGCGACCGCCTATGCGGGACAGGAAGACAACACCCCGTAAAAACGTATATATTGCTGCGGATGAAGAACCGCGTTGAATCTACCACTAGCGCCATCGCCCCGGCGCCCCGTACTTGGGACGCCCGGCTCGCTCGCCGTCTCGTCACCCCGCTCAAAGCCTCGCGCGTCACGCCGAATCACCTTACGACACTGCGCCTCGTCGTCGGTATCGCAGGCGCGGCCGGCCTTGCGCAGGGCACGTTCGCATGGACCAACGTCGGCGCGCTGCTGATCGTCCTGTCGAACTTTATCGACCATACCGATGGCGAATTGGCGCGCATTAGCGGCAAGTCGAGCAAGTTCGGGCACTTTTACGACTTAGCCAGCGACGCCTTCGTGACCGTCGCGCTGTTCGTCTGCATGGGTGTCGGGATAGCCGCTGCACGTGGCGATCACCTATTCGCGCAGTCCACGGGGCTTGGTGCCGTGGCCGGCGTCGCCGTGGCGCTCATTTTCTACCTGCGCATGCGCATCGAATCGTTCGCCGGCAAGGCCGGAACTCAACAGGCCTCGGCCGCCGGCTTTGAAACCGAGGACGTGCTCTATTTGCTGCCGCTCGTCACACTCGCCGGCATCGTCGAGCCGTTCGTCATGGCCGCGTCGATCGGCGCGCCTTTGTTCGCAATCTGGGTCGCGCTCGACTATCGCCGCATCGTGCGCCGGCCCAAGCCGAGCAAACCTGCGAACGAAGCGTGGGTATCTAGATGAACGCGCGTATCGCGACGGGCGATGCGGTCGCATCGCCCGCGACGTTCCCATCGCCGGACGATGCACGACCGATCGATCACGTCGTGAGCGAGACCGTGCGCGCACTCGACCGAGAGCGGTTACGCGCGCAATTCGTCGAACAGGGCGCGTTCCTCTATTTGGACACCTTCTTGCCCGCCGATGTCACGGCCCGGCTCGCGGAGAGCGCGCGGTCGCTTGCGCCCGCCGTCAACCGCAATTACTTGCCCGGCCACAAGCAAGGCGGGAGCGTCAGCCGTCACACGATCGATCGGCTCGCGCCGCTTATCGCCGAGCTTTATCGCTCGCGTGCGTTGATCGACTGGCTCGAGGCCATTACCGGCGATACGCTCGAGCCCTCGCCTGACGACGATCCGCACGCGTATGCGCTCTACTACTACACGCGCGAAGGCGATCATATCGGCTGGCATTACGACACCTCGTACTACGACGGCCGCCGCTATACGCTGCTGATCGGCGTGCTCGACGATTCCTCATGCCG
>Ga0157370_10001377_pt1 | contig 30071 bp, 24 predicted proteins | sample C35metaG_FD_113463 | JGI IMG/M metagenome (GOLD analysis project Ga0157370, IMG submission 113463) | Corn rhizosphere microbial communities from Kellogg Biological Station, Michigan, USA - C3-5 metaG | ecosystem: Host-associated > Plants > Roots > Rhizosphere > Soil | place: USA: Michigan...
CAAAATGCTTGCTCCCGCGCTGGATCGAGATCTTTCGGGGCAGACGTATGCTGCCGGCGGACTGCCAGTCCGAAAACACTTCTTCCGTAGTGCCGCCGCCCGGTTCGGCGAAGGTTTCCTGCAAGGGCAGTCCGGTTTTGGCATCGATGGTGAGCAACAGTGAGTGGCCTTCCTTATCCGAAATCTCCAGCTTGTTTTCGCCCGCATTGTTCACTGTCCGCGCCGGGTTCGAGCCGCTTTGCAACAGCGTAATCCAGTTGCGGAACAGGTCCCCTTTCACCTGACCCAACTCAGTGGGCCCAAGCGTCTTCGTTCCCTGGGGCGTGGCCATCCAACCGGATTTTCCATCCGAATAAATCGTTACCTTGCCGAACGGGTAGTTCCCTTCCTGGCGGAAGTAACCAGGCGACAGCCACTGTTGGGTTTGCGTTAGTTTGATTCCTCCCGCGGCGGCGTCGAGTTGCATCGAGAGGTTCTCCACGTAATCCTTGACTGCCGCAATTGCGCTCGCCCCACCCATGGCCTGGACCACGTTATCCAGCATCTGGCTGCCTCGGGCCAGGCTTTGCTGATCGGCCTTTGCGGTAATCGCCTTCGGCTCCGGGATCGTGAGATCGATATCGTTTACGGGCATCCCAAGCGATGAGAGAGGCTTGTCGAAGTCCTTCGGGTTCCCCACGGCGACGATGACGAAATTCGCCGGATCCAGATACTGCTTCGCGGCGCGCAGCACGTCGGCCTGGGTCACGCGCTCCACCGCTTTCTGGTAACGGAAGATGAAATCGTCCGGGTAGCCGAAATAACTATAGGTCAGCAGCCGGTTCAAAGTCTTCGATGGGGTATCGAAGTTGAAGATAAAGCCATTGAGCACTGTCTGTTTCGCGTATTCGAGCTCGTCTTCCGAAACTTCATGCTCGCGAATGCGATTGATCTCCTCACGGGAGGCCGCGATCGCCTGCTCCGTACTCCCCGACTTCGTACTACCCGAAACCATGAACAAGCCGGGATGATCGTAGTCTGCGGCCCAGGAAGCGCCGATGTTGTAAGCCAGCCCGAGTTGCGTCCGGACGCGCCGGAATAAGCGGCTCTGGAAACCGCCGCCCAGAATGTAAGACATGACTTCGAGCGCCGGATAATCCTTGCTGTTCAGCTCTCCGCCCAGCTGCCCGAGGCTAAAACTGGTCTGTGTGACGTCGGTCTTCGTAGCCAGGTAGACTCCCGGTTTCGCCTTATGGTTTACCTTCGGGAACGGAGGCACGGGATCCTGACGATAGCTCCAGGAGCCGAAGATCTTCTCGAGCTTCGCCTTCATCTCGGGCGCGGAAAAATCTCCCTGTACCGCAAGCATGATGTTGGCCGGAAAGTAATAGCGCTTGTAGAAAGTGACCGCGTCCTGCCTCTTGATGTTGTTGACGGTGGCGTACTCTTCCTGCCAGCCATACGGATTATCGTGCCCGTAAATGGTGTCCGCGAATTCTCGATGCGCAATCGACCCCGCATCGTCGTTGCGGCGTGAAATCGATGTGCGCATCTGGGATTTGATCAGCTCGATCCGGTCTTCGCGAAAAGCGGGATCGGTGAGAACATCATGGAAGACCTGCAAAACCTCGTCGGTTCGCTCCTTCAGGGTCGAAAACGAGACGGAGCCAAAGCTTTCGGATATCTGGCTTTCCACGGATGCCGCGATGTTCTCGAGTTGTTCATCCAGTTGGTCGCCCGTTTTCGCGGAGGTTCCACCGCTGCGGATTGCGCTACCGGTGAGCGTGGCCAGGCCGATCTTGTCCGACGGATCGAACAGATTTCCGGTTCGAACCAGCGCCGTACCGCGGATCAGCGGCAGCTCATGATTTTCGAGCAGGTAAATCCGCATGCCGTTCGGCATCGTGTACTGCTCGATGGGCGGAAGTTTGATTTCCTTCAGGGGTGGATACTTCAGTTCCTTATAAGAGGCGGGAAGCGGAGCCGTGGCGGACGCAGAACCCGGAGCCGCGGGTTGAGTGGATGGGGTGCGGGAGGCCGGGGATGCGGCGTGAGCCGCCGGGGGCGCGGTGTGAGCCGCCGGAGCCTGCGCGACAAGATATGACGCAGGCAGCGCGACGAGAGTCAGCAGGAACGGGACGGCCCTCACTGTTCGCCTCCCGACGCCGGATGCGCGGTCGAGGTCGTCTGGGCCGGAGCTGATGCCGGCTGAACCGTAACGCCCACCGTGCGATTGCCGGGCGTGAAATACTCGCGAGCAACGCGTTGAACATCCGCGCCTGTTACTTTGTCGATTTCGTCAATATCGGTGAACAAACGTTTCCAGTCTCCAAAGTTCGCGTAGTATTCCGCGAGAAGCCGCGCGAGTCCGGCGTTGTTATCGAGCTGGCGGATCAGCGAAGCACGCGTGCGGGTCTTCACTCGCGCCAGCGCCGCTGCATCCACCTTCTCTTTCTGCAGATTCCCGACGATGGAATCGAGTTCCTTCTCGTTTTCGGCAAGCGTGTGGCCCTGCGAAGGAACCAGAAAGAACAGGAACAGATTAGGATACTTGCTACCCGGAAAACTGGAAATCGCCTGCGCCGCGTAAGCGATCTTCTTGTTCACTACCAAGTCCCGGTACAGCAGACTGGTACGGCCGCCGGAAAGCAGGCTCGAGATCACGTCGAAAACCGGGTCGTCCTTGTCGTATTGGCTCGGCCGGTGATAGGCCAGAATTTCGAACGGCTGGGCGGGTGAAGTGACTTCCACGTGCTTCATGCCGTCCTGGCTGGGCTCGATCGTCAGGACCGGCTCCGGCAGCGGCTTCTTCGGGAGGCGGGAAAAATATTTCTCCGCGAGCGCGCGAATCCGAACGGGGTTTACGTCGCCCACGACCGCCATCGTGATATTGCCGGGCACATAGTATTTGTCAAAGAATGCCTGCGCGTCTTCCACGCGAAGGTTTTCGATGTCACTGGCCCAGCCTACCGGTGGAACGCGATAGGGATGAGCTTCAAACGCTGTCGCGTTCTCGGCTTCGACCAGTTTGCCCTGCGGCTCGGATTCCGTACGCATGCGGCGCTCTTCCCGCACCACGCTGCGCTCCTTATAAAATTCGCGTAGAACCGGGTGCAGAAAACGCGCCGATTCCAGATAAAACCACAACTCCACGCGATTCGCGGGGAAATTGTAGAAATACTGGGTTGCGTCTTCCCCAGTCTGCGCATTCATACCCTCGCCGCCGTTCTCTTCGATAATCCGCGGATAAAGGTTCGGAACCACATACGAGTTCGCCTTCTCGATGGCGGCGTTCAGCGTTGTTTCCAGTTGTTTCAGCTTCGCCGGATCGGCCTTCACGAGCTTGTTCCGCTCGGCTTGCAGGGCATCGTAAGCGGCTTCCACGCGCGCGAGCGCCTGCTTCTCGGCCGGCCAGTTCGTCGTTCCAATCGTTTCGGTACCTTTGAAGGCCATGTGCTCGAACATGTGCGCAAGGCCGGATTTGCCTTTCGGATCGTCCACCGACCCGGCATTCACGTAGGTATGAAACGATACTACCGGCGCTTCATGCCGCTCGAGCACGATAAAGTGCAGGCCGTTGGGAAGCGTGAACTCGGTGACGCGCTTTTCGAATTCCGCGAGATTCTGCGCCGCGAGCGATCCCGCCAGCGCAAGAGGGAGGAGGAGGTTCAGTTTCACTGCTGGGCTCTAAGGACAATTTAGCCGATTCCGCGGGTCAGCCCGGCAGAGCGGGCGCGATTGCCTGTTTTTCCCTGTAAACTGTAAGGCCGGAGATTGGAGATGCCGGAACTCATCAGCGAGCAGGGACTGGTACCGGTTCGAGTATTCTCTACGGAAATGGAAGCGCTGATCGCGAGATCCGCGCTGAGGTCATTCGGGATCGAATCTTATCTTTCGAGCGACGATTGCGGGGGCCAGCGACCGGCCTGGACACTCGTCAACGGCATACGCCTGATGGTCCGGCCGGAAGACGCGAATACAGCCAACGATGTGCTGCGAAGCGCGGTGGAGCCGGAACACGAGGACTGACGCCGGCAAATTTCAGTTGAGCGCGAACTTTACCCGCGCGATTCCGACGACCATCAGCTCAAGCTCGCCCGTTTTAGAACTGAACGAGTGCGGCTCATTGAACAGGACCGGCACGGCGTCTCCCGCGTGAATGGATGCGTTCTCCTTACCCACCCTGGCTGAGCCTTCACCCTTCATCACGTAATAGAATTCCTCGATGTTCTCATGCCGTTCCTCCGCGGTTTCATGCCCGGCAGGAACGACCACGTGATCCACGTACGACCAGTTGGTAAAGAAAACGTCAGGCGACAACGCGCGGCGATACAGGATGGAATCCGTCGTGGGCTTCAGCATTTCGCGATCGAGCCGCATGGTCATGAAAACGGGAATGGGGTCGAGCGGAGCGCCGACTCGTGTATCCCCCAGATCGAAATTGTCGTACTTGCTTTTCACGCGTCCCACGTTGATGTTCATCCACTGCACCGGTTTGTCGGTCGCGTTATAGATGGCGTGAGAGTGCCCCATCTGGCAGAGCGCCCCGCCGGGACCTTTCAGAAGCGATGTTCTCCCATCAATGGTGAACTGCGCCTCGCCGTCCAGAATCACGAACATCTCTTCGCAGGTGTTGTGAAAATGAGCGCCGATTCCGCCCTTCGGTTCCAGCACGCCACGGTGGAGGAAGTAGAGATTGACTCCGAAATCGTGGTCGCCGAACAGCGGCATCAGATCGAGCGTGCCCGCGCCTCCGTGAACCCCAGGGTAAGGCTTGTACTGCGCCGGATCCGTGTGGGCAATTCTCGCGGAGAGTGGATCGCGCGCCAACAGCGTCGAGCACACGAACAACATTACGGGCAGAAAGGTTTTCCGCATAGGCGGGAATTATATAAGACCAGGGAAAAAGAAAATCACTCGGCATCCGTGACGCAGCGAAAGCCGACGGCAGCGGATCTGTCGTAACCCGGCGCCATCAGCAGGAGCTTGCCGTGCTGATCGTTCCGGTAAGCCTGCGGAAAGTACCAGATGGAACCTTGCGGCTGATAGTAGCTTCCTCCGCGGAGGATACCGCCGCGCGTGTGCTCATCCACAAATTCGTTCGTCCACTGCCAGACGTTACCCACGAGATCCATCACGCCGAATGGGCTCGAGCCTTCCGGATGCGCGTCCACGTCATCCGGACCACGCATGGTCCGGCTCTGATCGGGTTTCGGAACAGCGGAGGCTTTCCACTCGTTGCCCCACGGATATATCCTTCCATCCTGCCCCTGCGCCGCGAGTTGCCACTCCCACTCATTCGGCAGGCGCTTGCCGGCCCATGCCGCGTAAGCGCGCGCGTCTTTGAGAGAAACCCAGGTTACGGGCTTCTTCTCCCACCCGGGGGGATACGCGCCATTCTTCCAGTCCCGCAGGAAATTCAGGCTGTCCTGCGGGTGGTAATGCGTGGAATCGAGGAAGCGCTTGAACTCGGCGTTCGTAACCGGATACTTGTCAATGTAGAAGTCGCCGATCTGGATGGTGTGGTCGTGAAAGCGGCGTGCGGAATCCTCCCAGGGGTATTGGACATCGACGCCGATATCGTTGAAGCCCTCGATTTCGATTCCCATAACGCGAAAGCGAAATGCGCCGCCGGGGATGCGAACCATTCCTTCCGGCGCAGTGGCTGCTTTCTTCGCAGGCGCGATCTCCACCATCTTTTGCGGCAGAGGCTTCCATTCGGCGGAGTAAGAAGCGAGCGGCCGTTTGGTCAGGTCGCGCATCTTGCCCGTCAGATTTTCGATCTCGTTCGGAGCCGCGCCGGTGATCTGCAGAACGGCGCCGTAACCATGAGCCTCGATTGGAAACGAGAGCGTGTCCGTCGAACCCTGCCTTTCCGGCATTACCTCGGCGCCGTGGTACAGGTCGAGATACCGCGCGCCGTCGAGATGCCGGACCGACATGATCGGCCCTCTCACGTCGTACTGGTTGCGATTGACGATCGTCCACAGGGTGCTGTCGGCCGCCGGCCAGCGGCTTGCAAACACGCCGTAAGGCAACATGGGAGCGAAGGGCTCCCATTCGGGACTGGTCAGATAGTGCGCTACGCCGCGCTCCAGGGTGGCAACCCGCCTGGTCGCTTCCGCGTCCCGCGGCGTGATTCCGTTCCAGATGCCCCAGATGTTCTCCCAGCTTTCCCAGCCTTCACCGTTGAAAAAGGCGTACTGAAGGTCGTCCGTCTTGCTGCGGTTCCAGCGATCCGAGATATTCACCATGTGGCGCGGTTCCAGCCAGCGATATTTATCGACGCCCGGCACGAAACCGAATTGGCCGCCGTATTGGCCCCACGTCATCACGTTCCAGGCGAGCGCCTCGTCCGAAGGTCCGCCTTCCGGCTCGAACGCCAGCGGGTGTCCGGCGTGGTCCGCCGCGGTTGAGAACGCGAGTGGGACGCCATCCTGCGTATCGCCGTTGATGCCGTCCGCACCAAGTTCCTTCATCAGCTCCGCAATTGCCTGAGGCCATGGCATGCCGGGATCTCTCGTGCCCTGATCCCACATCATCATGGGAAACAAGACGCGAACGCCGCGCAGATGAAAGTCGGCGATCATTTTCTTCACGCCTTCCACGCCGCCTGGCATGCTGCGAATCATGTCGTGCTGGTTGCGGTTGTCGATGCCCATGTTGGGATAAGTGGGCCAGATCAGCACCGAATCGATGCCGCCGTATCTTTCTTCAAGATCGGCCAGGTACCGATCTACTGTGTAGCGCCCAGCCACCGGATCGTAGAAGTACCGATCCTGCACCATCATTTGCGGTTGGATAAAGCTGCGCTGTGTCCACTGAAGCGCCGGAAGCGCGTAGCGGGAACCGTCGTACCCGATCCGGATTTTGCGCTCGTTCCTCCAGTGCCGGATATCTTTCAGCCATTCCTCATGGCTGGAGGCGGAGCAGGGAATTGATCCACCCTGCCAGGCGCCTTTCATCGTCAGGCAATCGGGCGCGGGGATGAGCTGGTTCTTTGCGCGGTATTTCGTGTCCTGCGCTTCCATCGCGAAGGCGATTGCAAACAGGAGTAACGAAGCGGCGATCCGGCGGTTGATTTTCACGATCGGATCAGGTGTGGCTCGTCTCCTTCGGCCAGACGACGCCCTGATCCTTCTTTGTCACGGGCGCGAGCCCGCGATAGACGAACTTCTGGATTCTTTGACCCCGGTACGTTTCTGTCGTGAAAATGTTGCCTTTGGAATCGGTCGCGATACTGTGTACCGCATAAAATTCCCCGGGCTGGCGGCCGCCATCACCAAAGCTGGTGAGTTCCTGGAGGGTGTCACGCAGCAGAACGCGAATCTTCATGTTGGAGCCATCCGCAACGTAAATGTACTTCTGCTGCGGATCTTTTGAAAGAGCGATATCGAATACCGATCCATCGCCGAGCGTATTCTTCGCGATGAACTTCTCCTTCACGAATTTGCCATCGGTTTTGAAAACCTGAATGCGATCGTTGGTCCGGTCGCAGACGTACAACATTCCATCGTTCGCGAGAACTACGCAATGGACGGGATTCCGGAACTGCTGGGCCGGAGGATCGTTCGGATTGTAGGGCGGCAATTGTGTGTCGTCCGGCTTATGGCCGTATGCGCCCCAGTGCCGCTTGTATTTGCCGGTATCCGCATCGAAAACGATCACGCGGCGATTCCCGTAGCCATCGGCGACATAGAGCTCGTTGGTTTTCGGATCCACCAGCGTTTTCGCTGGTAGCCGGAGATTCTGCGTATCGTTGCTGCCCTTGCTCTGATTCGGTCTACCGATCTGCATCAGGAACTTGCCCGACTGGGTGAACTTCAGGACCATGCTGTCGTGCACCGCTCGTACTGTGCCCATCTTGCTTTCGTCAGAAGGAAGGGGAGCCGCCTGCTGTCCGCGTCCATTGCCGCCGATCCAGACGTTGCCCTTGTAATCCACGTCGATGCCATGATTCGATGCAGGCCAGTCATAACCCTGCCCAGGGCCACCCCAATGCCCGATCAGATTGCCGGCTTCGTCGAATTCGAGTACCGGCGGCGCCGCGGCGCAGCATTCCGCGGCGGGAGGTTTCATGGTCAGGTACTGTTCTTTCGCTTCGAGCGAGCCCCCGCGGTGAATCATCCAGACGTGATCGTTTGAATCCACCGTGACTCCGATGACGGATCCGATCACCCAGTGATTGGGCAGAGGTTTGGGCCACATCGGGTCCACCTCGAATCGCGGCGCCGGCACGGCTGCCGCACTCGCCGCATGCTGCTGAATCGCCAGCGTGCCGGCTACGAGCCCAATAAGAATTCCTGCATAGCCCAAAGCGGTGAATTGCCTGCGGGTCATTCCTGCTCCTTCCCGATGCGAGTAGATATCATATGTGATTCGTTCGAGGGCTTACAACGTGCGCCGCCCTTTACAGGCAATATTGTTTGCCGCCATTTCTTTGGTGGCGGCCGTCCACACCGCTGCGGCCCATGATATTCCCAGCGATGTCACCGTGCAGATGCTGATCCGGCCGGATGGTCAGCATTTGCAACTGCTGCTGCGCGTGCCGCTCGCGGCAATGCGTGATGTCGACTTCCCCGCGACTCCACAGGGCTACCTGGATATCGAACAACTTGCGCCTCAACTGCCCGGCGTAGCCACGGTCTGGCTTTCCGATTTTCTGCGCGTCGAGGAGAACGGCGAGCGTTTACCCCGTGGGCATGTTGCAGCGACGCGCATCTCGCTGCCTTCGGATCGCTCCTTTACCTCTTTTGAGGCGGCGATGGCGCTCGTGACCAGCCCTCGTCTTCCCGACAGTGACAATCTCTTCTGGAATCAGGTGAACTTCGACGTCCTGCTCGAATATCCAATTCATTCGGCGCACTCCGCTTTTTCGATTGATCCGCGATTTCAACATCTCGCCGCGCGCGTGTTAACAGTGGTGCGCTTCACCAGCGCCGGTGGGATAGAGCGAGACTACGCGCTCGACGGCAATCCCGGCCTTGTCCCGCTTGACCCGGGCTGGTTTCAGGCGGCGAGCCGGTTCGTGAGACTGGGGTTCCTGCACATTCTCGATGGAACCGACCATCTGTTGTTCCTCTTTTGCCTCGTGATACCGTTGCGGCGTTTTCGGCCGCTACTCGCGGTCATCACAGCTTTCACGGCGGCGCATTCCATCACGCTGATTGGCTCCGCTTTCGGTCTTGCGCCTAATGCGTTATGGTTTCCCCCGCTGATTGAAACGCTTATCGCGGCCTCGATTGTGTGGATGGCGCTGGAGAATATCGTCGGCGCGAAGGTTCAGCACCGATGGATGATCGCTTTCGGATTCGGCCTGGTGCACGGTTTCGGGTTCTCGTTCGCACTGAGGCAGACGCTCCAATTTGCCGGATCGCACCTGTTGTTGTCGCTGGTTTCGTTTAATCTGGGCGTGGAACTTGGCCAGCTTATGGTGCTCGCCATTCTCATTCCTGCGCTCTATGTTCTCTTCCGGTTTGTTGTTGAGCCGCGAATGGGAACGATTATTCTTTCGGCGTTCATCGCGCACACCGGCTGGCACTGGATGGCGGATCGGGCAGCCGAGCTGCGCCGTTTCCATATCGATTTGCCCGCGATAAACCTCGCTCTTCTGGCGCTGGCGATGAAATGGTTAACGATCGCGTGGGTTGCTGCCGGTATCTCCTGGCTGGTGGTTCACTACCTCAGGCCGCGACAAACCGCTGACGCTCCAGGCGCCGCCCGGTCCGAGTCTTAGCCCTGATTTAGATAAAGTCGATCCGGAAGATCCAGCCGCTCGTCGGGCTATCGTTATTCGGCCAGTTCGGATGAATTCCGGCGTCGCAACTAACCAGGGCGCCATCGTGCATCACGAGCCCGTGCGGGTCGGATGAGCCGGGGACGAAATCCACGGTTTCGAGAACCTTGCCGGTTGATGCTTCGTAACGCACCAGACCGGGGCGGTACTCCGCATAGCTGTGGCTATCGTTGCCAATCACCTGCCAGATTGTGCCGTTATCCCACGCGATCGCGTGATAACGGTTGCGTCCCGGAGCCTCATAGAAAGGAATCATGAACTCCGGCTGCCAGGTGGTTGGGTCTACGCGCAGGTTGCCGCGCAGTCGCAGGGATGAGATCCAGAGCTTGCCATCCTGCCACATGGCTCCATGGCAACCGCCGCCATCGTTGGGCGGCCCGAGCGGGATTTGCCGATGGCTCACCAGACGGGAGTTCATGTCCACCTGAAAGACTCCCTCGGGAGGGGCGTTCGCTACCATCCAGATGCAATCGCCTCCAAACGCCATGCCGCTGGTGTTCCGCGATGGTGTGCGGACTGTCTTCAGCAGTTTGCCGTTCCAGTCCACCAGCCATGCTTCCTCGGTCAGCGATTTGGGCTCGGCCATGTGATACTGGGCCGCCATTGGCCCCGAAAGTTTCTGCTCGCCGATCCACAGCCCCTCGGGCGCAAGCGCGAGCCCATTCGGGAAGCCGCGCGGGCTCTTGAAAAGTTTCGTGGTCTTCGCTTTGCGGTTGGGAATCGTCCGGCCGCTGCCCTGCGCGTAAGCGGCGCGGAAAGTTCCGAGACCCAGTCCCGCCATTGCGGTTGCGGCCAGGAATTCTCGTTTGGTGATCACGTCGTCAGCCTGCCTCTAACGGGCCAAATTATATACCCACTGCGCAGGCGGTTACTTCTTCCCGTTGATGGGGTACCCGTGCCAGACGTATTCCAGGGCTTCAGGCAGCGTCTGTGCTTTCACGGCGCGGTCCGTGTGACCGGCGTTGCGCGCGAAGACAAACTGGTAATGGTAACCCTTCGCCTTCAGAACCTTCGCCATATTCTCGTTCGCGACCACCCAATCGTGCATGTCGTCGCGCATCACGTTCGGGTTGAACAGGTCTCTGTCGCCTACTTCCATCCAGATCCGCAAGGGTTTTTTCGGACTATTGGGAATCAGGCTCTTATGAAATTCCCACGCGCCGCCGGGAGTTTCCGGATTCCACGGATACTGCTGATTCACATAGGTACCGGAATAAGTGAGAACGCGATGATAAAGGTCCGGGTGATACCAGGCCATGATCAACGCGGCGGAGCCGCCCGAACTACCGCCCATGGTTGCCCGGGCGTCTGGATCTTTGGTCAGCTTCACATTCGCCTGCTGCTCGACCATCGGCAATACTTCGCTTTCGACGAACTCCGCATATTTGCCGTTCATGTTGTCGTATTCGAGGCCGCGTTCGCTCCCCTGGGCGTCGCCGCTGCCATTGCCGATCGAAATTCCGATCATCACCGGGAGTTTGTGCGCCGTGATCAGGCTATCGAGAGCGGTGAACAGCATGCGGTCAGGTCCGTCCGCGCCGACGATGAATGGCGCGGCGGTTCCGGGGACATATTGCTTCGGTACATAGACCGCAACGCGGCGCGTGTATGGAGCGGGATGGCTCGTGGTCACGATGAGTTTCGCCGGGTTATTCGGATCGGGAGTCCCGAACGTGCCCCGTTCGCGCGCAATTCCCGGATACATCTTGCTGTCCTTCGACTCCATCGTGAAGTTGACGACCTTACCCTGCATGGACCCTTCCGGTGCGGTCATCTCCGGCGCGGGGTTATGAGTCGGGCCGATGATGAAGTTGCCGTCAGCCGTGGGAGAAGGGACTTCGCCGTCCGGTAGTTCTTTCGCCTTGACATAACCCGGTGTGTGCGGGTCGCGCGTCGGCGGCGTGGGGCGGCGAGGACGCGGCGCGGCATTTGAACCGGCCGCTGAAGCGCCGGTAGAAGCGTTGGAAGGGGTCTGGGCGGCTGCCGGACCGGCAACACTAATCAGACTGATCAGCAAGGTCGTGGATATAAATCGCAACATGGGAAATCTCTTAAACGATGTTCGTATCAGCGATTAATGCTTATAGCCGTGCCACACGTACTCGAGCGCCTCTGGCAGTGTCTGCGCTTTCACCGCACGATCCGTGTGTCCGGCGTTCCGCGCAAAGACAAACTGATAGTGATAGCCCTTTGCCGCCAGAACCTTCGCCATATTCTCGTTCGCCAGCACCCAGTCGTGATAGTTATCGCGAGTGCTCAGGTTGTCCCTGTCACCCACTTCCATCCAGATCCGAATCGGTTTTACAGGACTGTTGGGAATCAGATGCTCGTGATACTCCCAGGCGCCGTGCGGAGTCTCGGCATTGTATGGCCACTGCTGATTTACATAAGTGCCGGAATAAGTGAGAACCCGGTGATAAAGCTCCGGGTGATACCAGGCCATGCTCAGCGCCGCCGAGCCGCCCGAACTTCCGCCCATTGTTGCCCGGGCTTCCGGATCCTTCGTCAGCTTGACGTTATACTGCTTCTCAACCAGCGGCAGCACTTCCTTTTCGACGAATTCCGCATAGAGGCCTGACATGGTGTCATATTCCAGACCGCGCTCGCTTCCCTGTGCGTCGCCGCTGCCGTTGCCGATTGAAATCGCAATCATCACCGGTATCTTGTGCTCGGCGATCAGATTGTCCAGAGCGGGGAACAGCATACGGTCGGGGCCATCCGCGCCGACGATGAAGGGCGCAACCGTACCCGCAACATATTGCTTTGGAACGTACACGGCTACGTGGCGCGTGTAAGGCGCCGGGTGGCTTGAAACAAGCATCCGCCCGGGATTGTCCGGGTCCGGGCGACCGAATGAACCAGGTTCGCGAGCAATTCCCGGATAGATTTTGCTGTCCTTTGATTCCATCGTGAACTCATAGACGGTTCCCTGGGGCACGCCCTCTTTCACTGACATCTCCGGCGCGGGATTGTGGGTTGGGCCGAGGATGAAGTTGCCGTCTACATCCGGTGGAGGCACTTCTCCATCGGGCAGTTCTTTCGCGGTGACGTAGCCCGGCGTGTGTGGATCGCGCGTGGGAGCGGGCGGGCGGCGCGGGCGTGCTCCGGGAGCCGAAGCCGGACTGGCCGCCGGGGTCGCGGTCGCCGGTGTCTGTGAAGGCGTCTGCCCGATTGCCGGAGTCAAACCGGCGAGGAACCCTGCAAAAAGAGCGATAGCTGTGGAACGGAACATGGGAATTTGTTTCGAAACGATGGAAAAACGTGCCGATCTTATCACAGGCGCTGTCGACTCCCCTCGCCTGATATTCTCCGGAAATGCGAAAAAACGAAGTCCGGCATGCGCTCAAAGCCGGTCAGTTTCGGCTGGGCACGAACTTCGGGCATCTCCGGTCGGCCGAAATTCCGCGTCTCCTCGTGGCTGCCGGGTATCACTGGGCGTTTATCGATACGGAGCACGGCAATTTCGATCTTGAAACCGTACAGGACGTCTGCCGCGTCGCAAACTTAGCAGGCTTGTGTCCCGTGGTTCGGGTGGCCGACCTCCAGTACTCGCTGGTTGCGCGGGCTCTCGATTGCGGGGCGCAGGGCATCATTTTTCCTCGGATGGAAGATCCCCGGCTCCTTGAAACCGCGCTCAGCTGGACCAGATTCCCGCCGGCGGGCGTTCGCGGATACGGCCTGATGGCTCCTCAGGTGGAATATGAGCCGCTCAGCTTCAACCAGATCATCGAACACGTGAATGACAACACGCTCACCGTCCTGCAGATCGAATCGAAGCGCGCCGTGGAAGCTCGTGACGAGATTCTGTCGGTGCCCGGCATCGACGCGGTGATGATCGGGCCAGCCGATCTTTCCATCTCGATGGGCGTTCCCGGCGAGTTTCAGCACCCGACCATGGTGGAAGCGATGGAAAAGATTCGCGAAACGTGCGAAAGCAAAGGGGTGGCGCCAGGCACCCAGACCCGTACGGTCGCGCTTGCGCGATTCTGGAAGGAACGCGGCATGCGCTTTCTCGGCTGCGGCAGCGACATCGGCTTCCTCTATGAGAAAGCGGGAGAAACCGCCCGCGCCATCACAGGAGGATAATTGGCGGCGAGATACCAGGTTGGACTACGCTATGGCGCGGCGGCGGCTTTCGGCGCCCTCGCCTTCACCCTCGCTGCCGCGCGTTTCACCGATATCGATGCGCCCCGCCAGGCAGCTATCGACCGGATCTCCGCCGATTCCATGCGCGGCGATCTTTCTTTCCTTGCGTCGGATCTTCTCGATGGCCGGGGAACGCCCTCACGCGGGCTCGATCTGGCCGCTGAGTTCATCGCCTCGCGCTTTCGCCGCGCCGGCCTCGAGCCCGCCGAACCAGGGGGCAGCTACTTTCAGGAAGCGAATTTTGCGGTCATCACGCCGATTCTGAGCGATCTTTCTGTCAAGCTCGTTCAGGACGGATCCGAAATCGATCTGGGTAGCGTGGATGTCCGTGTGGAGTCGCTCGATCCAATCGAAGTGAAGGATGCGCCTGTTATAGCGCTGCCCGAGAACGGGGCCATTCCCGATATTACCGGCAAAGTGGTCGCCGGTGATTCGCGCCATTGGGGAGACGAGGCTGTCCTTGCTCAGCTTCAGTCACGGAAGCCGGCGATGATTCTGCTGATGAGTCGTCGCGCCCGTCCAGGAGGTTCGGATCAGTTCCTGCAGCCGCTTGATATCTACGCCGCGCCTGTTCTGCGGCTGTACAACCGGGATGCTGTGGCGTCTCTCGGCAAGCACACTGATATCAGGGTGAGTGTTCACGTGTCTGCGCCCTCGAGGCGCAACGTCATTTTGCGGAATGTTGCCGGGATTCTGCGCGGCTCGGATCCAGCCCTCGCTTCGCAGGCGATTGTTCTCAGCGCTCATTACGATCATCTGGGCGAAAAAACGCCGGGGCCCGGCGACCGGATCTTCAACGGGGCCAATGACAACGGCAGTGGCGTGGTATCCGTTACGGAGATCGCCGCCGCACTTGCGACGCTGAATCCGCACCCGCGCCGTACCATCCTTTTCATCGCGTTCTTCGGAGAAGAAGAAGGCCTCTTCGGCTCTTATTACTACGTGCGCCATCCGATCCTTCCACTGAAGGACACAGTCGCCAATATCAACCTCGAGCAGATGGGCCGCACAGACGATGCGGATGGGAAAGAAATCGGCGCGTTTGCTTTTACAGGTCCGTCTTATTCGAATATTCCGGAGCTCATGTCCAGCGCCGCCGGCGCTGAGAGCGTCAAAACATGGTCAAAGCCGTCGGCGGACGATTTCTTCGATCGCAGCGACAATTACGCTTTCGCGCTTCACGGAGTTGTCGCGCATACCATAGTCGTGGCGTTTGAGTATCCGGATTACCACGCAGTCGGCGATGAATGGCGCAAAATCGACTACACAAACATGGCGAAGGTCGATCGCGGCGTCGCCGCTGGTCTGCTTGCGATCGCCGATGCACCCGAGCGCCCGAAATGGAGCGACTCGGAAGACGCTGCGCGGTATCGCAATGCCCGCCCGTAATCGAAGCTCGCGCCTAGTCCGAGGCATTAACCAGTTTCAAAATCATCCCTGTATCGGTTGCGATCCAAAGGTGCTGATCGTCCGGTCCCGCGATGATGACGCTGTGAGCAACGGCGCGATAATCGACCGGCATTTCAGTCCAGTTATTCAGATCGTCGCTCGAGAGCACTTTCACCTTGCCTGGAATGGGACTCCGGTAAACAGGCCCGCTGGTTTCATACCCGGCGATCACGGCCTTGCTTGAGCCCGGGAGAAGTTTGATGTCCGTGATGGCGCGGTCTTTCTCGCGATAGGCGCGGTCGCTTTTTCCGGTGTGCAGGTTGATGCGATAGACCTCGCTCGGATACTGAAACTCATCTTTGAATTCGATCAGTCCAAGTCCGGTCCCCTGCGGGCTCATGCTGATCCGGGTGATCTGGCCGAACAAAGATGCTTCGTTCGGCTTCCAGGTTTTGCCGCCATCGGTGGTCTCGAGCAGAACCGATAAATGCGGTACCTGCTTGCGCTCGCGCGCCTGCTGAGGATCCATCCAGTCCGGCCCGCCGCGCTGCGGCGGCACGTTCCAGCCGGAGATGATGCCGTTACTGCCGGAAAAAGAGATTTCACCGAATGTGGTGAAGGTCGGGTCACCCTGAACCTCCTTCACGATCGGTAGCAGCGTCCAGCTCTCTCCGCCATCATGAGTTTCGAAGATCCGTTTTTGCAGGCCCGCGGCAAACCCGTGCTGACGGTCGAGAAACCACACGCGCAGAATTCCCGAAGGCGCATTCTTCAGCTTTGACCAGCTTTTGCCGGATTCAGGGGTAAACCAGATACCCTTGTCGGTCACCATCCATCCAGTCGAGTCATCGAGAAAAAAGAGCGCCAGGCAGGTTTCTTTTGTCGGCGACTCCGCCCAATGAACACCACCGTCGATCGTCGTGAGGACGATCGAGTGATCCTTCCCCTTGCGGTCCGTAGTGAAACCGCACGCGGTGCCCCGGGTTGCGCTGGGAAAGGCGAGATCGTTCAGTGTGAGCGTTGCGTCGATATCGCGGTATTGATACTGGATGTCCCAGCGCAATTCGGCAAACAGCGGGGCATGAACTGCCGGGCCGATAAACGCCAGGAGTAGTAGAAAATTTTTCATTTACATTCGGGGACGTACGCCGCTCGAGGACAGCACGAGTTCGGCGTGATTAATGGATTCAACAATTTGCGGCGACATGCGCGCGAGCGCCAGAGCGCAGCCGACCTGCTCGCCCAGAGTGGTAACCACTTCCATCTCTCCTCCGGTGTGCTGGTGCGGATGCCGGTGCTGCACGTTGATGACGCCGACCACGCGATTGCGCGCGATTACCGGGGCCGAGAGAAACGCTTCGAACGTGTCTTCCGGAAGCTCGCCAAAAAATTTGAAGCGGGGATCGCGATAAGCTTCCCGCGAAATTGCCAGGAGCCGGCGTTCGCGCGCGACCCAGCCGGTGAGACCTTCATTCGACCTGAGCCGGATACGGCCAATTTCGGCTTCGTGATGGGTATTGGATGCGCAGAGCACAAGCTCGTCGTTGTCGGACAAATAGACGAGGCAGGAATCGCACTCCGTAAACTCGACCACGAGCGAAACAATCCCCTGCAGTACCTCCTGCAGGCTCATCTCGCGCACCATGAATCGGCTTACCTTTTGAAATAACCTGAGTTGCTGTTCAATCCTGTGCAGTCGCGCTTCCAGCTCTTTTGCCTTCGGCACGGCTTCATTATAGTCCAGCTCAAATTGGACGAATTTGCACGGATTTTGGTACTATTGTTTGTTTGACATCGAATACCGGCGAGGCTTCGCAGGGGCCGAAGATTGCTCTTGACGAAGCGGCGTCCCGCAGGGCGCTGGACGCGATCCGGCGCGATGCGGTGGACGGTTTGCTGGCGCTTCCGCGCGTAGGAATGGGAGTCGGCGGGTTTCTGGCGGGGATACGGCGCGGGAACCGGATCCAGATCGTCGATCCCATCGAAATCCCGTGCACACACGCGCGCGGCCCCGCTTTCCTGCTGACATCCGAAGAGTTGGAAAATGCGCGGACACTCGCCGCCAGAGCCGAGCCGCTCGAGGTGCTTGGTTTGTATGTCTCAAAGACTCGGGGCGTTCTGGAACCCGGCCCCGAAGATCTGGAGACTCTGGCTGCCCTTTGTCCAGGCGTAGGACAGATCATGCTGATGATTCGCCCGAGTACTGTGGAACCGGTACGGGCGACGCTTTTCAACTGCGCGCCCGGCGGATGCGTCGATTCCCCACTTGAAGTCTGTATGGATGGAGCCCCGAACCGGCCGCCGGATCTCGAGGAAGCGCCGGAGCTTTCGGCTGCAACTGCTCCGCCGCCGAACCTCGCGCTCCAGGCGGTGAAACGGGCCGCCAGCAACAGCGAACATACAGACAGCGGTGTAGAACGTCCGGCCCAGTCCGTACGGCCAATTCCAATCCAATCGGAGGCCGTACCTGCGGCGTTGCCGGGGTTGGCGAAAGAACCGGAAGTGATACCGGGTTCCGCGTCGCGTCAGGATTCGGTGTTGTTCCAAAATTACCAGGGAAAGCAAAGCCCGAGAAGAGCGTTCCTTTATACTTGTGGGGCTCTGGCTTTGATGGCAGCGGCGGCGGTAGCAGCGCGGGATGTTTTGACCGCCAGGCCGGAACTCACGCTCAACATTCGGGAAGAGAACGGCGCTCTCGTCTTTCACTGGAACCAGAACGCCGCCGCGGGCGAGGATCACGGCAGACTGCTGGTGAACGATGCCGGCCAGCTTCATGAGTTCCCGCTCAATACCATGCGGATTGAAGCCGGTTTTTTCCGGTATCAAAGGAAATCGGATGAAATTGTGGCCAGGCTTGTGCTCGGAGATCGCTCTGCTCACGCGGTGTTCTTCGGGGACGCGTCTGCGCCTGCAGCTTCGAAAGCCATCTCTCCCTCTGATCCCGAAAAGCCCGGCGAGTCCCGTCCACGGTAGCGCCGTCGCGCCCCGAATCACCAGAGTGATGGCCGCCGACGCTCAGTGTTATCGCGGCAAGTGAAACAAACGCCGGGGATATGATTCATCAGAGTCGGTCCCCACATGCCTGCACGCACTTTTCTGCTTATGATCGCCGCAGCGGCGGCCGCCACGGCTCAGTCGCCGCTCACTGGCGTCATCGATATTCACGCACATTGCGATCCGGATAGTTCGCCCAGATCGATCGATGCTATCGATCTCGCGAAACTGGCCAAAGCGCGGGGCATGCGCGGGCTTGTTCTGAAGAATCACTATGAGTCGACGGCATCGCTGGCGTATATCGTTCGCAAGGAAGTGCCGGGCATCGAAATCTTCGGCGGCATCGATCTGAACCGTTCGGTCGGTGGCCTGAATCCCGCCGCGATCGAGTATATGGTCAAGGTGAAAGGTGGGTGGGGCAAGGTCATCTGGTTTCCGACATTCGACTCCGAAAATCAGGTGCGGTATTCAAAGCAGGATCGGCCTTACGTCTCGGTTTCTCGCAACGGACGGCTGCTTCCCGAGGCCAGAGCGGTAATTGCGCTCGCGGCGAAGTACCATCTGCTGCTCGAGACGGGTCACTCCTCCGCAGAGGAAGGACTGATGATCCTGCGGGAAGCGCGGCGCGCCGGCGTTCCCCAGAGAGTTGTAACTCATGCGATGCTCGCTCCCGTTCGCATGTCTCTCGGGCAGATGCGGGAAGCAGCGGCTCTCGGAGCGTACATTGAGTTCGTCTATAACGGGCTGCTCGGTCCCTACAAGGAATACACAGCCGCGGATTACGCGCACGCCATCCGCGAAATCGGCGCGAAGTCCTGCATCCTGTCGAGTGATATGGGGCAGAAAGGCAATCCCACTCATCCCGACGCGCTCGTCGCGTTTTTTGCAGCGCTGAAACACGAGGGCATCTCGCAGGCCGATATCGATCTCATGTCGCGAACCAATCCCGCGCGTGCTCTGGGACTTCAATAACGTTTTTGCCGATCCTGATATATTTGCAGGCTTGAAGCTGCTTTTGTTCCTGCTGTTCGCGTGCGCGGGTGCTTGCGTCGCGCAGAATACTCCCGCATCGCCGCCGATTCAATACGATTCCGGCCGTCATATGTGGCTTCTCCGGACAAGATCCAGTTCGTACGCGATGGGCGTTGATCAGAACGGGTCGCTGCAAAATCTCTACTGGGGTGCTCCTCTGTGGCGCATGGAAGACTTGCCCGCTGCGGTGGTGCGCCGCGATATCTCGTCTTTCGATCCGCACCAAATGCTCGAGAACGAGGAGTATCCGGGCTGGGGAGGTCCGCGCTATTACGAGGCGGCTCTTAAGATCTCGCGAGCCGACGGCGATCGCGATCTTGTCCTGAAGTACGTCTCGCACCGGATCGAGGGTAATCGTCTCACGATCGATCTAAAAGACATTCGCGACGATGTCGCTGTCGAACTTCATTACGAAGTCTTCCCGGAGCACGGCATGCTGCGCCGAAGCGCCACCATCCGCAACGGAACACAGCAGAACATCACACTGGAAAGCGCGCAATCTGCCGTCTGGAATCTGCCGCCGGGCGATGGCTACCAGCTAACGTACCTGAGCGGGCGCTGGGCTGCCGAAACCCAGATCAATCGTGAACCGATCCATGAAGGCAAAGAGATTTTGGAGAGCCGCAAAGGGCATACCAGCCACAACTTCAATCCATGGTTCGCGATCGATCGTGGCGACGCGGATGAAGAACACGGTTCTGTCTGGTTCGGCGCTCTCGCATGGAGCGGCAACTGGCGCATCACGATCGAGCAGACGCCTTATCGTCAGGTCCGCGTGGTCGGCGGCTACAACAACTTCGACTTTGAGTATCCGCTCAAGCCGGGCGAAACGCTGGATACGCCTGACTTTTACGCCGGCTATTCCGCCGATGGTCACGGCGGGGCATCGCGCCTGCTCCACGCGTTTGAGCGCGACGAAATTGTGCCTGGAGGAAAGGAATCACGAACCAGGCCCGTTCTCTACAACTCCTGGGAAGCGACCACGTTCAACGTGAATGAGGCCGGGCAGACCGCGCTCGCCGAAAAAGCCGCGAAGCTCGGCGTTGAATTGTTCGTGATGGACGATGGCTGGTTCGGCAAGCGCAACAACGATCGCGCAGGACTGGGAGACTGGGTCGTCAATCCGCAGAAGTTCCCGCAGGGACTCAAAGGCCTGATCAGCCGCGTGAATCAGCTCGGCATGGATTTCGGATTGTGGGTCGAGCCCGAGATGGTGAACGCGGACAGCGACCTGTACCGAAGCCATCCCGACTGGGTGATGAACTTCCCCGGCCGGCCGCGCAGCGAATTGCGAAACCAGATGGTGCTCAATCTGGCGCGGGACGATGTTCGCGACCACATTTTCACTGTGCTGGACAAGCTGGCGACCGAGAACAATATTCGCTACTTCAAATGGGACATGAACCGCCCATTCAGCGAACCCGGCTGGCCCGAAATGCCGCCCGGGGCGGAGCGTGAGATCTGGGTCAGGTACGTCCGAAATTATTACGAGATTCTCGACCGCCTGCGCCGCAGGCATCCGCAACTTGCGATTGAATCCTGCTCGGGTGGTGGCGGACGGATCGATCTCGGCGTGCTCCGCCGTGTCGACGAAGTGTGGACGTCGGACAACACCGAGGCCCTCGACCGCCTTCGTATTCAGGAAGGCTTCACTCAGGCCTATGCGCCGAAGATCATGTCGGCGTGGGTCACCGATGTTCCCAACATGAACGGACGGAGCACGCCCCTGCAGTTCCGTTTCCTGGTCGCGATGCAGGGCGCGCTCGGAATCGGCGCCAACCTGAACAAGTGGACGGACCAGGACTCGGCGCTGGCGACGCGGATGATCGCCGCATACAAGCGCATCCGCAACACTGTTCAGCTCGGGGATCTCTATCGGCTGCTCTCGCCTCGGGCCAACGATGTGTCGGCTGTCGAATATCTGGCGCAGGATAGAAGGCAGGCGGTTCTGTTCGCGTACCGCCATTCGCAGGAATTTAATGTGGCGGCGCCGGCAATCCGGTTTCGCGGGCTTGATCCCGCTGCCGTCTACCATCTCGACCTGATCGCCGGACGCCTTCAGGAGAGCCAGACGGATTTGAGCGGCGCGTATCTGATGAATCATGGAATTGCCCCAGACCTGCGTGGCGATTACGACAGCATGGCGGTAATCCTCGAGCAGAGGCAGTAAGGTGGAATCGATGACTACGAGCGAATATCCAATGTTCATCGCCGGTGGCCCCGTTCGAACCGGCGAAAAACGTGAAGTGCGGATTCCGTATGACGGCTCTGCAGCGGGAACCATCTACCAGGCCGGCCCTGAACAAGTGAACGCCGCGATAGAAGCGGCCCTCGAAGCGTTTCCGAAAATGCGCGCCATGAGCAGGCATGAGCGTTCGTCCATTCTTTATCGGGCGCACGCCATCCTGAAGGAACGTGCGGATGAGATGGCTCGGGCTGTAGCTTCTGAAGCCGGCAAGCCGATTCGCGAGGCGCGAGTCGAGGTGGAGCGCGGACTTTTCACTCTGCTCTTCTCCGCCGAAGAAGCGCACCGGTTGCACGGCGAAGAAATTCCTATGGACGCGCACCCCGGCGGGCGCGGCAAAACCGGACTGGCCATTCGCGAGCCGCTCGGCGTCATCGCGGCGATTACGCCGTTCAACTTCCCTCTGAATCTCTCGCTGCACAAAATCGGTCCGGCGCTCGCGGCCGGCAACACCGTCGTGCACAAACCCGCGTCGGCCACTCCGATCAGCGCACTTCTGATCGCGCAGATTTTTCTCGATGCGGGTCTGCCGCCCGGAGCCCTGAACGTCATCACCGGTCCGGGCGGAATAATTGGCGACGCCCTTACTTTCGACCCGCGCGTTGCCATGGTCACGTTCACCGGCAGTCCCGATGTGGGACAGCGCATTCGGAATCTCGCAGGCATGAAGAGGGTCACGCTCGAGCTGGGGTCGAACTCGGCCGTCATACTCGAGCCGGATGCCGACCTCGATAAAGCCATCCCGAAATGCGTCGCGGGCGCGTTCGCCAATTCGGGCCAGGTTTGCATTTCCATCCAGCGGGTTTACGCCCAGGAATCCATACGCGACGAAGTGGCCGAGCGTATGGCGGAACTGGCAAGCAAGCTGCGCATCGGGCATCCCCTCGAGGACTCCACAGAGGTCAGTTCGCTGATCACTGAAGGCGAGGCCAAACGCGTTGAAGAGTGGATCGGCGAGGCGCGAGATGCCGGAGCCAAAGTCATGACCGGCGGCGAGCGGCGTGGAGCGACGCTTTCACCTGCCGTCCTCAAAGACGTTCCGGCCGAGGCCAATCTGAGCCGGCGCGAAGCGTTCGGTCCCGTCGTAGCGGTGAACGGCTACAAAACCCTGGATGACGCCATCGCCCTCGTCAACCATTCCGATTACGGGCTCCAGGCTGGCATGTACACGCGCGATATCGATAAAGCCTTCCGGGCGGCCCGCGAAGTCCACGTAGGCGGCTTTCATATCAATGAGATACCCGCATACCGGGTGGATCAGATGCCTTACGGCGGAGTGAAACTATCGGGTTCGGGCAGGGAAGGTCCGCGCTACGCCATTGAGGAAATGACGGAGCTGAAACTGATCACCTGGTGACCTTTTTCTGCGGCGCTCGTCCAAACAAGTAGAAACGGACTTGCCGACCAGGATGGTCGGAGTAGGAACGTAAACTTGACAGCGCACACCCGGTCGTTTCGGCCGCCGCAGTGCGCCTTTGAGACAGAGCCCAGATGCACGATGCCGCGGAAACGGTGAGTGCCACATTGGCCGCCCCACTCGACGAAGCCGGTTTAATCCGGGCCGCCCAGCGTGGCGACGAGGACGCGTTTGAGCGCCTGGTGCGGTCGTACGATCAAAGCGTACTGCGTGTGGCAATGAATCTACTCCGGTCGCCGGAGGAGGCGCGAGATGTATATCAGGAAGCGTTTCTGAAGGTGTATCGGAATTTGAAGTCATTTCGTTTCGATTGCGCGTTCCACACCTGGCTTTACCGGATCGTGACCAACATTTGCCTCGATCACCTTCGGCGCCGCAAGGTCCGCAGGGAAGAATCGACGGTCGTCGAAACCGACGATGGCTCAGTGGATCGCATGGCCCAGGTGGAAGAAAACGCGCCACATTCCGATCCCGAGCGGCGCATGTGGAATCGTGAGCTGAGCGCCGGAATCGGCCGTGCTCTCGATATGCTTACTCCCCGCGAGCGCACCGTGTTCGAACTTCGCCACTACGAGGGGCTGCGGTTGCGGGCAATCGGGGAGATTATCGGTACTTCCGAAGAAGCTGCCAAAAATTGCCTTTTCCGCGCCACGCAAAAAATGAGAGCCAGTCTCGAGGCGTTCGTATGAACTGCAGTGAAGCGCGAAAAGAAATTCCTTTCTACTGCTACGGCGAATGCTCTGGCGAAACGGAAGAGCGCATCGAAGCTCACCTGGCCGAGTGCCCCGAATGCCGAATCGAACTCGAACGGCATCGCGCGTTTCTGGATGCTCTCGACTCTCGCGTGGAAGCTACGGATGGCTCATTGCTCGCATCCTGCAGGGCCGATCTTCGGACTCACATTCAATCCGAAAACACGCGCCGGCGTGGCTGGCTGGAACGTCTCTTCGAAGCTTCCCGCTGGCATATTCCGTTGCGCATTCCGGTCGGCGCGATGGCGCTCGTGGCTCTGGGGTGGTTCGGGGCCCGCTACACTCCGCAGCGTTTCGGCGGCCTGGAGGCAAACCTCGCTGAGCCGATGTTCTCCAGCGTTCGTTCGGTAGAATCGAACGGTTCCGGAACTGTCCAGATTGCGGTCGATGATATTCGCCGCCGCGTTCTCTCCGGGTCGCTCGACGATCCGCATATTCAGGCGCTTCTCCTCAATGCCGCGCGCGAAGAATCGAATCCGGGCGTACGCGTAGAGTCGATCGACATTCTGCAAAACAACGCCGATTCCGAGCCCGTCCGCAACGCTCTGCTTGACGCTCTTCGGCATGATCCGAACGCCGGCGTGCGGCTGAAGGCGCTCGAAGGATTGAAACCGTATGCCGGTGATGAACCGGTGCGGCGTACCCTCGCAGACGTCCTGCTGAAGGACGATAATCCGGGAGTTCGCGTCCAGGCGATCGATCTTCTCACCGCCCATCACGACGACTCCATCGTGGGCGTTCTCCAGGATGTGGTTCAGAAGGAAGACAACAGCTACGTGCGCACGCGCTGCCGCAATCTGCTCGAGCAGATGAACGCTTCCGTCGGCACGTACTGAGATGCATGCGCGCAGGCTGATCATCCCCGCCATCCTTTTCGGCGGCGGAGCCCTGGCGAGTCTGCGCGCACTCCCTGCTCCGGCGTTCCTCGATATATCTGCAGCAGGCGATGTAGTCGTCCGCGGTATGCCGCATGCTGCCATTCGCTTCACTGCTTCAGGACAATCCGGCTCTCTGCCTCTCACGAACGGCAGACTCGTATTTAATGGCTCCGGTCTGGTGCGGATTGAAATCCCGCAGAAAACCGGGTTCGTAAGCGTCAGCAGCGCGGCCGGTGGAGTTGACATTTCCGGAATCAGGGGATCGGTTCGCACCCGGGCCGGCGCCGGGAAGACTGTGATCGATCACATCTCGGGCGACGTTGAAGCGCACTCGAACGGCGGCCCCACACTGCTCGGATCCATCGGCGGCTCCGTTCACTGTTATTCCGGCGGTGGCCCGATCCGCGCTGCGGTCGTGCGCGGCGGCGGCATCTTCGAAACGGATGGCGGCGATATTCGCATTGGCGATGTCCTGGGCGCAGTCCGCGCGATGACGGCTGCCGGCGGTATTCACATCGACCATGCCGAAGGCGATGTCTTCGCCGATACCTTCGGCGGTCCCATTTCGGTCCTGAAAGCGCTGGGCGAAGTGATCGCCGCAACAGGCGGAGGACCGATCGATATCGGCTCCGCCTCTTCAGTGGATTGCCGCAGTTCGAGCGGCGCCATTCACCTCAACAACGTTTCAGGTTCCCTGCAGGCCGCCACTACGCGGGGCGCCATAGTCGCGGACATCCTCTCCGGCCGCCCACTGCTGGATTCCTATCTCGCCACCGGCAGCGGTGACATTACTGTGCTTCTTCCGTCCAATATAAGTGTAACGATCGAAGCGGAAAACACGGGTTCTGATGACCGGCATTCCATCGTTTCCGCGTTTCCCGGGATTCGAATCGTGCGGCGCTATTCTTCAGTGCTGGCGACCGGCCGCATCAATGGCGGCGGACCCCTGCTCCGCATTGTTGATGCCGGCGGCCGCATCCAGATCAGGCGAAAGTAACAGGGGAGAGGCAAACATGTTCAGGCGAACCAGTGGAATTTTGATATCAATGGCACTAATATCGGTCGGGGCATGGGCGCAGTCTCCGGCGCCCGCGCCTGCCGCTCCGCCGGCTCCGAGAGCCCACTCCACTAACATTCGGTCGTTTGCGCGAAGGGGTTATCTCGGCGTCGGCGTGAGAGAAATGACGGATGAACGTGCCCGTGCGCTCAACCTGAAGGATAGTTCCGGGGTCGAAGTTAAAAGAGTTGAAGAAAACAGCCCGGCGGCGAAGGCCGGTCTTCGCGAGAACGACATTATCCTCGAAGTAGATGGTCGCCGCATCGAAACCATAGAACAGTTCATCCGCACGGTTGGTGATGCTGCGCCCGGGGCGAAACTTGCCCTCACGATCTGGCGCAATGGCGCGAAGCAGACTTTAACAGCCACCGTGGAATCAAGACCGGCCCAGATATTCGCATTCACCGGTCCGGACGATATGCAGATGCCCGAAGTCGGCCCGTTTCCCGCAATGCCGAATGGCCCATGGGATGGAAACGGCTTTCCGTTCATCACCGGGTCTTCTCCGCGCGTCGGCTTTGAAGGCGAGACTCTGACCCCGCAGCTTGCCGAATACTTCGGCGTGAAGGAAGGCGTGCTGACGCGAACAGTGGTGGGCGGAACTCCCGCTGCGAAAGCCGGATTGAAGGCGGGAGACGTCGTCACGAAAGTCAACGGCACGCCGGTCACAACGCCGCGCGAAATATCATCTCTGGTCCATATGGCTCGCAGCGGCAAAGTCGCGCTCACCATCGTGCGCAACAAGCGCGAACAGGTGCTCAACGTGGAGATGCCGCAACCGAAGGGTCCCTCAGGTCCGGAACGCTTGCAACTCTAGTATTGGCGCGCGTCTCAACGTGCCCCGTGCTCGGGGTGATTGCAGGCCGGGGCTGCTTTCCGGTATTCGTTTCCTTCATACCCCATTTCCTGATGAATCCCGATGCTCGAGGTGTAGTAGCCGTCGATCGTCATCCGTTTCAGGTCGACGAAAAACCTGCCGAGTTCCGTTTGCGGATGCTGCTCTTCGAGCGCTGCCCGACGCACAACGTCTTCCAGACGATCTTTCTGCGCCGCTGCGCGAAATGCTGAAAGGCCGCCGCGCCAGTGATTCCTGGCCTCTTCCGGACCGGTAGATAGCATCAGATCTGCGAACGCCGGTACCCGTGCCAGATGTGCTCCGGGCGAATGGGCGTCTGCAGGGATGATGATCTCCATCAGCCGATCGAGCAGCGCCTGTTCCTCCGCATTGAAAAACGCGAATCGGTAATCCGCGAACTCCGTGCCGGCGCCCGAGGTCGAACAGTGCGTCGGCTCCGCAGCCTGCCCCAGCCCCGTCGCCGGCAGCACGGAAACAATCTTCAGCAGTGTTCGTCGTTCCATCTACAGTTCACCCTTTCTGCGCTTCTCAATCATGTATTCCGAAGCGCGCAATGACAACGCCATGATGGTCAGGGTCGGATTCTTCTCAGCGGAGGTAGGAAACGTACTTCCGTCCGTCACGAACAGATTCTTCACATCGTGGGACTGGCAGAAGGCGTTCAACGCGGACGTCCGGGGATCCGCGCCCATCCGCACCGTCCCGTTTTCGTGGCTCGCGAAGCCGCCCGGATTTTCCGGAATCCTGCTGCGAACATCGGCTTTTAGCCGGTCGGCCATCTCGAGGGACGCTGTTCGCATCTGCGAGTAGACCTGCCGGTCAAGATCCCCAAAACGGAAATGAACCACGGGAATCGGAATCCCGAACGCATCTTTGCGATTCGGATCCACGGTGACGCGGTTGTCCGGATGGCCGACTACTTTTCCGTACCCGCCCATCTGCAACATCGCCCCCTGCATCCGACGGACTTCCTTCTTGAAGCTCGACCCATACCCCGCGATCGTCCGCGCCTGGAACGGGAACATGTAGCCTGCAAAGTTGACCTGGAAATCGTATGTCCCCGTGAACCGTTTGGTGTCGTAGCGGGGGATGAAAGCCTGGTCGAGCGCGCCATCCTGGTTCGAAGGCGGCCGGCCTTCCAGCTCTTTCAGATACATGTAGATCTGGCCGTTCGAATGCCCGTGCAGATACCGCCCCACCACGCCGCTGGAATTGGCAAGCCCCTCCGGATGCCGGCGCGATTTCGAATTCAGCAGCAGCCGCGCAGTCTCGATCGTGGCGCAGCAAACCACGATGATCCGCGCCCGAATCTCTTCCTCCCTCTTCGTCTGCCGGTCCACAATCGAAACCGCGCGCGCAAGCCCGTTTCCGTCGAGCAGGATTTCGCGCGCAAGAGCATTTTGCCGCAGCGTCAGATTGCCGGTTCGCCTCGCTTTCGGCAGCATGCTTCCCGGCGTCGAATAGATCGCGGAAACATCGCAGCCGTCCATACAATGGCCGCAGTAGTGGCAGGCGGGGCGGTTATCGTAGTTGCGAGTCAACAGCGCCTTGCGAACGGAGATCACCGGGATCCCCATCGGCTCGACCGCCTTCTTCAGAATCGTCTCGCTGCACCGCAGCGGCAGCGGCGGAAGATAATGCGGACCGGCGGGCAAAATCTCCAGTCGGTCGTCATTCCCGCAAACGCCAATCATCTGTTCAATGCGGTCGTAATACGGCGCGATCTCCGCATACGAAATCGGCCAGTCCGTCTCGATTCCGTAGGTTGATTTCTGCCGGAAATCCGGAGGCGCATACCGCAGCACCACGGCGTTCCAGTGCACCGTTCGCCCGCCGAGCACGCGAATCCGGTCCACGCTCACGCCGTCGGAATTGTCGTACCGGATGGATGTTCGTACGTCACCGGGATAAAACAATTCCTGCTTCTCATTGCGGAACCCGCGATATTGAAGGTCATACGGCCAGCAATGCGAGCGGAAGCGCGCCGGCTTCACCTCTTCACCTGCTTCGAGAAGAATCACTTTCGCGCCGGCTTCGCACAACGTCTTCGTGACAATTCCACCGGCCGCGCCGGAGCCGATGACGCAAACGTCGTAAATAGTGGAAGGCATCGGAAGCAACAGCTTATCGCGCCTGGCCCGTGTTGGTTTGTAATGCCCGTAACAGCGTCGTAATCGCGGCGTGCAAAAATCGGCTGAGAACGCAAGCACAATGGAGCATCCTGCCGGTCCTCTCACTCCCGAAGAACTGCGGAAAATCGACGCGTACTGGCGAGCCGCGAACTATCTTTCCGTCGGCCAGATCTATCTCATGGACAATCCGCTTCTGCGCGAGCCTCTCACGAAGGAGCAGATCAAGCCCCGGCTTCTGGGACACTGGGGCACCACCCCAGGCCTCAATTTCATCTACGTTCACATGAATCGCGCCATCAGGCTCTACGACCTGAACGCGATCTATGTATGCGGACCTGGCCATGGCGGACCCGGCATGGTGGCCAACACATACCTCGAGGGAACTTATTCCGAGCTGTATCCAAACATTCCTCAGAATCTTGAGGGACTCCACCGGCTTTGCCGCCAGTTTTCGTTTCCGGGCGGAATCCCAAGCCACGACGCGCCGGAGACGCCCGGTTCGATTCACGAAGGCGGCGAACTTGGCTACTCGCTGCTCCATGCTTACGGCGCCGTTTTCGACAATCCTTCTTTGGTCGCCTGCTGCGTAGTTGGCGATGGCGAAGCCGAAACAGGCCCATGCGCCACCAGTTGGCATTCCAATAAATTCCTCGACGCCGCTCAGGATGGCGCCGTCCTGCCCATTCTCCATTTGAATGGCTATAAGATCGCCGGACCCACCGTACTCGCGCGCATCCCTCACGCGGAACTGGTTTCGCTCTTCGAAGGCTATGGCTACAAGGTCTACTTCGTCGAAGGCCAGGATCCGGGCATCATGCACCAGAAAATGGCCGCGACGATGGACGCCGTGGTCGCCGATATCCGCTTCATCCAGGAAAAGGCCCGCTCCGGCGCTCCACTCGAACGGCGCGACTGGCCCATGATCATTCTCCGTTCTCCCAAGGGCTGGACCGGCCCCAAAGAACTGGACGGCAAAGCCATTGAAGGTACTTTCCGCGCCCACCAGGTCCCGCTCGATGCCGTTCGTGAGCGCCCGGACGAGCTCAAAATGCTCGAGGACTGGATGCGCAGCTATAAGCCGGAAGAACTGTTCGACGAAGGCGGAAGGTTCCGCGCAGAGTACGCGGAACTTGCTCCCACCGGCGACCGGCGCATGGGCGCGAATCCGAACGCCAATGGCGGTCTGCTGCTGAAAAATCTTTCACTGCCCCACTTTGAGGATTTCGCCGTCGATGTGCCGAAACCGGGCCAGGTGGTGGCCGAAGCGACGCGAATCCAGGGATATTTCCTGCGCGAAATAATTCGCCAGAACCTCGCATCGAAGAACTTTCGCCTGTTCGCGCCGGATGAGACGAATTCCAATCGCTGGAACGCCGTATTCGATGTAACGAATCGCGC
>Ga0157370_10001379_pt1 | contig 30046 bp, 23 predicted proteins | sample C35metaG_FD_113463 | JGI IMG/M metagenome (GOLD analysis project Ga0157370, IMG submission 113463) | Corn rhizosphere microbial communities from Kellogg Biological Station, Michigan, USA - C3-5 metaG | ecosystem: Host-associated > Plants > Roots > Rhizosphere > Soil | place: USA: Michigan...
CATGGATTTTCCAGATGTTTTTGAAAAGTATGAAAGACCTGTGGAAAGAACTTCTTTTACGCATCAGGCGTTTGAACATGGAGAAAGAGTGACAGATGTTATTTTAAAAGAAGACATTCTTCTTACTTTCCCTTACCACAAATACAATCCGGTGATTGACCTTCTGCGTGAGGCCGCTATGGATCCGGATGTAAAATCTATACAAATTACTGCTTATCGTCTGGCAAGCAGTTCAAAAATTATCAATGCCCTGATCTATGCTGCCAGAAATGGTAAGGAAGTGACTGTAATGCTGGAGCTTCAGGCAAGGTTTGATGAAGAATCCAACCTGGAATGGAAAGATATGCTGGAACCGGAAGGAATCAATGTTCTTGTCGGGATTCCTAACAAAAAAGTACATGCCAAGCTGTGTATCATCAAAAAAAGAGCACACAATAAAACCATCCAGTATGGATTTGTAAGTACCGGAAATTTCAATGAAAAAACGGCAAGAATATATGGAGATCATTTGTTGCTGACTGCAGACCGTGGAATCATGGCAGACATCAATAAAGTATTCAATGTACTGAAAAAACCGAAAGATGATTTCATTCCGATTTTGAAAACTTGTAAAAATTTATTAGTTTGCCCTCAATTTATGCGTGAAAAGATTGTTCACCATATTGATAAAGAAATTGAAGAAGCCAAAGCCGGACGAAGGGCAGAAATCATCGTAAAAGTAAACTCTATGAGCGACAGACTGCTGATAGAAAAACTATATGATGCAGCCAAAGCCGGAGTGGTAATCAGATTAATCGTAAGAGGAATCTATTGTGCCGTAAACCAAAAGGATTTTAAAGAAAAAATAAAAGCCATAAGTATTGTAGACGAATATCTGGAACATGCAAGAGTAATGTATTTCTACAATAAAGGTTCCGAAGACATGTACATTTCTTCCGCTGACTGGATGACCAGAAACCTGGATTACAGGATTGAAGCAGCCGCTAAAATCACTGACAAAAACCTTAAGAAAGAATTAAAAGATATTCTTGATATTCAGCTTAGGGATAATGTAAAAGCCAGAATTTTGGATAAAAGACTGGGCAATGAATATATAAGAAATGATAAAAAAGAATGTCGTTCACAAATAGAAACCTATAAATATTTAAAAGCTAAAACAACTAAAAAATGAAGATAGCAGCGATAGACATAGGGAGTAATGCAGCCCGCCTTCTTATCAATGAAGTTAAGATAAACAACAGAAAACCTGAATTCATCAAACTCAACCTTCTCAGAATTCCCCTGAGACTGGGAATGGATGTTTTTACCATCGGAAAAATAGGTCATGAAAGAGAAAAAATGGTTATTGATTCCATGAAAATCTTCAGTGACCTGATGAAAATATACAAAGTGGATCATTACAGAGCCTGTGCCACAAGTGCCATGCGTGATGCAGCTAATGGTAATGAAATCATCAATCTGGTAAAAGATGCATCAGGAATTGATATTGAAATCATTTCCGGTGATGAAGAAGCTACTCTTATTTATGAAAACCATGTCGCAGAAGGTCTTGACAAAGAATTTGCCTATTTATACATTGACGTAGGTGGAGGTTCTACAGAGCTTACCTTTTACGAAAACGGTAAAATGGTTTACGAAAAATCTTTCAATATCGGAACCATCCGTCTTCTTAATAATCTGGTTACCATGGAAAACTGGAAAGAAATGAAGGATGAAATCAAAGACAATATTGTCAGCAAAAAACCGATTGTTGCCATCGGATCAGGAGGAAACATCAACAAAGTGTTCTCTATGAGCAAAACCAAAGACGGAAAACCGATGTCTTTAGCTCATCTGAAAAAGGTTTATAAAGAGTTCAATGAACTGTCTGTGGAAGAAAGAATGACCAACTACAATCTTAGAGAAGACCGTGCCGACGTATTGGTACATGCTCTTAGTATCTTCAATAATGTTATGTCATGGTCTGACATCAACAGGATTTTTGTCCCAAAAATTTCTGTGGCAGACGGATTGATTCATAATATTTACAGTCAGCTCCAACATAAAAAGTAACAGCAAACAATACTATTGAAAGCCAGCCATTTTTGTGTTGGCTTTTTATTTTATCATTGCGAACAGGCTGAAGGTTTGCGAACATGGTTCATAAGTGACAAAGCAATCTCTGTTATTAAGTTTTGGCTAAAGCCAATAGAAGGAGGCTCATTTTTTAAGGCGGGCTAAAGCCCACCCCTATTGAATTATTAAATCCAGACATTTAAGACAACATCATTTATCAAAAAAATTTAAAGTAAAACATCATCCTCATCCGTCATACCCATATCAATAGCAAAGCAATGAACTCAATCAAAATAATTCTTACAGGAGCTACAGGAATGGTAGGCGAAGGTGTTTTAATGGAATGTCTTGAAAATCAGAATATTTCTGAGATCCTGAGCGTAAGCAGAAAACCCTCTGGAAAAACACATCCCAAACTGAAAGAATATCTTATCTCCGATTTTTTATCCATAGACCTTCATGATGAAAAACTGAAAGGTTATGATGCCTGTTTTTTCTGTGCCGGAATCAGCAGTGTAGGAATGAATGAAGAAGATTATACCAAAATCACTTACGATACAACCATTCACTTTGCGAAAGCTGTTTTGAACCAAAATCCGGACATGGTATTCAGCTATGTTTCCGGAGCAAGCACAGACAGCACAGAGAGTGGAAAACTGATGTGGGCACGCGTGAAAGGCAGAACAGAAAATGCTTTAAAAAAGATGAATTTCAAAGGGGCTTATAATTTCCGTCCCGGATTTATGAAACCAGTTGAGGGTCAATTGAATGTAAAATGGTTTTTTAAACCTTTTATTTGGATTTTTCCTGTTTTTTTTCAGTCAAAATCATTAACTTTACACGAAGTGGGTAGAGCAATGATCAAAGTGACACAAAACGGATACCCTACATCTACTTTAGAAATTAGAGATATTAAAAACTTAGCGATATGAGAGACATGTTAAAAAGAATTGTTCTGGTTATTTTTGTACTCTTGCTTGTGACTGCTGTTTCAGGATATTTTTATATGCAGAAACATCCGTTGGAAGGAAATAAATCAGGAACAATTTTAAACTTCTCCGGCAAATCCGGCAAATAATATCATCCTAAAATTCTTTATTCCATCACATTTTTATCTTTTATTAGAAATAAACCTATTTTTTAAACATTTCTTAAAATTCCATTAAAATAGTTGCGAAATTTAAAGTTCATTTTTGCATTTATCTAATTGAAGTAAAAATGATCAACAACTACCTATTAAAAGGGTCTGTGATAGCCGCATTCTTTTTTCAGAGCGGTCTTTTCGGACAGACACTGATTCATTACTGGAATTTTAACGATAACTCTTCTGCGGCTACAGTCACTGCACCTTCATCTACATTGGTGAACGGTTCTCTGGCAGCTGTAGCAGGAGGAACAAGTATAATCGATTTTGCCGGCGGTACCGGACAGAATTTTAGTACTCAAAATTTAAATGCCAGAAACGGTGATGCATCCGGAACTCATTTAAGGTTCAATAATCCGATTGGTGGGGCTTTGCAGTTCAACCTTCCTACGACAGGATACAACAATGTTATTGCTAAGTTCACTACAAGAAGATCTGCGCAGGGAGCAGGAACTCAAACCTGGTCTTATTCTACCAACGGAACTACTTTTGTACCATTACAGACTGTGAGTCCTCAGGATGCCGATCCACAGCTGGTAACACTGGATTTCTCCGCTATACAGGGAGCCAATAACAACCCAAACTTTAAATTAAAAGTAGAGTTTTCCGCTACAGGAGGAGGAACAGGGGGAAATAATCGTTTTGATAACTTTACAGTAGACGCAGCCCCGATAGGAAGCGTTGATACTACCCCACCTTCAGTCACTTATCTTCCCGCTAATAATACGAATAACATTCCCACTACTGTAAATCCTACTTTATCTTTTAATGAAAATGTAAGATTAACCGATAATTCTGCGATCAACGATTCTAATGCACAAAATCTTATTGAATTCCGTCTTGGAAATGCTGCAGGTACCCAAGTTCCCTTCACTACAACTTTCAGCAACAACACTATTACTTTAGTTCCATCTTCCCCATTGGCATTGGGACAGACATATTATGTGTCCCTTAAACCGAATACGGTAGAAGATTTCAGTGATAATGGAATTACTACAGTAACTTCCAGCACATTTACCACTGTCGGAACAACCATCTCTTTAGAAAAGAATTTCATCAAAGTGAATGAAAATGCAGGAAATCTTGCATTTAAAATCAATATTACCAATCCATCAAACTCTACGGTTAATCTTGTTGTAAAACCAGCGCCATTCAGTACAGCTGACAGTAATGATTTTACTTTAGCCAATCAAACAATCAGTATTACTCCGTCTACAACGAGTTATACGGTTAATATTCCAATTATTGATGACACCTTGGCAGAACAACAGTCAGAATATTTTGTTGTAAGCCTTGAAAATCCGGTTGGAGCTACTATTTCAGGAGACAATTCTGCAACCGTTTATATTGTAGATAATGATAAACCGGCCCCGGTTCCTTCCAATCAGATTCAGCTGAATTATCTCCTAAGTTTTGATCCCTCAGGAAGTAATAACAGTTCTACGGAAATTGTAGTTCATGATCCATCAACACAACGTTTATTCACGATCAGCTCCATTACAGATGTTTTTGACATTATCGACTTCAGTAATCCTTCAATACCTTCAGTCATAAAAACGGTGAATATGGCTCCTTATGGAGGAATCACAAGTATTGCCGTGAAAAACGGAATCATCGCAGCCGCTTCCCCAAATACCGATCCTCAGCAAAACGGTTCTGTCGTATTCTTTGATATCAATGGAAACTTCCTGAAGCAGGTAACTGTAGGAGCTTTACCGGATATGATAACTTTCTCTCCTGACGGGACAAAAGTGGTTACTGCCAATGAAGGAGAACCTAATGACGCCTATACGGTAGATCCTGAAGGAACCATCAGCATCATTGATATTTCCGGAGGTATAGGAAGCCTTACCCAAAGCAATGTAACGACTCTTAACTTCAACAGTTTTGATTCTCAGGTAGCAGCATTAACGGCTACCGGTTTAAGAAAAGTAAGAACGAATAATACACTTTCTCAGGATCTGGAGCCTGAATACGTAACCATCAGTGCCGACAGTCAGAAAGCATGGGTAACGCTTCAGGAAAACAATGCCATTGCTGAGATTAATCTGGCCACTAAAACCATCACCGGAGTATGGGGATTGGGCAAAAAAGACATGAGCATTCCTGGTAATGGATTTGATGCTTCGGACAATAACGGAGAGGTTTTAATTGCCAATTGGCCCGTAAAAGCTTATTATGTACCGGATGCAGTACAAAATTATAAAGTAGGAAGCACAAATTATATTGTAACAGCCAATGAAGGTGACGAAAAAGATCTTTCAGGATACAGTGAAAGAACGACCGTAGGAGCAAACAACTATACTTTAGATCCTGTATTGTTTCCGAATTCCAATATTTTAAAGGCTTCTTATAATCTTGGAAGGTTCAGGGTTTCCTCAGCTACAGGAAATACGGACGGAGATGCAGAGTTTGAAGAAATGGCCGCTTTAGGAGCCCGTTCTTTCTCAATTTTCAATGCAGATACTAAACAGATTGTCTACGACAGTGGAGATCAGTTTGAACGGTATATTGCCGCTAATCATCCATTAATTTTCAATGCAGATAATGAATCTAATGGTGCTAAAAACAGAAGCCGTGCCAAAGGTCCTGAACCGGAAGGTGTAGCACTAGGAAAGATAAACGGGCAGACTTATGCTTTCATCACACTAGAAAGAACCGGAGGAGTTATGGTTTATAACATCACAGATCCTAATAATCCTACTTTCACAGATTATAAACATTCACGTTCTACCTCAGCATACGGAGGTGATAATGGCCCTGAAGGAATCATCTACATCGCTCCTGAAAATACAACTACGAATAAAGGTTATGTGATTATCGCCAATGAAATCAGCGGAACTTTATCCATGTATGAAGTAGCAATGCCAGCAACACTTGGAACCGGTGAGGTGAAAACTGAACAGTCGACTTTCAACGTATTTCCCAATCCTGTCAAAAAAGGAAATACACTTTACTTTAACAGAAAGCAAGATTACGAATTATATGATATGTCCGGAAAATTAATCGGAAAAGAGAAGAATGCATTAACAATAAGCACTTCCAATCTTTCTACCGGTGTTTATCTTGTAAAAACGTCAGAAGGACAAATCAAGAGAGTCATAGTAAAGTAAACATAAATTACAGTATACCATTCTATTGTAAAGCTTCGGATTTTTCCGGGGCTTTTTTGTTATGGCGAAATTTAAGATGATTTAACTTTTAAAATTCTTGAAAAAATCATTTTATATCTATATTTACCTTCAACAAAAACCCAATTCACAATGAAAAATATGAAAACAGGAGGAATTTTGATTCTCCTTTTACTAGGAACAGGAACCGCATTCTCACAATCCAGAAAAGTAGAATCCCAAAAAGGCGTAGAAAAAACAGAGGGGAATAAGATGGTACATGTAGAAGGTGTGGGCCACACCCTCAATTATGCTCTCAATGGAGGGACAGTTGAGGTAGAAGGTGGTGATAACACATTAACGGTCAAAGGAAGTGCAAAGAAGATTGAGGTCTCCGGAACAGGTAATAAAGTTTATGTGGACAAAGTGGACAAAATCTCCATGGAAGGTGGCGACAATGTAGTCTACTACCGAACTTCCGGAACAAAGTCCGGAAAGCCGGATGTTTCTATTACGGGTGTGGGAAATAAAGTTGTAAAGCAGTAAACCGGAGAATGTCATCAGAAACCTCACAGGTTTTGAAAACCTGTGAGGTTTAATATAAAAAAGACAGGCCTTAAAAAAGCCTGTCTTTTTAAAAATATCTCAGATATAATTTTACTCTACGTTGATTACCTTTTCGATTTCCGGAGCATGTTGTTTGATGGTATTTTCAACCCCTAATTTTAAGGTTGAAAAATTCAGTGAACAACCGGAACAGTTACCCAAAAGTTTCACAAACACCTGATTATCTTTCACATCAATAAGCTCAATATCACCTCCATCTTTATTCAAAAATGGTCTGATGCTTTCGAGAGCTTCCATTACCCTTGTTACTGTATCTTCGTGTGTTATGTTTGTTTCCATATTTTTCAGTTCGATTCGGTTTCTTCAAATTTTATTGAAAGTTATTATTATTTTGCTTTTGGAGAGCATCCTGCCATTGTTGAAATCTTCACGGCTTCAGTAGGAGGAAGACTTTTGTTTCTTTCCACCAAGCTTTCTACCATTTTTCTGGCAGTTTCTGTATAGATCTCTGCAATTTTAGATCCTTCCTGAAGCGCAGCCGGTCTTCCTACATCTCCTGCTTCTCTGATGCTTTGAATCAAAGGAATCTCTCCCAATACAGGAATTCCAAGATCTTCAGCTAAATATTGCGCTCCCTGGTTTCCAAAGATATAATATTTATTGTCAGGAAGTTCTTCCGGTGTAAAATACGCCATATTTTCGATTAATCCAAGAACCGGAATATTGATACTTTCCATCTGGAACATCGCAATTCCTTTTCTTACGTCTGCCAATGCAACATGCTGAGGTGTACTTACAATCACTGCTCCTGTTACCGGCACTTCCTGAATAATAGACAAGTGAATGTCACCTGTTCCCGGAGGAAGGTCGATCAATAAGAAATCCAATTCTCCCCATGCAGCATCTCTGATCATCTGGTTTAATGCTTTTGAAGCCATAGGACCTCTCCACACTACTGCCTGATTAGCTCCTGAGAAATACCCGATTGAAAGCATTTTTACTCCATAATTTTCAACAGGTTTCATCAAACTCTTCCCGTTTACTTCTACAGAAATTGGTTTTTCACCTTCTGTATCAAACATGGTAGGAACTGAAGGACCATAGATATCAGCATCTAATAGTCCTACTTTGAATCCCATTTTAGCCAATGTTACTGCCATATTTGCAGACACTGTAGATTTTCCCACTCCTCCTTTACCGGAAGCAATAGCGATAATATTTTGAATTCCCGGAATTTGTTTTCCTTTGATCTGACTTTGCTGAATTTCACTAGGCTCCGGAGAAACGATCTTAAGTTTTAAATGAACGTCTTCTCCAAACTCACTGGCAAAAGCCTGTTTCATGGCAGCCTCCAGTTTTTTCTTTTCGTGCATTGCAGGCGAATGAGCAGTCATGTCAATATAAACATCATTACCCATAATTTGAAAATTACTCACCAAGTCGTCTACTTCTATTTCTTTAAGGAAATCCTGAACCTTTTCTTTCGTCAACATATAAATATAAATTGTTTACAAATTTACGCATTTTTCACCTATTTAGAATAAGTAAACACAATCATAGATAAATTCTTTTGTAAACACAGACTTTCAACCCTTTATATACCGACAGATTATCATCTGAAATAGGTTACCAACGGGATATTTTTGTTCCAGAATTCACTGGATTTTAACAGCCAGGAAGTAGAAAAGAAAAACAGGGATGTGGTTTCAAAAATAAGGGTAGAATATATTAAAAATTGATTATCAGAAGCCGAATCATCCACCAAAAGAGCAATAAGGCCAATGCAGGCAAGACTGATCAGTATTCCCCAGCCACAGATTTTATAATACAGATTTCTACGGCTTTTTTTAAGTGCTTCTTCTTCAGAAATAGGTTTCCCTTCCTGTTTTTTATCACTTTTTTGAAAGAAATAGAGACAGAAAACGGCAAATGACAGAAAAAGCAATCCAGCACTGATATAGTGCACCCAGCTGAACCAGTCCTGGTAATTTACTTTATCGATATTGATGTAAATATTTCCTCCATACCCTTTAAATCTTGTGGGAAATACAGCAACCAAAACGGCCATTACCCCGGCAAAATTGGAAAGCATGTTTTCATATTTGTCTTTCCCTCTGTAGGTAGCAAATAATCCACCCAGAATACATAAGGTCCCAACAAAGATCACATGTCCGAAACTATAGTAATAATGACTGATACTTACTTTGAACGGATGTTCATCCTTCAGAAAATAAGTGGTCAAAATAAGAAGAAATGAAAGGAGAAATCCTAACAGTCCGATAAACATTCGCAATTGATAATAGGAGATCAGAACTCCGTTATGATCATCATGAGCCGGTTTTTTTAAATTAGTTTCCATGAGTTTGGTTTTAAGGTTATCGTTGTTTTGAAACTGAAATTATAATGGAATTGTTATTTTATCAATAATTTTTACATTCTTGTCCGGATCCAGTTTAAAATTATCTTTGATAAATTTCTTCGGATCTTCCGTAAGCATCTCTCGCTGTAAATGGAAAGCCTGTTTCTTTTTCAACAGACTCATCCATTGGTATGTTTTCCTGATAGCCACTACATAGATGACAATTTCTTTATCTGTTATTTTAAACTTCAGAAAGTTTTTATTGCCTGTATTTATTTTTCCTGAAGAGATTTCAGTAATATAAAATTTGAAAAGATGATAGCCTGCAAGAATATACCATCCAAAAAGTATAGATTGCAAAAGAGCAGAAATGATGACCTGTGCAATGAGATAATTGTTTCCAGCCGGAACTTTAAAAAAGTTTTTCAGGCCATCAACAAAAGACAAATGGCTATCCTGTAAAAAAATAACTTTATCATATTCAGGAAATATCGCAAATACCCACAATTGAATCCCAAACGACAGCAAAAACAAAGCTATCCGCATCATTTTACTCTTCCATTGTTCTTCTGCTGAACATTCTGTACTGGTGACTTTGGTGATGATAAAACAAAATACGATAGGAATCAGTAATAATACCAGCCATTTCAGAAGAGAATCTGAATAGCAAAAGATACAGGCCACGATTGATGAAAGAAAAAACAGCAATACTGTGAATTCGTAATTAATGATAAAGAAAATAAGGTTCCAGAATGTTTTCTTGCCGGATTTTTCTTTAGACGGGTATTTGCCGTCCAGTTCGTATTTCAGTTCTGTAGTCGTTGTATTTTGTAAAATAGGAAGCTTAATTTCATCTTTCAAAAAATGGGTAATATGACCGAAAGCCCCTCCTCCTCCTGAAGTAATATAATGCTTGATTTCTTTGTCGTAGCCTTTCACATTTTCATCTAATTTGTAATGAGAATAATGATGAATATCTCCTGTAAGCACCACATCAAAAATAATTTCTGATTTGATATTATTGGCCTCTAATTTTCTGACAGCTTCTTTCATCGTTCTGATGATGTATTCAAGACTGTCCATGCGCTGTCTTCTCTTATGTCTGTCTTTTATGTCATAATTGTACCAGTAAGGTTCTGCAATGAGCAGTATCACGTGGTTGACATCATTCCCTTTTGAAATTTTTTCTACATATTCCGTAAAAAAAGTCATTTGAGGAATATCAATATCACCCAGCAGCTGATTGTCAATACCCATTAAGTGTACATTTTTCCTTAATGAATAGGCAAAATAGCTTCTGTTCTGTACCGTTCTGTAATCACTGATTTTACTTCGCTGGCACATCAGCCTGAAAAAAGCACTTAGACCATCATACCAGTCATGATTGCCAGGTGTAGCAATAAGAATTGGCCCAAATTCTCTTGTATCCGGAGCTACCAGCCTTAAAGGTCCTTTGAAACGGTCTCTGTAATTGATTTCAGAACCTACAGGATATACGAGATCTCCTCCTATAACCAGAACAGATCCTCTTTTCAGTTTAATTTCAGACTCGTTCTCCACATCCCTGTCAAATTCATTTCTAAAAGAATAGGTATAGCTGTCTCTTGTTAAATGATAAAAAACAGAGGTAGTAGCATCAAAACCATCTCCTGTATCTGCAATGAAATCAAACCAGAATTCTTCTTCTGATTCATCACAATTATTCTCTATCAGCTCCCTTCCTGTATCTTTTCCCAAAGCGGTCTGCATTTCTCTTTTATCAATAATGGAAAGAATATCCGCTGAGAGAGAAACCATTCTGAAACTATTCATCAACCCGGTAAAATCAAACCATTTCACAGGTTTTTGAGGAATAAAGTAATAGGGATATTTCTCAAAAATATCTTTGAATATTTTCACTTTTTTGGGTGAGTACCAACTGTCTTTAAAGTAAAATATCAAAAATGCAGCTGCAACGAGCAGCAGAAGGTAAAAAAACAGTGTTTCCATCGTGTTATTGATTGAGTTTGTCTTCGTTTTCCAAGTGTTGCTATTCTAAAAGCTTTTTAAATATGCTGCACTGGAAATTATTAGTTTATCATCAAATTTATGAAATTTCAAATTCGATTCAAATAACACTTTTGTGGTATTTATTTATGAATAAAAATATTTATGAATGTATATTTAAAATAAAATAATTAGATTTATTAACACTTTCACCATCACAAAACAATGAATATAAAAAACAACACTTACCCTTCCAAGCACGCATTACCTAAAGGACTTTTCACCGTTGGGAAAACAAAATTAAAATGGTACGACCTAGCGTCTGATCCTGCAGAAATCTCTTCACAGGATATTCTTAATGCTCAAATATGTATTGAAAATGCAGAGGAAAATTTTCAGAATATTGATGACGTCGGATTTGTCATTATGCACCGATGCGGAGAGCATTATCTGCTGTTAGTCTGTACGTGGCGTAGTGAAAATGAATTATGGGAAAGTGTTTATTATAACGGTTCCGGCAGATTTGAAATATGGGACAGAAACAAAACCCACCTCCCTACTTACTGCGTTTGGGAAATGGGTATTGTCTATCATGAATCCCAGTCCTGGAAAAAATATCTTGGCTCCGGACGGGAAGAAAAAGACAAAGAGGAATATCTCAATGATTTCTTTGAAGGAGAAGTGTAAGTATTGTGTATTATCATTGACTATGTCGAATCTTCGATTTCTGATGAAGGAAGAGATTCTTCATTCCACTTCGCTTCATTCAGAATGACATGAAGCATAAAAAATGACTTGAACAAATTACTAGTTTGCTCTGTTTTTTTCCTCAAACTTTACATTACGGTCCATTCCTTTTACTTTTTTATTTCCGAAAGTATACGTTGCAGACACGGTAAGTCTTCGGGCATCGTAATAATTATTGTAAGAATGTGTTCCTGTGGTATAATAGATTTCTCCCTGGCTTTTCCCCTGCTTCAAAATATCGGAAACAAATAGGTTCAACTGAAGACTTTTTTCCATAAGATTCAGCTTCAGTCCTGAGGTAAGATTTCCCGCAAATTTCATATAGGAATTTCCGGAATTGGAAGGCAGACGAAACCAGTAGTTGAGAATCAGTTGTACTGTTTTACTCTGGTTGAGTGATATATTATTCTGAAAATCAAAATCATAGCTATTTCCTTTTCTGGAAAGGGCATCCGTTGCAAAAACATCGGTATTCATATAAGAATAATTGGCAGAGTAATTGGCTTCCCATTTTTTGAAAAAAGTATCTGAATAATTAAGAGAAACTCCCATACTATTCTGATTGTAGTAATTTTCAAAAGTACTCACTCTGTTTTCACCTTTTAGATTAGCCAACTGGCCAAATGCGTCCACAGTTCTCTGAAAATAAGCTGATGCGGACAATTTTCCTTTATAAACATACGAAAGCTCAAAATTATGATTGATAGACGGCTTCAGGAAAGGATTTCCGGTAAAATAAGAATTGATGTTGATGTACCAGCGGTATGGATTGATTGCACGGAATCCCGGTCTATTGATTCTTTTGGAATAATTCAGGTTGAAAGTATGATTTTCGTTGCTTTTATAGGTAACATAAGCCGTAGGAAAAAACTTCCCGTAAGAATTTTCGGTCTGCTGCCCGGACGTTAAAGAATTTCCGTTCACCACAGAATATTCGTAACGTAAACCTGCTTTTGCAGACCATTTTTCGTTGAATGATTTTTCAAAACTGATATAAGCTGCATAGTTTTTTTCGTTATACTCAAATTCATTGCTTTTCAGAGGATCTGTAATATATTCTCCGTTCGTTAAGTTCTGATAAAATATACTGGAATTATTATCAAAATTGGTGAACTTCACTCCCGTTTCTGTCTTTGCAAACGAATAAGGTAAGATAAGATCCGCCTGTCCGGAATAAATTTTATAATCAACCATAGAAGGTGATTTTACAACAAATTGATCACCGGAACTTTCTGTGGTAGTAAAATCAATCGTAGTGTCCGGAGTATTGGAAAAATAATTTCCTGTAATGCTTAATTTGTTGTCCTGCTTCCCGAATTTAAGATCATAATAAGCACTCGCAGTATGTTGTCTGCTTGTAGCTCTATGTTCTGCATCAGTAAGGAGTGTATTCGTGTAATTTCCATTCTGGAAATAGTTTGAAGTATTCGTAATATCCATATTGGAATGACCGAATCCGACATCATAAATAAACCCGACATTAGATTTCTTACCCAACTGATAATCCAGACTTAGATTGGCACCCAGCCCGTCTCCAAAATCCCTTCTGTTATCATTACTCTTAAGGCCATCTGCTCCTTCTATCCAATAGTTTTCGTAAGAATGTTTTTCATTTTTATTCTGTCTTAATTTTAGTGAAGTTCGCAATTTTTCATTCTGATAATTCACTGTCACACTGTTGGAATTTCCGGTATATGTCTGCTGCTGAAGACTGGAAGTTAAGCTTCCGCTCCACCCAAGATTCTGATTTTTCTTTAAAACAATATTGATCAATCCGCTGTTTCCCTGTGCTTCGTATTTCGCAGGAGGCGAAGTAATAACTTCAATTTTTTCTATATTTTCAGATCTAAGACTTTTCAGGTAAGTAACAAGTTCAGCATCTGATAAATTCAAAATTCTATCGTTAATCATTACTGCTACTCCACTTTTCCCTACAATAGAAACTCCGGTGTTATCATCTACTTTTACCAAAGGAGTTGTTGCAAGCGCATCTGCTCCATCCATTCCCTGAGAAGCCACAGAATTGGAAACATTGAAGACCAGCCTGTCTGCTTTTCTTTCAATCAGCTTTTTTCTGGCAGTTAACGTAACACCTTCGATCTGTTTTTCTTTTCTTTTTTCAACAGAAAAATCCTGCTTCACCTCTCCGTTGATGATAATATCTTTACTGGATATTTCTATGCCATCCTGTATAAGCTTAATGGTATAGTTTCCATTTTCTGAAAGTTTCAGGGAATAATTTCCTTTTTCATCTGAAATGGCGGTCTGCTTTTTCTGATCTTTTACGGCAACCACCTCAACATAAGGAACAGCATTTCCGGTTTGGGTGATCTTCCCTGTTATACTTTGAGCCAATGCAGTGACGGGCAGCAGCATGATCGCAGCGAGTAACATCTTCTTCATGAATTATATCGTTTTTAATAAGACAAACTGCTATCGTCTTTTATTACATCTGTCTTACTGTTTTTCAATATCTTCGCCTTTATAAAATCAAAACATGAAAAAAGGGCTCATTGCATTTTCTATATTTATTACTCAGATTATTTCCGCACAGAATTACTCCCAATATGTTAATCCATTTATAGGGACCGGAGGCCATGGCCACACTTTTCCCGGTGCTATCGTTCCCTTCGGGATGGTACAGCTTTCTCCCGATACAAGAATTGACGGAAGCTGGGACGGATGCAGCGGATATCATTATTCGGATTCTGTGATCTATGGTTTTTCACATACCCATCTGAACGGTACAGGAGTTTCGGATTACGGAGATATCATGCTGATGCCCACTATGGGAAATCCAAGTCTGAACAGTAAGGATTATTCGTCAAAATTTTCGCATAAAAATGAAAAAGCAACAGCCGGATTTTATGCAGTCAAATTAGATAAAAACAATATTGATGTACGTCTGACAACCACCAAAAGAGTTGGTTATCACGAATACACCTTCAACAATGCAGGGAATGCCAATATTATCTTAGACCTCAACCACAGAGATAAACTTCTGGAAGGTGAAGTGAAAATCATTGATGATAAAACCATTGAGGTATTCAGAAGAAGTGAAGCGTGGGCTACCAACCAATATATCTACTCAAGAATTGAGTTTTCAAAACCTATGAAAATTTCAAAAAAAGAGGTTAACGGAAAACAGGAAAGCAATCTTTTAACCGGAACAAAACTTGCGCTGGCATTTTCAGCTCAAGTTAAAAAAGGAGAAAAAATCAATGTAAAAGTTTCTATTTCTCCTACAGGTTATGAAGGTGCAGGAAAAAATATGCTGGCAGAAGGACAATCGAAGGACTTTGAAGCTGTAAGAAAACAGGCACAAACCGAGTGGGACAAAGAGCTTTCAAAAATTGAAGTAAAATCTGATGATAAAAATAAATTAGCAGTTTTCTACACCGCTCTTTACCATGTTTTCACCCAACCGAACATCAATATGGATGTGGATGGAAAATACAGAGGCAGAGATAACAAACTGTATAATGCCAATGGTTTCGATTATTATACGGTATTCTCACTTTGGGATACTTTCAGAGGTGCACATCCGTTGATGACTTTAATCGACAGAAAAAGAACCGCAGATTTCATCAATACTTTCATCAAACAATACGAACAGGGGGGAAAACTTCCGGTTTGGGAACTGGCTTCCAACGAAACAGAATGTATGATCGGTTACCACTCTGTTTCCGTAATTGCAGATGCTATGGCGAAAGGAATTCAGGGGTTTGATTATGAAAAGGCATTTCAGGCTGCAAAAGGTTCTGCCATGCAGGATATTTTCGGGTTGAATGCTTACAAGCAAAATAATTATATCAGCATAGATGATGAGCATGAAAGTGTTTCCAAAACAGTAGAATATGCCTATGACGACTGGTGTATTGCTCAAATGGCAAAAATTTTAGGCAAGAAAGAAGACTATCAGTATTTCATGAAACGTTCTCAGAACTGGAAAAACCTTTACAATCCAAAAACAGGTTTTATGCAGCCAAGAAAAAATGGAAACTGGTACGAACCTTTTGATCCAAGAGAAGTTAACAACAATTATACGGAAGGAAACTCATGGCATTATTCGTATTCTGTACAGCAGGATATTCCAGGTATTATTGCAGCCCATGGCGGAAAAGAAAAATTTGAACAGTTTATAGATGCCATTTTTACCGCTCCTGATAAAACTACGGGAAGAGAGCAAGTAGACATCACAGGATTGATGGGACAATACGCTCAGGGAAATGAGCCTAGCCATCACATTGCTTACCTGTACAATTTTGTAGATAAACCTGAAAAAACAGATGCCAAAATAAAGTACATCCTTGATAATTTTTATAAAAACACCCCGGACGGACTGATCGGAAATGAAGACTGCGGCCAGATGAGTGCATGGTATATTTTAAGCTCAATGGGAATTTATTCTGTTACTCCGGGATTACCGGAATGGGAAACAACAACACCTTATTTTGACGAAATTAAAATTCATCTTGAAGACGGTACTACAAGAACAATTACTAAAAACATAGGCAGAGCAGAACTTAAAAAACTAGGCTTCGAAAATGTAAAGCCTGTTAAAGATTTTAAATATGCTGAACAAACGGCTTCCCCTGTAATTTCAGCAGACAGAATCTTTGATTTTTCCACGAAAGTTGAGATCACCCCAATGAATCCAAATGACAAAGTATATTACATGACGATGGATGACAGTGACAGCAATAAAAGAAAGACTTTCTCTACTTATAAAGCTCCATTTTCTATCACCAAAACGACTCAGGTAATGGCTTATGCTGAAAGAAACGGTGAGAAAAGCTCTGTAACCACCGCTAATTTCAACAGAAGACCTAATTATTGGGACATCAATATTCTGTCAAAAGTGACTCCGCAATACAGTGCTACCGGAAAACTGGCTCTTATTGACGGAATCAGAGGGGATGTAAACTGGAGAAAAGGCGAATGGCAAGGTTATCAAGGACAAAATTTTGAAGCTGTCATTGATTTTAAATCGCCTCAAAACATCAAATATTTATCCTCCACCTATCTTCAGGATAGCAGAGCATGGATTCTGTTGCCTAAAAAAGTAGAATATTACGCTTCTATGAACGGAAAAGATTTTATCCTTTTGAAAACCATTGACAATGATATTGATCCTAAAGATGAGAAAATACAGACCAAAGATTTTTCTACAGAAATTCTTCCTACCGAAGCCCGATACATCAAAGTAAAAGCTTACTTCTTTGGAAAGCTTCCGGAATGGCACCAGGGAGCAGGCGGTGACGCTTATATTTTTATTGATGAAATTGCTGTGAAATAAAACAATGAAAACACCTATGAAAAAATTATCATTACTACTCTTTTTACTTTTAAGTACCCTAAAAGTTTCAGCCTGTAAATGTGTATATGAAACATTATCACAGAATTATTTAAATGCCAGCATTGTGGGCATTATTAAAATTGTAAGAGTGTATGATGAAAATACCGAGCAAAGAACATACAAAGCAGATATTGAATTTGAAAAAGTGTACAAGGGAACAACAACAATTAAAACAATGAATGTAAGAGGTCTGATTGGAAACTCCTATTCCGGGGCATGTGAAGTTGATGTATTGCCCAACGAAAGATATTTGATCTTTTTAAACCCATCCAATAACACCTACTCCATCTCATCCTGTACTCCAAAATCAAAACTGGAAAATAAACCAACAAAAGTTGAAAAATCGTGGCTGAAAAATCAGGAAAAAGTCTTTACCTATTTAGATAATAATAAATTCAGGTTTATGGGCTTACAGTTTACCCGTTGCTATGATGAATTCCAAACTGAATATAAATCTGATTTATCAAAAATCAGTGGATTTAAACCTAAGCAGCCTTTTGCTATCTATAAAGTAAAAATAAATGACAGGTCAAAAATTCAGGAAATTACTCCTGTTACAACTTTTGGAAGTAAGGATAGTACGATAGAAAAGATACTGAAAACTAATATGATCGTCTCCACGCCGGTATCTTTCTGGAATCCCAACCCAAAAGAAGCTCTGCTCTTTCTCTCTTACAACAAAGAAAATATAAATGACCCATACGGTGAAGTCATATCTTGTGACTAAAATAATTCCTTCTTTCAGCATTCGACCATAAAAAACGCGCCCTTCGAAAATTCGAAGGGCGCGTTTTTTATCCATTCATTCTTTCAGACCATTGCAGGACTTCCGGAAGTTCGATATCAGAAAATTCGATGTGGATTACTCTTCTTTTCTTTCCGTTGGTGGTTCGGTTGGATCCATGAAGCGTTAAAGGTTTCATGATCATAATTCCGCCTTTTTCCACGTTGCAGATTTCTTCTGTTTCTACTGTCCAGTCAATGGTTTCCGGTCTGTAAATACCTTTTGCATGGGATTTGGGAACTACTTTCAGTGCTCCGTTATTTTCATCAGTATCATCCAGATGGATTCTGATGGTATAGATATTTTCCAAAATATTCAGTGGAGGCTGTACTGCAAACTGATTTTGTTTGGTTGTCCATGGACCAAAATTGGCAAGCTCCAGTTTTTCATCCACAGAAATAGTAAGATCCTGATGATAGGCTACATACCAGTTGGAAGTTTCAGGCTTATCAAAATAAATGCCTTTAACCACAAAATATCTCTCTCCGAAGATCTCCTTTATCACTTTTCTAATGTTTTCATTAAAAACCAGGTTTTTAATTTCCGGAACTTCTTTTAAAAACTGTCTTATGGCAAAAAGATCTTTAGACTTTCTGAAGTTCTCTTTTGAGGTATCTATATTTCGCAGAACAAGGTTGATATCTTCAAGTTCTTTCTGTGAAAACACATGATTGATAACAGCAAAGCCATATTCTTCAATATGGCTTTTATGATTTTCTAAGTTATTTAAACTCATTATTATTTAAATTTTGTCTAATGGTTCAGTCAGCTGTCCTTCCCATTTAGAAACCGCTGTAGTTGCCAGTGTATTTCCAAGTACGTTGGTCATACTTCTACCCATATCGCAGAAATGGTCAATTGGCAAAATCAAAGCAATTCCTTCCGGAGGAATTCCAAACATAGAACAGGTTGCTACAATAATCACAAGAGAAGCTCTCGGAACCCCTGCAATTCCTTTTGAAGTAAGCATTAATACCAAAAGCATGGTAATCTGCTGTCCGATCGTCATTTCAATACCGTAGATCTGTGCAATAAAGATTGAAGCAAATGTCATATACATCATACTTCCATCCAGATTGAATGAATACCCTAAAGGTAAAATAAAAGATACTACTCTGCTGTTACACCCAAATTTTTCAAGCTCTTCCACCAATTTCGGGAATACAGCTTCTGAACTTGTTGTAGAGAAAGCGATTAGTAATGGTTCTTTAATTCTTTTTAATAAATCAAAAAGACGGTTTCCTAAAATAAAATAGCCTACCAGTAACAGAACAAGCCAAAGAACACCGATTGCAAAGAAGAAATCTCTCAAATAAATAGCGTATACTTTAAAGATTTCAAAACCATTAGTAGCAACCACTGCTGCAATAGCTCCTAATACTCCTAGCGGGGCAAACCACATGATATACCCTACCATTTTAAGGATCGCATGAGCAATGATATCAAAAAGCTTCACCACAGGTTTAGCATATTCTTCACCCAAATTAGCCAGTGCAACTCCAAACATTACGGCAAATACAACAATCTGCAATACTTCATTGGTAGCAAAGGCTTCAAATAAACTTTTAGGAATCATGTGCTTTACGAAGTCTTCCATAGAAAAACTTTTACTGTTTTTAAGAAGTTCATCAGCAGAAGAAACATCCTGGATCGGTAGTTTGGTAACATGTCCCGGTTCAAGCCAGTTAACAAGGATCAACCCGATAAAAAGAGAAACCAAAGAAGCAGAAATAAACCAAAGCATTGCTTTTGTTCCTACCCTTCCAATCATTTTAATATCACTCATTTTGGCAATTCCCACTACCAAAGTTGTAAAAACCAAAGGCGCAATAATCATCTGTACCAATCTGATAAAAACCGTTCCTAACAGTTTTATGTTCTTGGAAAAAGGTTCTGCACTTTCCGGATAACTCACATGCACAACACCTCCAATCCCTACACCCACAACAAGGGCAATGATAATTGCTATAAAAAGTTTATTCTGTCCTTTCATATATAAGTTTCAATTTGCGCAAATATAATAGTTTTAGAATTGGCAGTATATTTTAAAAATGTGGATAAATTTCACATTATGTCTACTAAGTTTTCAATACCTGAAAATTAAAACCCTGATTTAGAAAATATTGTAAAAAAATTTAAAAACATTTATTGAATTTTTATTCTTTTGGTACAAATTTTATTATTACATTTGAGTGTATAACAACATTAAAATAAATATACAATATGAAAAAAACTATTGCAATGGCTGCATTAGCTGTAGCTGTATCTTTCGGTGCTATTTCTTGTAAAAAGAAAGTTTCTGATGCCGATCTTCAGACTCAGGCTACAACGGTGGTAACTTCTAATCCCAATGCTTCTGTGGAAGTAAAAGAAGGTGTAGCTCACTTAAGCGGAACTTTTGCAGATCAGCAGTCGAAAGATGCGATGATTGCAAAATTAAAAGCGATCAGCGGAGTAAAAGACGTAATGGATATGTCTACAATAGCTGCTGCTCCAACTGCAGCACCTGTTGAAACGGCTTCTGCTGTAGATCCTGCTGTTCAGAAAAAAGTTCAGGATGCGGTGAAGGATTTCCCTTCTGTAAAAGTAGAAGTTGTAAACGGACAGCTTACTCTTACAGGAAATGTTTCCGGCTTACAGGCTAGAAAAATCAAAGAATCTGTAGATGCTTTGAAAATCGGAAAGTATAACAACAACCTAATCGTAAAATAATTTAAAATGAGCGAATTACAAGATAAATATTCAAGTGTAGTTTCAGCGGCACAGTCTGCAGGAATCGCAAATCTTCAGGTTCAGGAGCAAGACGGTATTCTTTATGTTTCCGGAAATGCTTCCAATACTGCGGCTAAAGATGCTGTATGGAATGCTTTAGGAGCTATTGATTCTACTTATTCTGCTTCAGATATCAATATTGATGTACAGGTTGCAGGTCTTACTTCCGGAGCTTCTTTAACGGTTGCCACTGAAGATTCTAACCTGAATATCAGACAGGAGCCTTCTACTGAAGCTGCCGTTGTAGGTAAAGCTGCAAAAGGTTCTTCTGTAACTTTAATTGAACAGACTTCTGATGACTGGTGGAAAGTGAAAACTGATGACGGTCAGGAAGGATATGCTTATTCAAGATATTTAAGAGCATAATTTTTATTAAATAATAATAAATTTTCACAAAAAAAGCATAGAAACATCCCAACTTAGGGATGTTTTTATATTTTTACCGCTCTGAAAAAAAAACTAATGAAGAAAACTATGTTGCTATTGGCTTTGGTATTCACGGCCATTATACTGCATGCACAAAAATTACACATCGACGGGAAAATATCGGATCCTGACAAAAAAACGATAGAAAATGCCACCGTCTATCTTCTGAAACAAAAAGATTCATCTATTATCAATTATACCGCAACCAATAAAGAAGGTAAATTCTCTTTGAAAATTGATGATATAAAAGAACCTTCTATCCTGAAAATTGATGCCGAAAAACTGTCTTCTTATTCTAAAAAATTTGAGAAAATAGACCAGTCTTTATCTTTAGGAGATATTCAGCTTGAGAAACAAGGTATCATTAATAATATTGATGAGGTAAAAATTACGGTATCTCCAGTAAAAATTAAAAAAGATACCATTGAATTCAACGCAGCATCTATAAAAGTGCGTCCTGACAGTAAAATTGAGGAACTTCTGAAGCAGATTCCCGGTGTAGAGATCAGTAATGAAGGAAAAATTACAGTCAACGGAAAAGATGTAGATCAGATTATGATCAACGGAAAACCTTTCTTTGACAAAGACGGTAAAATTGCCCTTCAGAACTTACCGGCAGATATTATCAAGAATATTCAGTTTACCACCACCAAAACAAAGGAAGAAGAGCTTAGCGGAAAAGCAGCTAAATCTCAAAACACCACCATCAACTTTAATATTGATGAAAAGAAAAATAAAGGTTTACTGACAAGACTGACGGTAGGCTACGGATCAGATAAGAGGTACGAAGGAAGCGGACTGGCCAGTTATTTTAAAGGCGACACAAAAGTAAGTATCCTGGCTTCTTCCAATAATATCAATTCGCAGGGATTTTCACGGGATGAGGTTTTTGACAGTATGGGGAACGGCCGAAATGCCTGGATGATGCAGGGTGGATCCGTTTCCACCGTAGGAAATGTAACTTATTACAATCAGGGAGGTGGTACAAAAGGAATTCAAAGATCTACCACCATAGGGCTAAACTATAGTGATAAATTGGGAAAAGATGCCGATCTTGATTCTTTCAGTCTGATGCATTCCGATTCTAATACGGAAACAAGATCCAAAGTTTCAAGATCTACCCTTCTACCTGATTATACGCTTCACACCAATTCTGAAAGTAATGGTGAAAATGAATCCAAACAATACAGTTTTGATACTTCAGTCAAAATAAAACTGGATTCTATGACAAGTGTCTATCTTTCTCCAAGATTCACTAAAAACAGCAGTTTTAGTTTTAATAACTCTAAATCTTCTTCTTTAAGAAATGGCAGCCTTCTGAACGAAAGTAATTCCTATTCAAGTAACGATTCTGAAAGCAATTCATTTAATCCTTACCTCTATTTTTCAAGAAAATTCAAGAAAAAAGGACGTTCAATTTCAGCGAATATGACGAGTTCAATTTCTGAATCTAAAAGAGATAACCTGAATCAGTCTCAAAACACCTTCTATCAGCAAAGCGGTACTACTTTTGACAACAGAGATCAGCTAGCCAAAAATAAAAATCAGAATAATACGTTTAGCTTCAATGCGGGATATACGGAACCCATTTCCGATTCGTCCAGTGTAAGTTTTGAAGTAAAATATGAAACCAGATCCTCCAGAGATCTAAGAAATGTAAATGACTTTGATAATGCAACTGGTGATTATACAAAATACAACCAGCTTTTATCCAACAATATGAAGCAGAGAATCAATCAAATCTCTCCTGAGCTTACTTATCAGATCAACAAAAATAAACTGAACTTCTGGGCTTCCGTAAAACTTGATGTTTCTGATATGAAAGTAAATTCTATCTTTAACGGACAGCAATATGATCTACAGAAAAATTTTGTACTTCCTGAATATAATGTGAACCTTTATTATCAACTTGGAGAAGGAAAAAACTTAAGTATCTACAATTACTCCAGCTTCACCATTCCTACTGCAGAACAGCTTACTCCCTATAAAGATGAAACCAATCCTTTGGCAACCTACCAGGGAAATCCTGATCTGAAAAATACATGGACCAACAGTCTGTCTCTCTATTTCAGCAATTATAACAAAGTAAAAGACCTCAGCTATTATCTCAATGTAGGTTTTACTTATAGAAACAATGATATCATTAATTTTACAAAATATGATAATGCCGGCAAGCAAATTGTGACCTACGATAACGTAAGCGGAAATAAAAGCATTAATGCCAGTGCAGGATTAAGCAAAATACTGAAATGGAAAAACAACAAACTTACCATCAGTCCAAGATTCGGTATGAATTACGCCTATAATAATGGCTTTATTGATGGACAAGCCTTTACCAGCAATTCATATAATCTTAATCCAGGTATTAACCTAACCTATGAAATCAAGGATAAAATGACCATCAAGCCTTCTTACAGACTTGGATACAGCTTCTCCAACTATACCAATTATAATATCAACAGGGTGAATACAGCCAACCAGTCATTAAAGCTTGAACTCACCAATTATCTGCTGAAAGGCAATTTTGTATTTGGAAACGATTTTGAATACAATACCAATTCCAATATTGCTCCGGGCTTTAAAAAGGATTTCTACTTCTGGAATACAAGCCTTGGATATTCATTCTATAAAAAGCAGTTTACAGCAAAGGTAAAGATCTACGACGTATTGAATCAAAATCAAAGTGTGAGAAGAACCATCACAGATTCTTACTTCGAAGACCGCGAAGACCTGATCCTGAAAAGATACATCATGTTCTCTATCAGTATGAAACTGAATAAATTCGCAGGTAAAAAAATGCAATAACGCAACACCATACTTTTATATATATTTTTGATAATGGCCGGATCTTTCCGGCTATTTTTATGAATAAACTGTGTTTCAATCCTGAACGCCATTACAACTGAAGACGAAAAATTCCCCTCCTTCGGAGGGGTGGCGAAAATTCAAAGAATTTTTGACGGGGTGGTTTCCCACAAAATATAATCATACTCATTCCAATAAATACTAATAACACTAACCTTTTAAACAAGATTTATCCATAAACCTGTTTTTATTTTTAAATTAGCAGTAAATTTTTTTTATGAAAATCCATATTTCAGTATTATGTATTCTTTTTTTCATTCTTGGAAAAGCGCAGAAAACGGAACAGAAAGATACTTTCGTTAAAGACAATTTCACCAAGAAAGAATTTTATATTCCTATGCGTGATGGAGTGAAGCTTTTCACAGCGGTGTATATCCCGAAAGATATATCCAACAAAAACAAATATCCGTTTCTGATGCAGAGAACCTGTTACAGCATCGCCCCTTACGGAGAAAATGAATATAAAACAAAGGTAGGTCCCAACACCTATCTTATGAAAGATAAGTATATTTTCGTGTATCAGGATGTACGCGGAAGATATATGAGTGAAGGTACTTTTACCAATATGACTCCACAGGTTGAGCGTAAAACCAAAAAAGATGTTGATGAAAGTACAGATACCTATGATACCATCGAATGGCTTTTGAAAAATATCAAGGACAATAATGGTAAAGCAGGTCAGTTCGGGACCTCTTACCCTGGGTTCTATACAGCTGTAGGAACGTTGTCACAGCACCCTGCTTTGGTAGCTTCATCGCCTCAGGCGCCTATTTCCGATTTCTGGAATGATGATTTCCTTCACAACGGAAGATTTATGCTGGGGTATTTCAGAACGTTCCCGGTTTTTGGAGTTCAGAAAACACAGCCTGAAAAGCAGGCGTGGTATATGGATTCTTTCATCAAGCAGACTTCTGAAGACGGTCTGAAGTTCTACAGAGATATGGGTACTCTGAAAGATGGATATGAAAAATATTACAAGAATAATTTTTTCATGACAGAAATTATGAATCATCCCAACTATGATGAATTCTGGCAAAAAAGAGGTCTTCTTCCTCATTTGAAGAATATCAATCATGCAGTAATGACTGTTGGCGGATGGTTTGATGCTGAAGACCTTTCCGGTCCTTTGAATATTTATAAAACCATTGAAAAAACAAGTCCTAAGGCTAAAAACACCATTGTAATGGGACCTTTCTCTCATGGCGGCTGGTCTCAGGAGCAAGGGAAACATTTCCACAGTGAAACCTATTTTGGTGACAGCATTGCAACGTATTATCAGAAAAATATTGAAACAAGATTCTTCAACCATTATCTGAAAGGCAACACGAAAGAAGATGCCGGGCTTCCTGAAGCATTGATGTATGACACCGGAGCTAAAGAATGGAAAGAATTCGCTTCTTATCCACCTAAAAATGCTCAGAAAGTGAATTTCTATTTAGCTGACAAAACTTTAAAAAAATCATCAGGACAGGGTTATTCTGAATATTACAGCGATCCTAACAATCCGGTTTTAAGCTCAGATCACCTAAAAGACTTCAACGGTTTCACTCCGAGAAATTATATGTCGGAAGACCAGAGATTTGCAGTAGGAAGACCTGATGTATTAACATTCACTACAGATGTTCTGACTGATGATATTACGTTTGCCGGAGAAATCATGGCCAAACTGAATATTGCATCCACTTCTACAGATGCTGATTTTGCCGTAAAATTAATTGACGTTTATCCTGAAGATTTCAAACCTGCAGAAAAGAAAGATGGAGTGATCTATGGTAACTACCACCAGATGGTAAGAAGTGAGATTATGCCTGCAAGATTCAGAAATACAAGAGAAAAGGGAGAAGCTTTAGTTCCTAACCAGAAAACGGCTGTTAATTTCAGGCTTCAGGATGTGGTTCATACTTTCAAAAAAGGACATAAAATCCAGATTCAGATCAGCAGTTCGTGGTTCCCGCTTTTCGCGATCAATCCGCAGAAATTTATGGATAATCCGAATTTTGCCAACAAAGAAGATTACACCAAAGCATTTATTAAAGTATATGATGACAGCTCCATTGAAGCTGAAGTTTTAAAATAAAATAAAAAAGCTGTTCGTTTGAACAGCTTTTTTATTTTCGAGAACCTGAAGTTTATTTTAGGTTTTGGCTAAAGCCGGATGAATTGGTTCTTTTATTCAAGTGGGCTAAAGCCCACTTCTATTGATATTAAATCAGTCTCATAATTTATTCCTCAATGGTTCTGAAGGTCAGATTTACTCTTGGAGTTTTCACTTTTGTAGTAGGAGGAAGCCTGTGGAGCCAGTTGTCCTGAGTAGTTCCTTTCATAATCAATAAGCTTCCATTTTCTAGAAATACGTCTGCCTTTTCTTTGGTTGTTTTATGTTTGAATAAAAACTTTCTTTCCGCGCCAAAAGTTAAAGAAGCAATAGCTCCGTGTTTCTTTAGATCTGTTTCACCATCGCTGTGGTAAGCCATTCCTTCGCTCCCATCATGGTATAGATTCAGCAGGCATGAATTGTAAGTTTCACCAGAAACTTCTTCACATTTTTTCTTCAGCTCCAATAATTCCGGAGTCCAGAATTTGGCATATTTTGTTCTTTTCGAATAGGTATACTCAAAAGCTTTTTCTCCAAACCAGGCTACTTTTCTTTTGGTTAAAATCAGTTTTCCAAAGATTATTGCTTCATCATTCTCCCAAGGAATCTGGTTGAGCAGATAATCATAATAAAAATCAGATTTTTCTTTGGAGAAAACCTTTCCATAATAATGAACGGTTCCATCGTGCGGAAGTACGTTGAGAGGATAGTCGGATATTTCTTCAAAAAGGCTTAGCATAGTTTTCTAATTAAATGCTTTTATATTTAAACACAAATTACACCAATATAAACGGACTTTAGTCAAAACTTAAATTTAATCTTTTTCAACCACAAAAGGCACAAAAGATTTTATACTTCAATATCTTAAAGAATAATCTTTATGTATAAAAAGTACACTTAAGCTTTTGAAAATCTTAGATTTTCATTTTGTGAACTTTATGGCGGATAATTTTAAGCTTATCCTCTATAAAGTCTTTTGTGGTAAAAAATAGGTTACGAGTAAATATGTGAACCTTCCCAGCCCACAATGAGTTGTTTCCTTTCACTTCCCCAGCGGTAGCCACCAAGATGTCCGGTAGACTGAATCACACGGTGACATGGAATAAGAAATGCAACAGGATTACTTCCAATAGCTGTTCCAACGGCTCTGGATGCTTTAGGATTTCCAATTTTTTCTGCCAGGCTGCCATAAGTAGACAGTTTTCCCATCGGAATGGTCAACAAACTTTCCCAGACCTTAAGCTGGAAATCAGTTCCTTTTAAATGTAATTTTATCGTATTGAGTTTTGTCCAGTCTTTATCGAATATGGACAAGGCATTTTTTTGAAGCGTGTCTTGCTGCTCCATAAAAGAAGCATTGGGAAACTTTTGTTTCAGTTCCCCGAATGCTTTTTCTTTATCGTCTTCAAAAGCCATATAGCAGATTCCTTTTTCTGTAGAAGCTACCAGTATATTCCCAAAAGGACTTTCGGAAAAACTGTAATGAATGCTAAGGCTTTTTCCTCCGTTTTTATATTCTGCAGGAGACATTCCTTCTATTTTTACAAACAGGTCATGAAGCCTGCTGGTACTGGAAAGTCCTGTCTCGTATGCGGTATCAAACAAAGTTGCTTTTTCTTCCTTCAATAAATTTTTAGCATGTTCAAGACTGATGAACTGTAAAAACTTTTTCGGACTTGTTCCTGCCCAATCTGTAAAGATCTTCTGAAAATGAGCCGGACTCAAGTGAATATTCTCTGCCACTTCCTCCAAACTTGGCTGAAGCCTGAAATTGCTCTGGATATATTCTATCGCTTTAGCAATTCTGTTATAATCGATATTATTTTGTGTGGACATTGTATTGTTATTTTACCTCACAAATTTCCAAAGAATATACGGCAGAAAAAATCCGATTCTTGCGGAATATTAGTTGTTGTTATAAATATCGTAATAAGCAAGCATTTTGTAATATAACTTCGCAGAAAGGAAAGCTGTTGGCTTAGCCATTGGAGAATCCATTAATTCTACAATATCAAATGCTACTACGTTACATTTTTCAAATACTTTTCTTAATAATTCCAAAGTTGGATACCATTGTAATCCACCCGGCTCAGGAGTTCCTGTAGATGGAGCAATAGAAGGATCAAAAGCATCTAAATCAATAGTAATATAAACATTTCCTGATACTTTCTCCAATACATCATTGATCCAGTTTTCGTTGTTCGCGATTTCGTGAGCAAAGAATACTCTTCCTTCCGGTAAATATTCTACTTCTTCAACATCCATAGAACGAATTCCCACCTGTACTAAGTTATGCTTCTGATTCGCTTCAAAAACGGCACAAGCATGGTTAGAAGTAGAACCATGAAAATCAGGACGTAAGTCTGTGTGAGCATCTAACTGAAGAACCGTAAGATTTTCAAATTTCTCTCCTACCGCACGGATAGAACCGATAGAAACAGAATGCTCTCCACCAAAAAGAGTGAATAACTTTCCATCATTGTTCAAAAGTTCTTTTGTTTTCTGATAAACTGCTTCCGTCATTGCTTCCGGAGTAGAGTTTTCAGAAACATCTCCTGCCAAGTAAACTCCCTGTAGATAAGGTTCTGTTTGAGTTTCAATATCATAAAGCTCCATGTTTTCAGAAGCGTTTAAGAATAATTCCGGACCTTTATCAGCTCCTTTACCCCATGTTGAAGTTCCATCGTAAGGAACAGTTACCAACATTACTTTCGAATTCTCTAACGTTGCGTTTTCCTCGGGAATTCCTGCGTATGTCTTCATATATAATTATTAATTAAAAAATTAAATGATTGAAAGATTAAATGATTCCACAAAGATACAAAATAGTACTTGAGTTATAAGTAAAGAAAGGTTTGTTATCAATTTTTAACCTTCATTCTGATTTTTAAATTTTTAAATCTTTTAATGTTTAAATTTTTAAAGTTACTTTTGTACAAAACTCATTATATGCCTTTAAAAGCTGTTCTTTTCGATATGGATGGTGTGATTGTAGATACAGAGCCACTGCATAGAAAAGCTTATTTCAAAACGTTTGATGAACTGGAAATTGCTGTTTCCGAAGACCTGTACACCTCTTTTACCGGAGCTTCCACCAAAAGAGTTTCTGAAACATTGATTAAAGAATTTAATTTGAATCAGACTTATGAAGCCATCGCAGGAATCAAAAGGTCTCATTTCAAAGATTTTTTTTATAATGATGATGAATTTGATTTAATTCCAGGGGTTAGGCAACTGATAGAACATTATCATGAAAACGGAATAAAGCTTATCCTCGCTTCTTCTGCTACGATGGTAACGATCAATATGGTTTTTGAAAAGTTCGGACTGGAGAAATATTTCAGCGGGAAGATCAGTGGTGCAGATTTAAAAGAATCAAAACCTCATCCTGAAGTTTTCTTACTGGCCGCCGAGATGTCGGGAGAACCTGTTGAAAACTGTATGGTTATTGAGGATTCTACCAACGGAATTCTGGCTGCCCACAGGGCTAAAATCTTCTGTGCAGCATATAGAAGCCCACATTCAAAAAACCAGGATTACACTTTGGCAGATACTGTAGTTTCTGATTATGAGGAATTGGAACTGGATAAAATTTCAAAATATTTTTAAATAAAAAAGCTCTCAGAATAGTTTCTGAGAGCTTTTGTTTTGTATACGTTTTTGGCTGAAGCCAATTGATTTTTTTCTTGATTAAAAACGGACTTCCTTCGTCTAAGCTCAGGATAATTACCCGTTCCTATTGATTATAACATTATTTATAACCAAGAATTTTCAGTA
>Ga0157370_10001380_pt1 | contig 30036 bp, 24 predicted proteins | sample C35metaG_FD_113463 | JGI IMG/M metagenome (GOLD analysis project Ga0157370, IMG submission 113463) | Corn rhizosphere microbial communities from Kellogg Biological Station, Michigan, USA - C3-5 metaG | ecosystem: Host-associated > Plants > Roots > Rhizosphere > Soil | place: USA: Michigan...
GAGCGTGATTTCAGCGTCAATGTCTGCCGGTATCTGTTCTACTTTCAATTTTTCGCCGACAGCAACCTTATACTGCTTGCCGCCGGTTTTTATGACCGCGTACATTGAGAACCTCACTCTGTGCGCGCCACTGATGTGGCGCATTTTTCAAACGCATTTGCAAACCTACTACTGCATCGCTTCTAGCGACGGCTTGCGCCGCCCCTGTCGCGCCTGCTTCTTTCCTGCCCTTTCCTGCTTTTCCTTTCTCCACACCGCAGCGTGAAAACGCGTGATTATACATGGGGTTAGCCGCTCGGTCAAAGTCTTGCGCCGCCTGACGGAGACAGCGCTCGCGCGCCGGACGGTGCGCAGCCCCCGTGCACGGCGCAACATCCGGTGCCGCAGCGCCCCTCGGAAGGCCGGATAACCCTTTATAATCCGCGGCACCACCCATTTTTTTGATCATGTCGTCGACCGCCACCTCCCCCCCCAACGCCGCCAACCTGCTCGCTCCGATTTCGGAGGATATGGAGCAGGTCAATCGCGTCATTCGGCAACGTTTGGCTTCCGAGGTGATGCTCATCAATCAAATCTCGGAATACATCATCGGTGCCGGAGGCAAGCGACTGCGCCCCGCGCTCCTGCTGCTCGTCGCTCGGGCGCTCGGCGATTCGACCGGCCATCGGCACGAACTCGCAGCGATCGTCGAATTTATCCATACGGCCACGCTGCTGCACGATGACGTCGTGGACGAGTCCGATCTGAGGCGCGGCCGCCAGACAGCGAACGCGCTGTTCGGCAATGCGTCGAGCGTGCTCGTCGGCGATTTTCTCTATTCGCGCTCGTTCCAGATGATGGTGGGTATTGGCAAGATGCGCGTCATGGAAATTCTTGCCGAGGCGACGAACATCATCTCCGAAGGCGAGGTGCTGCAGTTGCTTAACATGCACGACGCCGATGTCGACGAAGCCCGCTACATGCAGGTGATCCGGTACAAGACTGCGAAGCTATTCGAAGCGGCCGCGCAGTTGGGTGCCGTGATCTGCGGCGCCGATGCACCGACGGAGGCGGCCGCCGCCGAGTTCGGGCGCCGCATCGGCACGGCATTCCAGATCATGGACGACTGGCTGGACTACACGGGCACGGCGGAATCGATGGGCAAAAACGCGGGGGACGACCTGCGCGAAGGCAAGCCGACGCTACCGCTAATCTATCTCATCGAGCGCGGCACGCCGGAACAGTCCGCGCTCGCGCGCGAGGCAATCGAACAGGGCGGCACCGACCGCTTTGACACCATCTTCGAGGCCATCACACACTCCGGGGCGCTCGATCACACGCTCGAGTGTGCGAAGCGCGAAGCACAGGCGGCGGCCCAGGCGATTTCTTTGCTTCCCGATTCCATTTACAAAGAAAGCCTGCTAGAATTATGTTTTTACTCGACGGCCCGCCAGTCTTGAATGAGACGGATAGTCCGTAAGAGTCCAAGCAGTGTCAAATTCGGGGTGTAGCTTAGCCTGGTAGAGCGCTACGTTCGGGACGTAGAGGCCGGAGGTTCGAATCCTCTCACCCCGACCAGAATTATTCTCCTTGTGCTTTCCTGTGAACCAAGGCCAAAACCGTCCAGCATACTGGACGGTTTTTTGTTTTGAGCGAGCGATTCGTACGGCGTTGCGGCACTGAACCAGCCGGTGTAACGATCCGCTACCGTCTCGTTCATTTCACGATCCCCACTTTGACCGTCAGCGGCCAGGCCACGACGCGCCGGCGCTCGGGCGCGCCCCATTCCCGCGTGAACGCCTCGCGCATCGCCTCCACCGGGTCCTCATGCGTGTCGCGGCGGTAGGCCGCGACAGCCGACCAACTCTTCAGATAGCCGAGCAAGCGAGCAAGGTCCCACGACGCGCTCAAAGTCGCTGCCGGCGCCTTCATCGTCGCGAACGGAAAAGGTATGTCTCGGTATCCGTTTTCAACGTGCTTGCGCTCGGCCGCCCAATACGGCCCGACGATATCGCGATAGAGCCGCCACACGAGTGCATCGAGTTCGGGACTGATCGAGCAAACGTTGTACGACAGCACCGCCAGCAGCGCACCCGGTTTGGATACGCGCCCGAGTTCCTCGTAAAAACGCTCGACGTCGAACCAGTGCAAGGCTTGACCGACGAACGTGAGATCGACGCTCGCAGCGCCGAGCGAGGTCGCTTCGGCGGGCTCGCGACGATAGTCGACGTTGGGTAGGACCGGGGCGTGCGCGAGTTGCTCGGCACTGATATCAGTGGCAACGACGCACTCGAAATGCCGCGCCAAATCGCGGGTTGCCTGCCCCGACCCGCACCCACAGTCCCACGCGCGAGCCGTCGCTGGGGTGCGATGGGCCAGCCAGGCGAAAAGTGCTTCATCATAGGTGGGACGACTGGCGCTATAAGCATCCGATTGCGCCGAAAAAAGACCGGCGAGCCGATGTTTCATCGGTGACTCCTTGCGCAAAGACACCCGCTGATTATCCGGCTCGCTGCGATCCGCCGCCATGGGGCGTTTCTTGCTCATTGAGACCGGCTTCCGTGCACCTCCGAGGGCGGACACCGCTCTGCTATAGTCTTCCCATCCCTTTTATCGCCATATCAGCACGACGCGTGGAACAAATTCCCTTGTGGGCGCAAATCGGCGCCGTTTTCGTCCTGCTTTTCTGCTCCGGCTTTTTCTCGATTTCGGAAACAGCAATGATGGCGCTCAACCGCCATCGGCTCAAGTACCTCGTCAGCAAGGGCGCGTTCGGCGCACGCACCACCCAGAGCCTGCTTGCGCGGACAGACCAGCTGCTCGGCGTCGTACTCATCGGCAACAATCTGCTCAACACGATCGTCCCCGTGCTCACGACTTCGATCGCCCTGCGTACGTTCGGGCGCGATAACCTGGTGCTATCGATCGCCACCGGCATCGTGGCGTTCCTCATCATCGTCTTCGCCGAGATCACGCCCAAAATCGTGGGCGCAACCTATCCCGAAAAGATAGCGTTGCCCGCCAGCGTCATCATTGCGCCGCTGATGCGCCTGCTCAAGCCGGTAATCTGGTTGGTGAATCTATTCTCGAACGCCATCCTGCTCGTGCTGCATATCAACACGAAAGGCGGACGCGATCAGCGGCTCACCACCGAAGAGCTGCGCGCGATCGTGCTCGAATCGGGCAGCTTCATGCCGACTAAGCACCGCAGCATCCTGCTCAATCTATTCGACCTCGAAAACATCTCGGTCGACGACGTCATGATCCCGCGCCGGCGGATCGAATCGCTCGACTTCGACGCACCGTTCGAGGACATCCTGCGGCAGTTGGAAACCTGCTACCACAACAAGCTGATCGCTTATCAAGGCGATATCGACCGGGTACTTGGCGTGCTGCACGTCCGTAAGACGCTGGCCGCTCTGCACAAGCAAGAACTCACGCGCGAGACACTGCGCGAGTTACTGACCGATCCGTATTTCGTGCCGTCGGGCACACCCGTATTCCAGCAACTGCAGTATTTCCAGGAAACGCGACAACGGACGGCACTCGTCGTGAACGAATACGGCGAACTCGAGGGCCTCGTCACCCCGGAGGACATCCTAGAAGAGCTGATCGGCGAGTTCACGACAACGATTCCGCGCAGCGCTAGCACGCGTACCGGCTGGACCGAGAACGGTGAATGCATCGTGGCGGGCAGCATGCCGCTGCGCGAACTGAACCGCTGGCTGCACATCGGCTTGCCCACCGACGGGCCGAAAACGCTGAACGGGCTCATTCTCGAAACATTGGAAGAAATCCCCGAGGGGGACGTCTGCCTGCAAATCGGCGATGTACAACTCGAGGTGATGCAAAGCGATGACCAGGCCGTACGCACCGTCAAGCTATTCAAGCCGCGCGCGCGCGCCGCATCCAAGCCTTAGCACCAGTGCGTGTGTCGCGGCGAAGCGTCGTCGCGTTGGCCTACCGGCTAAATGGCGCACGGCCGCAACGCGGGCGATGATTGCATGATCGCGTTTCACGGCGGCGCAATGCCGGTCTTCGATGTCTACCTCTTTGATTTTTTCTCCGCTTGCGGAGCCGGACGCGCCCGATGACGGGCCCGCCGCCCGGCTTTTCGCGCAAACGCTCGATTTAGCGTCGCAGCGCGCGGCTTCCGATATCCATATCGAACCCACTGAACGCGGTTGGCGCATTCGACTGCGGGTGGACGGGGTGCTGGACGAAATGCCAAGCCCTCCCTCGCATTTGCGCGACGCATTGATCACACGCATCAAAGTGCTCGCGCGCCTGGACATCGCCGAGCGGCGCGTGCCGCAAGACGGCCGGCTGCGGCTTGCGCTGGCGTCGGGCAGGATCGAAGACTATCGCGTGAGCGCACTGCCCACGCTGCACGGTGAAAAACTCGTGCTGCGTCGTCTCGAGGCGCTGCCCCCCGATTTATCGCTTGCCGCGCTCGGCTTCGATGCACGGCAAAGCGCGCTCGTCGAAGCCGCCATTCATGCGCCCCACGGACTCGTGCTCGTCACAGGACCCACCGGCAGCGGTAAGACGCGCTCGCTTTACGCATTCTTGCAGCGGCTCAACGAGCGCTCGCGCAACATCTGTACCGTGGAAGATCCCGCGGAAATTCAACTCGCAGGCATCAATCAGGTCAGCGTGCGCGACAAGACGGGCCTCACTTTCGCGGTGGCATTGAGGGCGCTGCTCAGGCAGGACCCCGATGTCATCATGGTCGGCGAGATTCGCGATGCGGAAACTGCCGATGTCGCCCTCAAAGCCGCGCAGACGGGGCATCTCGTGCTCGCGACACTGCATACGAACGATGCACCCAGTGCGATCGGGCGGCTGATCGATATCGGCGCGGCGCCATACAGCCTCGCGGCCGCGCTCAAGCTCGTGACAGCGCAGCGGCTCGTGCGGCGCCTTTGCACCGAGTGCCGGCAGCCGGCGGCGACGTCGCCGTCAGTGCTCGCCGCGGCAGGATTCGCGCCCGAGACACTTTCCCTGTGGGCGCCTTACACGGCGCGCGGATGCGCCCTCTGTCACGGGGCGGGCTATCGTGGGCGCGTCGGCGTACATCAGGTCATGCTGGCATCGCCGGCGCTATGCGAGATGGTGAGCGACGGTGCAACCACGCAGGCGATTGCGCGCCAAGCAAGGGTCGAGGGTGTCGGATCCCTGCGCGAGGCGGCGCTCGCGCAGGTACGTGAAGGCGCGACGAGTCTCGCCGAAGCCGTCGCAGCGACGGACGCGCTATGAGCGCTGCGTCGCGGCCACCGCTAGACGCGACACGAGAGGCCTCGCCGCCGGTCGATTCGGTCATGGCAGAGCAGCGCTTCCGCTGGCGCGGCGTCGAACTCGACGGCACGCGTCGTCGCGGGTGGCTCATCGTGCCCGACGCCGCAACCGCCCGCGCACGCCTGCGCGAAGAGGGCATCGTCGCCGCAACGCTCGTGGCGCGGGGCCTTGCCAAAGTGCCGCGTACCAGCGCACGCGAAGTCACAGCATTTACGCGACAGCTCGCCAATCTGTTGAACGCCGGCTTGACGCTCGTCCAGGGGCTCGAGGTCCTCACCCAAACGGCCCGGCACGACGCCGCCATGCCGCGCGTGGCCCGCGGCCTCGCGCACCGGATCGAGCGGGGCGAGCGGTTCGCTGCGGCCCTCGGGGCTTACCCGGCCCAGTTCGACCGGCTCTATCGCGAACTGTTGGCGATCGGCGAAGCCACCGGGACGCTCGCACAAGTGCTCTCGCGTCTCGCTGAACACCGCGAGCGCACGGCCGCTCAGCGCGCGCAGTTGCGCGCCGCGCTCGCCTATCCGTGCGCCGTACTGCTGCTCGCCATCGCGGTCACCGCCGCCTTGATGGCGTTCGTCGTGCCAACATTCCAGCAGGTTTTCGACAGCTTCGGCGCGGCACTTCCGCGTCCGACGCGCGCAGTGATGGCGCTGTCGAACTTCTTGTTGCGTTGGGGTCCTTTATCCCTTGCCGCATTGGCCGCCGCCGCGTTGGTCGGCGTGCGCATCGTGCGCCGATCGCCCCGTGCGCACGCGGCACGCGATCGACTGCTGCTTGCTACGCCCTTATTGGGGCCACTCGCGCGAGCGATCGCCGCCGCCCGCTGGTCGCGCGCGCTAGGCACCCTGCTAACAGCGGGCACGCCGCTCGCCGACGCCCTTCGCGCACTCTCGCACGTAACCGGCAATGCTGTGTTCGATGCCGCGAATGCGCAAATCGAAGCGCGCTTGCGGCGCGGCGAACGGCTCGCCTTCGCCATGCGCGCCGTCGGCTGCTTCCCGGCGGCGCTCGTCGAGCCGCTCGCCGTTGCGGAAGAATCGAGCGCGCTGGATTCTATGCTGCTCGATTGCGCAGCGCTGGCCGAGCGCGAGATCGACGAAAAGCTAGCCCTCGCGTCGGCGTGCGTCGAACCGATCATCGTCATCGTCCTGGGACTCGCCGTCGGCGCGCTGGTCGTCGCCCTCTATCTACCCGTTATCGACCTCGGCAACGTGGTGTAGCATGCCCCCCATTCGCCACTCGGCCATGATCACGACTTCATCCGTGCACGCCTCTTTCGTCAGCGATCCCCTCGCGCGCCTCTTTCTGGGCATCGGCGCCGGCTTCGGCGCGATGCCGCCTGCCTGGCAGTTTGCGTTCGCGATTGCGATCGGCCTCGTGATCGGCAGCTTCGTCAACGTGGTGGCCCACCGGCTGCCGATCATGCTCGAACGCGCTTGGCGTTTGGAAATGAGCGAGGCGACGAGCGCGGCAGCCCCAATCGATCAAATCGATCATCTTCCGGCACGCTACAACCTCTGCGTGCCGCGCAGCGCGTGTCCGCATTGCGGCCATGCGTTGCGCGCTTACGAGAACATCCCCGTGCTCAGCTACGTCTTGCTGCGCGGCCGCTGCTCGGTTTGCCGCGCGCCTATCGGCGTACGCTATCCGCTGGTCGAACTGACCAGCGCGGCGTTGGCCGCGGGCGCGTGTGCGACGTTCGGTCCAACGGGGACGGGGCTCGCCGCCTTCGGTCTATGCGCCGCGCTGCTGGCAATGAGCGCGATAGACGCCGAAACGCGCCTGCTGCCCGATTCGCTCACGCTGCCGCTGCTTTGGGCGGGGCTCATCGTGAACTTCAACGATACTTTTGCAACGCTGCACGCAGCAGTTGCGGGCGCGATCGCGGGGTATCTTTTTTTGTGGTGCATCTATTGGGTGTTCCGCTTCGCCCGCGGTATCGAAGGGATGGGCTACGGCGACTTCAAGTTGCTCGCGGCGTTAGGCGCATGGCTCGGATGGGCTGCGCTGCCGCAGATCGTCCTGATTGCTGCCGTGACCGGTGCCGTCGCGGGCGTCATCGCCATGATGTCGGGGCGCCTTCGGTTCGGGGAGCCGTTGCCGTTCGGCCCATTCCTCGCGCTCGGCGGCATCGTGACGCTATTTGCCGGCACGCCCATCTTCCACCTGCTCGGAGGTTGAGAACATGTTCGCCGTTGGGCTCACGGGCGGCATTGGAAGCGGCAAGACGACCGTTGCGGATTTGTTCGCCGCCCACGGAGTCGCTGTCGTCGATACCGACGTCATCGCGCATCGCATCACGGCGCCAGGCGGTGACGCCATGCCGCTCATCGAAGCGGCGTTCGGCCGGCAGTTCGTGGCCGCCGACGGTTCGCTCGATCGCGCGAAAATGAGAGCGCTCGTATTCTCGGACAACGCTGCCAAACTGCGGCTTGAAGCCATCACGCATCCGCTCATTCGCACGGAGACGGAACGCGAGCGCGGCGCAGCGACAGGGCCTTACGTGCTCATCGTCGTGCCGTTGCTCGTTGAATCGGGTACGTGGAAGTCGCGCGTCGATCGCGTGCTCGTCGTCGACTGCAGTGTCGAGACACAGATCGCACGCGTCATGCACCGCAATGCGTTCTCGCGCGAACAGGTGCTGGCGATCGTCGCGCGCCAGGCCACGCGCGAGGCGCGGGTGGCGGCGGCGGACGACGTCATCCTCAACGACCATGCGGCGCTCGACCGTCTAACAGAGGAGGTACGCCGTTTGCACCGTTACTACCAGAAGCTCGCGCGCGCGGCGTCTTCCTAAAGACCGTGCATCGCGTCCGAAGCACGTCGAACGCACGATTTCCGAACACATCGCGCGTGCAAGCGTTCTCGAGATCTCCGTTTCGGCGAATTAGCAGTCAAAAGTGCCCAATTCTGCGATTGCGGGTGGCAATCTGCGGCATTAGAATGTCCTGCAATCCCATCATCGACGACGCCAGGGGCGAGTGCGCTTGATTCTTTACGAGTATCCGTTTAACGAGCGAATTCGCACGCTGCTGCGCCTCGAAGATCTGTTCGAGCGCTTCACGTTCTTTTTGAATCAAGACGACGCGAAAGAACACCACGTCGCACTCACCACGCTGTTCGAAATCGCGGAAGTGACGGGCCGGGCGGACTTGAAGTCCGATCTGATGAAGGAGCTCGAGCGGCAGCGCCAAACGCTAGCGCCGTTTCGCGGCAATCCGGGCATCGAGCAGAGCGCCCTTGAAGCCGTGCTCGGTGAGATCGAGCAGACACTTGCCGGTCTGGGACAAATGCAAGGCAAGACAGGCCAGCATCTCACCGACAACGAATGGTTGGCGAGCATCCGCAGCCGCGCCATCATTCCCGGCGGCACCTGCGAATTCGATCTGCCTTCCTACTACGCGTGGCAGCAATCGCATCCGGATCACCGCCGGCAAGACATCGTGAAGTGGATCACCCCGCTGCTGCCGCTGCGCGACGCCACGATGATCGTGCTGAGGCTCGCGCGCGAGTCCGGGCAAGCGTCCAAAGTCATGGCGATGCAGGGCAGTTATCAGCAAATGTTGTCGGGCCGCACGTACCAATTGATGCAAGTGCGGATCTCGCCCGAATTGCGCATGATCCCGGAAGCAAGTGCCAATAAATATATGCTCTGGGTGCGCTTCACGGTTCAGGACGGAGATGTGCGCCCACGTGCCGTCGATGTCGACGTGCCGTTCCACTTGACGCTTTGCAGCCTTTGACCCGGTGTGCGGCACGCGCCGTGCACGATAATTCGCCGCCGGTCCGGCACTCGTCCAGACGGCTTGCGATCTAACGCCGATTAGCTGACACAATGGTTACCGTTGTCAAATGCCCCACCTGCGGGAAAGACGTACGCTGGATACCCGAGAACCGCTTTCGCCCCTTCTGCTCGGAACGATGCAAGCAGATGGACCTAGGCGCGTGGGCGAATGAAAAGTATCGGATCGGCGGCACCGACGAGGAGCCGCCATCGGATGACGATCAGCGCGGGGACCTAAACTGATCGGCATCGATGCGAGCCGATTTTAGACCGCCGGATCGAAGAGACCGTGATCGAGACAGTACCGTGCCGCCTAGGCGAGCCGCGATTACCGGCCCCTTCCCCCGCCGTCTTCCGCTGATGGCCCAGTTCCCAGTTCCCTGTCCCGTTAGGGCCGGTCGGCCGCGAGCAGGTCCAGCACAGGAATCGCGGCAGGCAGCAGCGGCGCGACTTGCACCGGTAGGCGCTGCCAAGTGAATGCCTGGCCTTCTCGGCCATGCGGGTCACCCGTCCACCCGGTCACCTTGCAAAAGTAAAGCCGTACGTAAGCGTGCGGATAGTCGTGCTCGAGCGTGTGCCAGCGGTGACATGCCGTCATAACGATGCCGAGCTCCTCGTGCAATTCGCGCCCGAGCGCGGCCTCGACCGTCTCTCCCGGCTCGAGCTTGCCGCCCGGAAACTCCCAGTACCCTTCGTACGGCTTTCCCGGGGGCCGTTGGGCGAGCAGGTACCGGCCGTCCGGCTGAACGAGCACCCCGACCGCAACCGCCGTAATGGGCCGGCCGGTGGGCGAAACATCGGCCGCCTCGGTGCCGTTGAGGTTCTGCTTCATGCTCCTGCCCTGCGGCCCGACCGATCGCGCGCGAATTGCCAGGCCACGCGGCCCGAACGCGACCCGCGCTCGAGCGCCCAAACCAGCGCATCGCCGCGCGCGTCCGCGATTTGCTCGTCGGTGCAGCCGAAATGGCGCAGCCAGTGGCCGACAATCGTCAAGTAATCGTCCTGCTTGAACGGATAAAAGCTCACCCACAATCCGAAGCGTTCGGAGAGCGAGATCTTTTCCTCGACGACTTCGCCCGGATGGATTTCGCCATCGGACGTATGCTTGTACGTCTCGTTCTCGCTCATGTACTCGGGCAGTAGATGGCGGCGGTTCGATGTCGCGTAGATCAGCACGTTGTCGGACTGCGCCGAAATCGAGCCGTCGAGCGCGACCTTCAACGCCTTATAGCCCGATTCGCCTTCTTCGAACGAGAGGTCGTCGCAAAACACAATGAACCGCTCGGGGCGAGACACGATGAGTTCGGTGATGTCTCCGAGATCGTGCAAATCGTCTTTATCGACTTCAATGAGACGCAGGCCGTCTTTGGCATAAGCATTCAAGCACGCCTTGATCAGCGACGACTTGCCCGTCCCGCGCGCCCCCGTGAGCAGCACATTGTTGGCCGGCAAGTTGCGCACGAACTGTTGCGTATTCTGCTCGATCAGCGCCTTTTGGCGATCGATATTCTGCAAGTCGCCGAGCGTGATCGAGGAAACGGCCGGCACGGGCTGGAGGTAACCCCGCCCTTGCCGCTTGCGCCAGCGAAATGCGACCGAAGCCGACCAGTCGACGCTGGGCGCCGTAGGCGGCAGCATGCCTTCTAGACGGCCGAGCAGCGCCTCGGCGCGGTTCAAAAACTGTTCGAGTTTATCCATGGGCGATTTTTGCTGCGTCATGCGCCGCGTCGAGCGGCAGGGCGCGATCGACGCGTCGAGGCGCGCGCCGGCTCGTCTTCAGGCCGGCCCGCGTCAGGAACGGTAGTCCGCGTTGATCGATACGTAGTCGTGCGATAGGTCGCACGTCCAGATCGTCGCGTTCGCCGAACCGCGGCCGAGCACGACGCGGATCGTGATCTCGCTTTCCTTCATCACGCGCTGGCCGTCTTCTTCGCGATAAGCGGGGTGACGGCCACCGGCTGTCGCCACGTGAACGTCGCCGAGATAGAGGTCGATCTTCGAGACGTCCAGATCGTCGATCCCCGCATAACCAATTGCCGCCAAGATGCGGCCCAGGTTGGGGTCGGAGGCATAAAAAGCGGTCTTGACGAGCGGCGAATGGCCGATGGCGTAGGCAATCCGGCGGCACTCGGCCTCGGTCGCGCCGCCCTCCACCTGCACGGTCATAAACTTCGTCGCACCCTCGCCATCGCGCACGATGAGCTGAGCGAGCGTCTGCGCCAGTCCGACCACGGCCTCGCGCAGCGCCGCGTAAGCGGGCGTATCGATCGACGTGATCGCCGGCAGGCTCGACTTGCCCGTTGCGACCAAGATGAACGAGTCGTTCGTCGACGTGTCGCCGTCGATCGTAATGCAGTTGAACGAGCGGTCGGCAACATCCTTGACGAGCGTATCGAGCACGTTCTGCGCAACTGCCGCATCGAACGCTAGAAAGCCGAGCATCGTCGCCATGTTCGGCCTGATCATGCCGGCGCCTTTGCTGATGCCCGTTAGCGTGACCGTGTGCCCATCGATCGTCACCTGCGCCGATGCAGCCTTGGGCAGCGTATCCGTCGTCATGATCGCCTGGGCCGCCTCGTGCCAGTGCGCGGCCGCAAGGCACCTGAGCGCCGCGGGCAAACCCGCCTTGAGCCGATCGACCGGAAGCGGCTCGAGAATCACGCCGGTCGAGAACGGCAGCACTTGCTCGGGCGCAATGCCGGCCAAGCGCGCGAGTTCGTCACACGTCTCGCGCGCGTGCGCAAGACCCGGCTCCCCGGTGCCCGCATTGGCATTACCGGTATTGACCACGAGCGCGCGAATGTGCTTGCCGCCTTCACGCACCTTCGCCAGATGCTCGCGGCAGACGGTGACGGGCGCGGCGCAAAAGCGGTTAGCGGTGAACACCCCTGCCACCGTCGCACCTTCGTCGAGCGAAACGACGAGCAGGTCCTTGCGGTTCGGCTTGCGAATGTTCGCCTCGGCGTAGCCTAGTGCCACACCGGCGACGGGATGAAGTTGCGCGGGATCGATCGAAGGAAAATTGACGGCCATAGTCGCGAATCGGTTAAGCCAGCTTACCGTGGCATTGTTTGTACTTCTTGCCGCTGCCGCATGGGCACGGATCGTTGCGGCCCACCTTCGGCATACCGCCCACGGCAGCCGATGCGATAGCGGCCACGGGCGCATGCGTACCGTGGCTCATCGCTTGGCCGACCATGTCGACGGCGGCATCCCGCGCTCCCGCGGCCGCCGGCTCGGCTTCGGCGAACTCGACGTGGCGGAATTCGACGTTTTCGAGCGGGTCGCCTTGCTCTTCGTACTGCTCGGTCGCCTCTTCGAGTTGCTCCGGCGACTGGATTTGGACGTTCATGACGATACGCGTCACTTCCGTTTTCACGATGTTGAGCAATGCCTCGAACAGCTCGAACGCCTCGCGCTTGTACTCTTGCTTCGGATTTTGCTGCGCGTAGCCGCGCAGGTGAATCCCCTGACGCAAATGATCGAGAGCGGCCAGGTGCTCGCGCCAGCAGCGGTCGAGCGTCTGGAGCATGACCGAGCGCTCGAATGCGCTGAACGACTCTCGGCCCACGAGCGCGACCTTGGCCTCGTATCCCTCGTCGGCCGCAGCGAGCACGGCATCGAGGATATCGTCGGCGTCGAGCGACTGCGACTCGTTGATCATTTCCTGAACGGCGAGATCGAGCTGCCAATCTCTGCGCAGGGCTTCCTCGAGTTCAGGCGCATTCCATTGCTCTTCGATGCTGCCGGCCGGGATGAATTCGTGTACGACGTCGGTGATGACGGCGTGACGCATTGCCGTAATCGTCTCGGTAATATCGTGCGCTTCGAGCAGTTCGTTGCGCTGCTGATAGATAACCTTGCGCTGATCGTTGGCGACGTCGTCGTATTCGAGCAACTGCTTTCGAATGTCGAAGTTGCGCGCCTCGACCTTGCGCTGCGCCGATTCGATCGAACGCGTCACGATACCCGCTTCGATCGCTTCGCCTTCCGGCATGCGCAGCCGGTCCATGATCGAGCGCACGCGATCGCCTGCGAAGATGCGCAGCAGCGGGTCTTCGAGCGACAAATAAAAACGCGAGGAGCCCGGATCGCCCTGACGGCCGGCGCGCCCGCGCAGCTGATTATCGATGCGACGCGATTCGTGGCGCTCGGTGCCGATAATGTGCAGGCCTCCTGCGGCCTTCACCTGATCGTGCAGCGCCTGCCATTCGTCGTACAGCGCTTGAATGCGCCGCGCCTTTTCATCGGCCGGGATCGATTCGTCGAGCTCGAGCAGCGACGCCTGCTTCTCGGCATTGCCGCCCAGCACGATGTCGGTCCCACGGCCGGCCATGTTGGTCGCGATTGTAATGCGCTTGGGACGCCCCGCCTCCGCCACGATCGCCGCTTCGCGCTCGTGCTGCTTGGCGTTGAGCACCTCGTGCGGCAGGCCTGCCTTGGTGAGCAGATTCGAGAGCAGTTCCGAGTTTTCGATCGACGTCGTGCCGACGAGCACAGGCTGGCCGCGCTCGTAGCAATCGCGAATGTCGCGGATAACGGCGTCGTAACGCTCCTTGGCCGTCTTGTAGATCTGGTCTTGCTTGTCGATCCGCTTCGGTGGGCGGTTGGTCGGGATGACGACCGTCTCGAGCCCGTAGATCTCGTTGAATTCGTATGCTTCGGTATCGGCCGTGCCGGTCATGCCGGACAGCTTCGCGTACATGCGGAAGTAGTTCTGGAACGTGATCGAGGCGAGAGTTTGATTCTCGCTCTGGATCTTGACGTGCTCCTTCGCTTCGACCGCTTGATGCAGCCCGTCCGACCAGCGGCGGCCAGCCATGAGGCGGCCCGTGAATTCGTCGACGATGACGACCTCGCCGTTCTGCACGACATAGTGCTGATCCCGAAAGAACAGCGTATGGGCGCGCAGTGCTGCATACACGTGGTGCATCAGCGTGATGTTCTGTGCCGCGTAGAGGCTCTCGCCCTCAGCGATCAAGCCCCACTCGGCGAGCAAACGCTCGGCCTTTTCATGGCCCGATTCCGTGAGAAACACCTGGCGCGCTTTCTCGTCGAGCGTGTAATCGCCGGGCTTTTCGACGCCCGTACCGTCCGCCCGCTCCTCGCCGATCTGCCGCTCGAGCAGCGGCGGCAACGCGTCCATCCGGACGTATAGCTCGGTGTGATCCTCGGCTTGGCCCGAAATGATGAGCGGCGTACGCGCTTCGTCGATCAGGATCGAGTCCACCTCGTCGACGATGGCGAAATTGAGCGAGCGCTGTACGCGCGCGCCCGTCTCGTAGACCATGTTGTCACGCAGGTAATCGAAGCCGAACTCGTTGTTGGTGCCGTACGTAATGTCGGCCGCATACGCCCGCTGCTTCGCCTCGTGATCCATCTGCGACAGATTGGTGCCGATCGACAAGCCGAGGAAGTTGTAGAGCCGGCCCATCCACTCGGCATCGCGCTGCGCGAGGTAATCGTTGACCGTCACGACGTGCACACCGCGCCCCGATAGCGCATTCAGGTACGCGGCCAGCGTCGCGACCAGCGTCTTGCCCTCGCCGGTGCGCATTTCCCCGATCTTGCCGTAATGCAGCACCATGCCCCCGATCAACTGCACGTCGAAGTGGCGCATTTTCAGCACGCGGCGGCTCGCCTCGCGGCAAACGGCGAACGCCTCGGGCAAGAGCTTGTCGAGCGATTCGCCGCTCGCGACGCGCTGGCGGAATTCGTCCGTTTTCGCGCGCAGTTGGTCGTCCGTCAATTGCTCGATTTGCGGCTCGAGCGCATTGATCACCGCGACGGTCTTTTGATACTGCTTGACGAGACGCTGGTTGCGGCTGCCAAAGATCTTTTGGAGAAAACCGGTGGTCATCGGGTCGAGTATGCGTCGCGGCTTCGGCCAGGTGCCGGCGCAGCTTGTGCGGCCACGGCGGATACCCGGATTCGGAGGGCCTCGGCGGCTTATTCCATGTGTGAATTCGAATCGCACATTTTAGCACGCGAGCCTTAACGTACCGCGTCGTAGGGCCAGCGCGCGCACGCCGGGTACAATCGCGCCATGAGCCGCTTTTCGTCGACTTCGAAGTTCGCTGCGCAGCGCCGCCCGCAGGCCGTGGCCGAGGTGCTCGGCCGTGCCGACGCATTCGCCGCGCTGCGCGCCGGCGTCGAGCAAATTGCCGCGCTCGAGCGGGATATGGCGCAGTTGTTGCCCGGCTATTTGGCGACGAACGTCGAGCCGGGATTCATCAAGGACGGCACGCTGACACTTTTCGCGGCGCACAGCGCGTTAGCCGCACGGCTGCGCCATTTGGAGCCCCGTCTGCTCTCCGACTTGCAGCAACGTGGCTGGGCCGTGCGCTCGCTTGCGATCAAGGTCCGCCCCCGCGCGCTGGAAGAGCCGCCGGGACCCAAGCAAGCGCGCATGACCGCGGCGGGTGCTGCCGCACTGCAGGCGTTAAGCCGATCGCTCGCGCCGTCGCCACTGCAAGAGGCGCTTGCCCGGATGGCAGCACGCCACGGAAAACCACCCGACCAAAAGCAATGAGCGGCCCGAAAGCCGCTCATCGACGCTACCCGGTACGCCCACGCCTTACACGTTAAGCGCGAGCTTCGACGTTCATGCAAAAGCCGTCTGTGCTTCGTAGCCGAAGCCGCGCGGCGCTTGCTGCGCGTCGTCGAAAGTCAGGACTTCGTAGGCATCTTCATGCGCGAGCAGCTCGCGTAGCAACGCATTATTCAAGCCGTGCCCCGATTTGTAAGCCGTATACGAGGCGAGCAACGGACGGCCGACGACATAAAGATCGCCGATCGCATCGAGCATCTTGTGCTTCACGAATTCGTCGTCGTAGCGCAGGCCGTCGTTGTTCAGAATGCGGTATTCGTCGAGGACAATCGCATTGTCCATGCTACCGCCACGCGCCAAGCCGAGCTCGCGCATCATCTCGACTTCATGTGCGAAACCGAACGTGCGTGCGCGGGCGATTTCCCGCACGTAGGAGGTCGTTGCAAAATCGACCTCGAGCGCTTGCCCCGTCTTGTCGACAGCAGGATGACGAAAATCGATCGTAAACTTGAGCTTGAAGCCGAAGAACGGATCGAGGCGCGCGAATTTATCGCCGTCGCGCACTTCGACGGGCTTATTCACTTTGATGAATTTCTTCGGCGCGTTTTGCTCTTCGATCCCGGCCGATTGCATGAGGAACACGAACGACGATGCGCTGCCGTCCATGATCGGGATTTCTTCGGCCGTGACCTCGACGTACAAATTATCGATGCCCAAGCCGGCGCAGGCCGACATCAAATGCTCCACCGTCGAGACCCGCGCGCCGTCCTTCTGCAGCACCGACGCGAGACGCGTATCGCCGATCGAGAGCGCCGACGCGGGAATATCCACCGGCGTCGCCAAATCGACGCGCGAAAACACGATGCCGGTATTGGCGGCAGCGGGACGCAACGTCAGCTCGACCTTGCGCCCTGAGTGCAAGCCGATACCGACGGTTTTGACGATCGATTTGATGGTGCGTTGCTTCAGCATGGTCCTGTTCGATTGCTATTTTCAATCGACCTTTTTAGTTCATAGCGCGAATTATACTCCATCCGGCAGAACTCATGGTTTCTGCGGACGTATCAATCTGTTTCCTCCGATTACCGCCCGATGCGAAAATCCAAGGCCGGCGCCCGGAACGGAGGCATTCCCGGTCGCCGACACTTAGCCGGCCTCATACCCAAAACCCCGAATCGCGTGGCCGCGGCGCAACAATAAAACGGGGCACAAGCATCGTCGGCGCAGCGCTCCTTGCGGAGCACGCGCGACGAAATCTACCGCACTCAGTCCGCCTGCTTGCGCAAAAACGCCGGAATATCGTACGTGTCGACGCCCTTCTCCTGCAGCGCCTGCACGTGCGAAGCAGCCGTCTCGCGCGAGTTGCGCCATACGGCCGGCGTATCGAACGCGCCGTAATCGGCCGTATTCGAATGCGACGACTGCGGCGTGTAGCCATGCTGCATGACGGGCTGATTGTCGGTGCCGGTGCGCAGCAGCGTCATCGGTGCCGGTTGCTGCTTCTTCGCCGCGCTTGCAGCCGTGCGGCCAAGGCCCGTCGCCACGACTGTCACACGCAGCGCATCGCCCATCGCGTCGTCGTAGACGGCGCCGAAGATGACCGTCGCGTCGTCAGCCGCATAGCTCTTGATCGTGTTCATCACTTCGCGCGTTTCCGACAAGCGCAGCGAGCGGCTCGACGTGATGTTCACGAGCACGCCGCGCGCGCCCGACAGATCGACACCTTCCAGCAGGGGACTGGCGACAGCCTGCTCGGCGGCCAGACGCGCGCGATCGACGCCGGCCACGGTGGCCGTGCCCATCATCGCTTTGCCTTGCTCGCCCATCACCGTCTTCACGTCTTCGAAGTCGACATTCACGAGACCGTCGACATTGATGATTTCGGCAATGCCCGCGACCGCGTTGTTCAGAACGTCGTCCGCGCACTGGAAGCACTTGTCCATCTCGGCGTCATCGCCCATCACCTCGAACAGCTTGTCGTTCAGAACGACGATCAGCGAGTCGACGTGATCCTCCAGTTGCTGCGAACCAGCCTCCGCCACGCGCATGCGCTTGCCGCCTTCAAACTCGAACGGCTTGCTCACGACGCCAACGGTCAGAATGCCCATCTCCTTGGCGATCTGCGCGACCACCGGCGCCGCGCCCGTACCCGTGCCCCCGCCCATGCCGGCCGTGATGAACACCATGTGCGCGCCACGTAGGGCATCGGCGATCCGTTCGCGCGCTTCTTCGGCCGCCGCGCGTCCCATCTCCGGCTTCGCACCGGCGCCAAGGCCCGTGCTGCCGAGTTGAATGACGTGCGGAGCGCGTGAGCGAGAAAGCGCCTGAGCATCGGTGTTCATGACGACGAAATCGACGCCCTGCACCCCTTTGCTGATCATGTGCGTGACGGCATTGCCGCCTGCACCCCCAACGCCCACCACCTTGATGATGGTGCCGTTGGTTTCCGTTTCCAACATCTGGAATTCCATATTGCCTCCGTCAAGAAAAAATCCTGCTGATCGGCCGTTATTCGGCAAAGAGTCGAGCAACTCCTCGTCGCACGCGGGCCGCCGGCACCCGCGCTTTCACCGCCTGTCCGACACGCATCGGGATCGATGCGCATTCGGTCTTCGTCCCAATCAAAAATTGCCCAAAAACCAATCTTTCATCCGCGAAAAAACCTGCCCCATCGAGCCCGCCTGCACCGCGACCTTGCGGCCTCGCATGCGCTGCGACGAACCTTCCACGAGCAGCCCCATCGCCGTCGAATAGCGCGGATTGCGTACGACGTCGGCCAGCCCCCCCGCGTACTCCGGCACACCAATGCGCACCGGCTTCAAGAAAATGTCTTCGCCGAGTTCGACCATGCCCGGCATCATCGACGCACCGCCCGTCAGAACGATGCCCGAGCTCAAGAGTTCCTCGTAACCGGACTCGCGCACGACTTGATGCACGAGCGAGAAAAGCTCTTCGACGCGCGGCTCGATCACGGCCGCGAGCGCTTGGCGCGACAGCGTGCGCGGTCCGCGCTCGCCGAGGCCCGGCACCTCGATCATTTCGTCGGGATCGGCCAGCGCCTGCTTCGCGATGCCATAGCTCACCTTGATGTCCTCGGCGTCCGGCGTCGGCGTGCGCAGCGCCATCGCGATGTCGCTCGTGATCTGGTCGCCCGCGATCGGAATGACAGCCGTGTGGCGAATCGCGCCCTCGCTGAAAATCGCAATGTCGGTCGTCCCGCCGCCGATGTCGACGAGCACGACACCCAACTCTTTTTCGTCTTCGGTGAGCACGGCCAGCGACGACGCCAGCGGCTGCAGAATCAAATCGTTCACCTCGAGCCCGCAGCGCCGCACGCACTTGACGATGTTTTGCGCGGCCGACACCGCCCCCGTCACGATGTGCACCTTCACCTCGAGCCGGATACCGCTCATGCCGATCGGCTCGCGCACGTCCTCCTGCCCATCGATGATGAATTCCTGCGTGAGGATGTGCAGCACCTGCTGGTCGGTCGGAATGTTGATCGCCTTAGCGGTCTCGATCACGCGCGCGACGTCGGTCTGCGTCACTTCCTTATCCTTGATGGCCACCATCCCGCTCGAATTGAAGCTGCGGATATGGCTGCCCGCTATCCCCGTGAACACATTGGTGATCTTGCAGTCAGCCATCAGTTCCGCTTCTTCGAGCGCGCGTTGGATGGACTGCACCGTGGCCTCGATGTTCACCACGACGCCTTTTTTCAGCCCCTTGGATTCGCTTTGCCCGAGCCCGATCACCTCGTAGTGGCCCTCGCCGCGCAGTTCGGCGACGATCGCGACGACCTTCGCCGTACCGATGTCCAGGGCAACCAGCAGATCCTTGTAGTCTTTGCTCATAGCGTGCTCATTGCGTGTGATGTCGTGTGTTACTTCGCCGCGGGTTTGCCCGCGGTCGCATTGCCGATGAAGCGCATCCCCGCCGCCCGAATCGCAAAACCGTTCGGATAGCGCAAGTCGGCGTATTCGATGTCCTTGCCCCAGCGAGCCGTCACCGCCGTCCATGCCGCCGTCAGCCGATGGCTGCGCTCGGCGAGCGTTTGCGGGTCGCGTTCACGGCCGTATTCGATCTGCGTGCCGTTCGACAGTTTCACTGTCCACGCATAGCGCGATGACAGCGTCACCTCGTCGGGCGTCGCACCCAGCGGCGCGAGCCACTTCTTGAACTCGAAATAGCGCGCAACGACTTCCTTCTCCGTGCCGGTCGGCCCGTCGAACGAGGGCAGATCGGCATCGATCTCGCCCTGGTTCGCCGTGAAGAGTTCGCCGTCGACGCTCACGAGTTCATCGCTGCCCCACGTGCCAAGCGGTTTGTATTCCTCGAGCGTGACGGCAAGCGCATTGGGCCACACGCGCCGCACGCTCGCACGGCGCACCCACGGCATCTGCTCGAATGCCTGGCGCGCGTTGTCGAGATCGACGGTGAAGAAGTTGCCCTTCAGATGCCCGACCACACCCGCGCGCACGGTCGGCGCATTGATGTGATCGACATCGCCGCCGATCGCAATCGTGCGCAGCGTGAAAGCCGGACGCTGCGTGAGCCAGTACGCGCCCGCCGCCAATAACGCGAGCGCCAACAGCGCAAACAGCGCGTTGGCGGCAAGGTTCAGTTGGCGTACGTTGTTCCACATGGCTGGCGGTCAATCCTTTAGCGTCAACGCGAGCACGCCGACGACAAGCGTTTGATAGTCGATTCCGACCGCGCGCGCCGCCTTCGGGGGCAGCGAATGATCGGTCATGCCCGGCGCCGTGTTCACCTCGAGGAAGTACGCGTCGCCGTTCGCATCGATCATGAAATCGGCGCGACCCCAATCGGTACAGCCCAGCACCTCGAACGCGCGGCGCGAGAGCGCCTTCAATCGAGCTTGCTCGTCGGCGGACAAGCCGCACGGAATCAGATACTGCGTGTCCTCGGCGACGTATTTGGCGTGGTAGTCATAGAATTCGCCCTTCGGCACGATGCGGATGATCGGCAGGTCGAGTTCGCCGGCGATGCAAGCGGTGTATTCGCCGCCGCCCTCGATGCTCTTCTCGACGATGACGATCTTGTCGAACTTGGCCGCTTCTTCAAGCGCGGCCGGCAACGCGTCGCTGCGCTTGACCTTGATGACGGCCACGCTCGAGCCCTCGCTCGCGGGTTTCACGAAGAGCGGCAAGCCGAGTTTCGCGATGATCTCGCCGGCGCGCGAGGCGTAGTCGTCGCCGCGCAGCACGGCTTCGAACGGCGGAGTCGGCACGCCCAACTGCTGCCAGACGAGCTTGGAGCGGAACTTATCGAGGCCAAGTGCCGAGCCGAGCACGCCGCTGCCCGTGTAGCGAATACCGTAGAAGTCGAGCGCGCCCTGGATCTGGCCGTTTTCGCCGTAACCGCCATGCAGCGCGTTGAATGCACGCTCGAAACCTTCGTCTTTGAGCGCGGACAAGGGGCGCTCGGCAGGGTCGAACGGATGCGCGTCGATGCCGGCGTCGCATAGCGCCTTCAGAACGAGCGTGCCCGACTTGAGCGATACCTCGCGTTCGGCCGATTCCCCGCCTAGCAGGACGGCCACTTTGCCGAAACTCTTGGGATCAATGCTGCTCATCTCGCACCTTCAATTCTTGAGCCAGGCGACCCGGCACCGCGCCGATCGAGCCCGCACCCATCGTAATCACCACATCGCCGTCCCGCACCAGCGCCGATAACGCCTGCGGCAGTTCGTCGACCGTCTCGACGAACGCCGGATCCACCTTGCCCGCGGCGCGGATCGCACGGGCGAGCGCTTGCCCGTCCGCCGCGACGATCGGCGTCTCGCCGGCCGCATAAACCTGTGTCAATACGAGGGCATCGACGCTGGACAGCACGCCGACGAAATCCTCGAAGCAATCGCGCGTGCGCGTATAACGGTGCGGCTGGAAGGCAAGCACGAGGCGCTTGCCGGGAAACGCGCCGCGCGCGGCCGCGATCGTCGCGTCCATCTCAACAGGATGGTGTCCGTAGTCGTCGATCAGCGTGTAGCTGCCGCCGCTGGCCACGCGCATCTCGCCGTAACGCTGAAAACGCCGGCCGACACCGGTGAATTCCGCCAGCGCGCGCTGGATATCGGCATCGGCGATCTCGAGTTCAGTCGCAATCGCGATCGCGGCGAGCGCGTTCTGCACGTTGTGCGTCCCGGGCATGTTCAGAACGATGTCGAGCGGCGCCGCGCCCTCGCGTATCGTCGTGAAATGCATCTTGCCGTCGCGCGCGAACACGTTGACGGCGCGCACTTGCGCATCGGGCGCAAACCCGTAGCGAATGACCGGCTTCGACACGAACGGCAGAATCTGCCGCACGTTTGCGCAGTCGACACAGAGCACGGCAATCCCGTAAAACGGCAGCCGATGCGTGAATTCGATGAACGCCTGCTTCAGGCGCGCGAAGTCGTGCCCGTAGGTGTCCATGTGGTCTTCGTCGATGTTCGTGACGACTTCGATCACGGGCAGAAGATTGAGGAACGAAGCGTCCGACTCGTCGGCTTCGGCGACGATGAAATCGCCCGTGCCGAGCCGCGCGTTGGCCCCCGCGCTCGTCAAGCGCCCCCCGATCACGAATGTCGGATCGAGTCCGCCGGCGGCGAGCACGCTCGCGACGAGACTCGTCGTCGTCGTTTTGCCGTGCGTCCCGGCGATCGCGATGCCTTGCTTCAGGCGCATGAGTTCCGCGAGCATCACCGCGCGCGGCACGATCGGCACGCGTTCCCGGCGCGCAGCCAGCACCTCGGGGTTGTCGCTGCGCACAGCGGTCGATACGACGACGGCATCGGCGCCTTCGATGTTGCCCGCATCGTGGCCGATCGCGATTTGCGCGCCGAGCGAGGCGAGCCGGTCGGTCGATGCGCTGCGCGCGAGATCGGAGCCGCTCACGCGATATCCGAGCGTGACGAGCACCTCGGCGATACCGCTCATGCCGGCACCGCCGATGCCGACGAAATGAACGTGTTTGACGATGTGTTTCATTGCTTTCCTTTCTGGCGCGCGAGCGCGACGGCCGCACACACCTGCGCGACGCGATCGGTGGCTTCGGGCTTGGCGAGCAGGCGCGCGCGCCCGGCCATGTCGGCGAGCGTCTCGCGCGTCTGGCTGCGCAGCCAATCCGCAAGGTTCTCGGGCGACAGGTCGCGCTGCTGCACGAGCACGGCCGCGTTTTGCGCGGCCAGGAACTCGGCGTTCGTGCTTTGGTGATCGTCGACCGCATGGGGGAACGGCACGAATACTGCCGCGACACCTACGGCCGCCACCTCCGCCACCGTCATAGCGCCCGAGCGGCAGATCACGAGGTCGGCATCGCCGTAGGCCGTGGCCATGTCGTCGATGAATGGGACGAGGCTGAGCGTCTCGCCGGGCTCGAAACCCGCTTGCGCATAATTGGCGCGTAGGGCGTCGATGTGTTTTGCGCCCGCCTGATGAACCACGTGCGGTCGCTCGTTCGGCGCAAGGTGCGCCAGCACGCGCGGCATGCATTCGTTGAGCGCCGCCGCGCCCAAGCTGCCGCCGACGACGAGCACGCGCAGCGGCCCCGTACGCCCTGCGTAGCGCGCCTTCGGCTCGGCGGCGTGGGAAAGCTCGTCGCGCAGCGGGTTGCCGGTCCACTCGGCGCCGGGCAGCGTGTCGGGAAACGCGACGAGCACGCGCCGCGCGAGCTTGGCGAGCACCTTGTTGGCAAGCCCTGCGATCGAATTCTGCTCATGCAGCACCAGCGGGCGCCCCGTCAGCACCGTCATGACGCCCGCCGGAAACGTGATGTAACCGCCCATGCCGAGTACGACATCGGGCTGCACGCGCCTTAGCACGCGCAAGCTTTCGAGGCACGCGCGCAGCAAATTGAGCGGAAGCATCAGCTTGGTGCTCAGCCCCTTGCCGCGCAGCCCGCCGAAGCGCACGTATTCCATCGGCACGCCATGCTTGGGCACGAGCGAGGCTTCCATGCCGGACGGATTACCGAGCCACACGACGCGCCAGCCCCAAGCACGCATGCGATGCGCGACCGCAAGCCCGGGAAACACATGCCCCCCGGTGCCGCCGGCCATGACCATCAGCGTGCGCTGCGGCGTGGCGCTCATACCTTGCCTCCCCGCATCAGGATGCGGTTCTCGTAGTCCACGCGCATCAGCACGGCCAGCGCGACGCAATTGAGCACGATGCCCGAGCCGCCATAGCTGACGAGCGGCAGCGTCAGCCCCTTGGTGGGCAGCAGGCCCAAGTTGACGCCCATGTTGATGAACGTCTGCGCACCGAACCACAGGCCGATGCCCTTGGCCATCAGGCCTGCGAACGTGCGGTCGAGCGCGAGCGCCTGACGCCCGATTTCGAACGAGCGCCGCACGATCCAGTAAAAGAGCAGGATGACGATCAGCACGCCGACGAAGCCGAGCTCTTCGCCGATCACGGCAAGAATGAAGTCGGTATGGGCTTCCGGCAGATAGTTGAGCTTCTCGACGCTGCCACCCAGGCCGACGCCGAACCACTCGCCGCGCCCGAAGGCGATCAGCGAGTGCGTGAGCTGGTACGCCTTGCCCTGTGCGTAGCGATCGTCCCATGGATCGAGGTAGGCGAAGATCCGCTCGCGCCGCCACGGCGACGCCCACACAAGCAACGTGAAGGTGCCGATCGCGGTGGCGACGAGCCCGCCGAACAGCTTGCCATTCACTCCGCCGAGAAAGAGCACGCCCATCGCGATCGCCGCGACGACCATGAACGCCCCCATGTCGGGCTCGAGCAGCAGGAGGGCCCCGACGAAGCCGACTGCGAGCCCCATGGGCAGGAAGCCCTTGGCGAGACTGTGCATGTACTCTTGCTTGCGCACCGTGTAGTTCGCCACGTAGATGGTCACGGCGAGCTTCATGATTTCGGACGGCTGCATGTTCATGACGCCGAGCGAAATCCAGCGGCGCGCGCCGTTCACGCCCTTGCCGATATGCGGAATCAGCACGACCACGAGCACGGCCAGCGCGACAAGGAACAGCTTGGGTGCGTATTTGTCCCAGAACGAAACGGGAATCTGGAACGTGACGATCGCGGCCACCACCGCCACCGCGAGCGAAATCAGGTGGCGCAGTAAGAATGCATAGCTGTGATATGCGGCGTACTTCGGCGAATCGGGCATGGCGATGGATGCCGAATACACCATCACGACACCGAGCGCGAGCAGCGCCATGACGACCCAAAGCAGGGCGTAATCATAGTCGAGCATGCGCGAGCGCGTCGGGCGCATGCCGCTGACGGCACTCGCGAGACCACCGATACCCGACGAAGCCGCGCCGGCCGTCTTAGCCGATTTGCCGGTGGCGGCCGCTTCACGTTCCGGCATGAGGCGCGAGCCGAGGCGATCCATCCAGCTCATAGCATCGTCCCCCGTTCGGCTGCGATCTCTTTGACCGTGCTGCAAAATACCGCGGCGCGATGCGCGTAGTTGTCGAACATGTCCAAGCTCGCGCATGCAGGCGACAGCAGCACCGCATCGCCGGGCTGCGCGAGCGCACAAGCCGCGCGAGTCGCCGCCTCGAGCGTCGGCTGATCGACGAGCGGCACGCCGGTTTCGGCAAGCGCCGCACGCATACTCGGCGCATCGCGACCGATCAGCATGACGGCGCGGCACCAGCGCGCCGCCGGTCGTGCAAGCGGCGCGAAATCCTGGCCCTTCCCGTCGCCGCCGGCGATCAGCACGATACGTTGGGCGAGCCCGTCGAGCGCGGCGACCGTCGCGCCGACATTCGTCCCCTTGCTGTCGTCGACGTAATCGACCCCATCGATCGACGCGATCAGTTCGACTCGATGCGGCTCCCCGCGATAGTCGCGCAAGCCGTGCAGCAATGGCGCCGCCGGCAACCCGATTGCCCGAGCAAGGGCGAATGCCGCGAGCGCATTAGCCGCGTTGTGCAGGCCGCGAATGCGCAGCGCGTCGGCCGGCATCAAGCGCGTCACGGCGATTTCGGCAGGCGCGGCCGCCTCTTGGCGACGGCGGCGCGGGCTCGCCGTTTCATCGGACGGCTCGCGCTCGCGCGCCTGCACGAGCCAGTTGATGCCGTTCTCGCGCAGCAGACCGTAATCGCCCAAGCGAGTCGGCTCGTTCAGGCCGAAGGTGATGTAGGGCGGCTTGGCAGCGTCCGCCGCATCGCCCTTCGGTGCGAGGGCCATCGAGCGGTCATCGTCGCGATTGAGCACGCGCACGGTCCCCGGCCCGAAGATACGGCCCTTGGCCGCGGCATAGGCATCGATCCCGCCGTGCCAATCCAAATGGTCTTGCGTAATGTTGAGCACGGCGGCCGCGTCGGGCACGAACGTGAGCGCAGTTTCCAACTGAAAGCTGGACAGTTCGAGCACCCAGACGTCGGGCAGCGCCGTACTGTCGATCGCATCCATCAGACGATCGAGCATCGTCGGACTAATGTTGCCGGCGACGGCCACTTTTTTGCCGGCGCGCTCGCACAGTTGCCCCGTCATGCTGGTCGTCGTCGTTTTGCCGTTCGTACCGGTGATCGCGATCACCTTCGGCAGATAGCCGCTTCGGCCGAGGTGCTCGAGCGCCTGCGCGAAAAACTCCACTTCGCCCCAAACGGGAATACCGCGCTCGCGCGCACTGGCGATAAGCGGTACGAGATCTTGCGAAAGCGGCGAGAGACCCGGGCTCAGCGCGACCAGATCGACACCGCTGTCGAGCAACCCGGGCGAAAACGCACCGCCGACGAACTGAGCGTCGATGCCGTGCGTGGCGAGCGCGGATAAATTCGGCGGCGCATCGCGCGTGTCGGCGATACGCAAGCGGCACCCCTGGCGCGCGCACCAGCGCGCCATCGCGAGGCCGGATTCACCGAGCCCCAGCACGAGCACCATCGGCTTTTGCCGATCCACAAACCTCTCGCCGAACATCGCTTGCTTTCCCTTTTCCTTTGCGTTTGCCTGCGCGCTAGCGCAGCTTTAACGTCGACAAACCAAATAAACAGAGCATCAACGTGATGATCCAGAAACGGACGACCACTTGGGTTTCCTTCCAGCCCGACAACTCGAAATGGTGATGCAGGGGCGCCATCTTGAAGATGCGCCGCCCTTCGCCGTAGCGCCGCTTCGTGTACTTGAACCAGAGCACCTGCAGCATGACCGACAGCGTCTCCGCGACAAAAATGCCGCCCATGATGAACAGCACGATCTCTTGCCGGACGATGACGGCGATGGTGCCGAGTGCGCCCCCGAGCGCCAGCGCGCCGACGTCACCCATGAATACCTGTGCCGGGTGCGTGTTGTACCAGAGGAAGGCTAGGCCCGCCCCGCCCATCGCCGAGCAAAAGATCAAAAGCTCGCCCGCGCCGGGAATGTGCGGGAACAGCAAGTACTTCGAATAGACCGAACTACCCATCACGTAGGCGAACACGCCGAGCGAAGCACCCACGAGCACGACGGGCATGATCACGAGCCCATCGAGACCGTCGGTGAGGTTGACGGCGTTGCTGGAGCCGACGATAACGAAGTAAGTGAGTGCGATGAAGCCCCACACCCCCAGCGGATAGCTAATCGATTTCAAAAACGGCAGCATCAAGTCTGCCCGCGCCGGCAGGCCCATCGACAGGCCGCTTCTCACCCACGCCATGAAGAGATCGAAAACGCGGACGTTGTTCGCCTCTGAAACGCTGAACGCGAGATACACGGCCGCGAAAATCCCAATGACGGACTGCCAGAAGTACTTCTCGCGCGAGGACATCCCGCGCGGATCCTTATGAACCACCTTGCGGTAATCGTCGACCCAGCCGATCACGCCGAAGCCGAAGGTCACGAGCATGACGATCCAGATGAAACGGTTCGTCAAATCGGCCCAGAGCAGCGTCGACACGGCAATGCCGAGCAAAATCATCACGCCGCCCATCGTCGGCGTACCGGATTTGATGAGGTGCGTCTTCGGCCCGTCGGTGCGCACCGCCTGGCCAACCTTCATCTCGGCCAGCTTGCGAATGACCCACGGCCCGCAGACGAGCCCGATCACGAGCGCAGTGATGGTCGCCATCACCGCTCGGAATGTTAGATAGCCGAATACGCGCAAAAAGCTTGCGTCGTTCTGCAGCCATTGCGCCAGCGCCAGCAGCATCCTCGTCCTTCTCTTCAATACGTGCCGGGCAAGCCGCCCGGCACGTGGGGTGATGGCGAAGCGGTTAGCGCATCGACGACGCGCTCCATCCGCATGAAACGCGAGCCTTTCACGAGCACGGTCGCGCTCGGTCCAAAGCCCGCTTGCAGTACATATTCGACGAGCGTCGATACATCGTCGAAATGAGCCGCCTGGCTCGCAACCGCGCTAGCGCCGGCTGCGGACCCCGCGGCATCGAACGCCGCGCATGATTCCCACGTGGCATCGCCGAGCGCCGCGAGCGCTTCGATGCCGCGCTCGCGGGCGTAGGCGCCCACTTCCCGATGAAACTGCGGACCGTTATCGCCGACTTCGCCCATATCGCCCATGACGAGCACGCGCGGCGCCGCGCATCCGGCCAGCACATCGATCGCCGCGCGCATCGAGTCGGGATTGGCGTTGTAGGTATCGTCGATGACGGTGGCGCCGGCCAGCGCGCCCGTCACCGCGCGTTTGACCTGCAGTCGTCCCTTCACCGGTGCGAATGATTCCAAGCCGCGCACAATCGCATCGAGCGGCACGTTGGCAGCCACGGCAGCCGCCGTCGCAGCCAATGCATTGCGCGCGTTGTGATCGCCGAGTACTTGCAGCGCCGCGTCGAACGCGCCTACCGACGTACGTACGCGCAAACGGTTGCCCTCGAGCGAGCCTGTCACGGCCGCACTCACTCCCGCCTCGGCGCGCGAAGCGTCTTCGAGTGCGAAATCGACGATACGGTTCCCCGTTGCAGCCACGCGCCAAATGCCGGCGTACACGTCATCGGCCGGAAAGACGGCGGCGCCGTCGGCAGGCAGTGCATGAATCACGCTCGCATGCTCGAGCGCGACGGCCTCGACGGTCGCCATGAATTCTTGATGCTCACGCTGCGCGTTGTTTATCAGCGCGATCGTCGGCAGTGCGATTCTCGCGAGAACGTCGGTCTCGCCGGGATGATTCATGCCGAGTTCGACGACAGCAAGCCGATGCGCATCGGACAGGCGCAGCAGGGTCAGCGGCAGCCCGACATCGTTATTGAAGTTGCCGACCGTCGAAAGCCGGGCCGGCTCGCCTACCGCTTGCGCGAAGATCGACGCAATCATCTCTTTGACGGTCGTCTTGCCGTTGCTGCCCGTTACGGCGACAAGCGGCATCGTATAGCGGCGCCGCCAGCCGCTCGCAAGCGCGCCGAGCGCCGTACGCGTGTCTTGCACGACGAGCGAGGGCAACGCCCAATCGTCGGGCAGATGCGAAGCCAGCACGGCGCTCACGCCACGCGCAGCGACGTCGCGCAGAAAATTATGCGCATCGAACCGGTCGCCCTTGAGCGCGACGAACAGATCGCCGGGGCCCGCCGTCCGGCTATCGGTGCCGATGCGCTCGAACCTCGCATGGCCATCGCCGCGCACCACGGCGCCCGGCATCAATTGGGCGGCTTCAATGAGCGAGAGCATCGTCATTGCTCACCTCCGCGCGGATGCGTCGCCCGCGCGGCAAGCGCGAGGCGGGCATGGTCCTGATCGGAGAAGACGCGCTTTTTACCCATGATTTCCTGTGTTGCTTCATGCCCCTTGCCTGCCAGCACGACGACGTCCTCGCGCCCCGCGCCGCGCACCGCCTGCAAAATCGCGTTCGCACGATCCTCGACACAACGCGCGTTTTCCGGATGCGCCATGCCGGCGACGATCTGATCGATGATCGCGCGCGGATCCTCGCTACGCGGGTTGTCGCTCGTCACCAGGACCGCATCCGCGAGTCGCTCGGCGATCGCACCCATAAGGGGTCGCTTGGTTGCATCGCGGTCGCCCCCACAGCCGAACAGGCAGACGAGCTTCCCGCCGCGTGCCTGAGCAATGGGGCGCAGTGCGTCGAGCGTCTTCTCGAGCGCATCCGGCGTGTGCGCATAGTCGACGACGACCAGCGGTTCGTCGTTCGGGAGGCGGCCGCCGAGCCGCTGCATGCGACCGTTGGCCGGCTCGAGCTTGGCGAGCTGCGCGAGTGCATCGGCAAGCGGAACGTCGGCTGCCAGCAGCGCGCCGAGCACGCCCAGCAGGTTGCTGACGTTAAATTGGCCCAGTGTGCCGACTTCGACCTCGGCGACGCCCCAATCCGACGACAAATGAAACGCGGTACCCGTCGCGGTGGCGCGCACGTTGGTCGCGACAAGAGCCGCATGCGCGCTCGGCGCATCGCTGGCCGCACCGATACCGTAAGCGATCGTCGGCAGACGCGGCTGCGTACGCGCGATGAGGCGTCGACCTGCGATGTCGTCGCGATTGATGACGACGGCTTTGAGGGTCGGCCA
>Ga0157370_10001384_pt1 | contig 30011 bp, 26 predicted proteins | sample C35metaG_FD_113463 | JGI IMG/M metagenome (GOLD analysis project Ga0157370, IMG submission 113463) | Corn rhizosphere microbial communities from Kellogg Biological Station, Michigan, USA - C3-5 metaG | ecosystem: Host-associated > Plants > Roots > Rhizosphere > Soil | place: USA: Michigan...
CACGCCGGCGAGGATGGAGCGGCGCATGCCTTCGGGCGTGGTCGAGTGCACCGACACCGGCAAACCCAGCGAGTGCGCGGCTTCCACGCCCGCGTTCAATTCCGCCTGCGTGAAAGTCGGCACCGAGCCGTGCGACTTGCCGCAATGGTAATCGGCGTAGATCTTGATCCAGTCCGCGCCATGGCCGGCCTGGTCGCGCACGGCTGCGATCATCTCCGGCACGCCGGCGACGGGAATGCCGCCCTGCGGAATCACCATGTCGGTGCGAAAGCCCATCGGACCGGGGCCGTAGCAATCCTTCGCGACCGTCGCGCGCATCGCAACGAACAAATGTGGCCCGGGAATCAGGCCGTCGTTGATCGCTTTCTGCACCTGCACGTCGGCATAACCCGCGCCTTCGGTGCCGAGGTCACGCAGCGCGGTGAAGCCTGCCATCAGCGTGTTGCGCACGTGGATCACCGCCTCGATGGTGCGATACGGCAGCGGCTCCTTCAACACCTGGTCGTTCCACAGGGTTTCGTTGTACGGGTGCAGGAAGATGTGCGAGTGCGCGTCGATCAGGCCCGGCAGCAGCGTGGTGCCGGGCAGGTTGATGGTCTTCGCGTCGGCGGGCACCTTGATCGAATCGCGCGGCCCGACTGCCGCGATCTTGTCGCCTTCCACCAGCACCGCCCAACCCGCGTGCGTGGCTTCGCTGCGCGCGTCGAACACGCGATCGGCGGTGAGCAGCCACGTGCCGGTCACCACTGGGGCACGGTTTTCAGGCGGCGGCTGCGCTGCCCACGCCAAGGTCGTGACGACCAGCGTCGCGAGCACGATCAGGCATTTCCGCATCGACATGGCGCCCCTCCTGTCTGCAACGAAACGCCGAGAGTACACCCTCGGCGCGAAACTTGCGCCCATCGGCAACAGGGTGCATAGTTCCGGACATCGCTTGCAAAACTTTTCATCGACCGTCCACCGAGGGGGTGTGACCATGAAGAGGTTCCTGTTGGCGTTGGGGTTACTGGTTTCGTGCACGGCCATGGCGGCAAACGGGCCTTCGGCAGGCAAGCACGCGATAGAGCACGGCAAATTCCTGGTCGGCTACGGGGGCTGCCAGGACTGCCACACACCGGGCTGGGCGCAGAATGGTGGGCAAGCGCCGAAGGACATGCTGCTGACTGGTGGCGGCATGAATTTCCAGGGGCCGTGGGGTACCACCTACGCGCCCAACCTGCGGCTGCTTGTGCAGAAACTGACGGCGAAGGAGTGGATCGCGAAGCTGCGCTCGCTGAAAGCGCGGCCGGCGATGCCGTGGTGGACGTTCCGCTATCTGTCGGACAAGGATCTGACCGACATGTACGCCTACATCCACGCACTGGGTCCGGCCGGCAGGCCCGCACATGACTGGGTGCCGCCGGGACAGGATGCACCGGCGCCCTATCTGAAATTGGTCATGCCACCGCCGCCGGCGGTGCGACCTGCAGGTCACTGACCGCCTTCACCGCATCGCGTCGCGGAATTCCGCGGCACTTCACCTCTGCCGGAGAACATGATGGACGGCGATCTGTACATATGGGTTCGCGTGCTGCACATTCTGGTCGCAGCGCTGTGGGTCGGAACCGCCTGCGTGCTTTCCATGATCCTGATGCCGGCGATCCGCGATGCGGGATCTGCCGGCGGCAAGGTCATGCTGTCGCTGCATCGGCGCAAGCTGCACGTGTTCATCGCAGCCACCGCCGTGCTGACGGTGCTCAGCGGCATCTGGCTGTATTGGGAACTGACCGCCGGCTTCGATTGGGCGTCCGTATCGTCGAACAGCGGATTGCTGTTCGGCATTGGCGGGTTGTGCGGACTGCTTGCCTTGATCATGGGCGCCAGCTTGATTGGTCCCGGTTTTGCACGCCTCGCCTCGCTGGTCGAGCAAACCGACTCGCTGCCGGAAACCCAGCATCCAGGCCATGTGCAGGCCGTGGTCGCACTGCAGCGGCGGACGATGATGAGTGCCCGCATCGCCTTGGGGTTGATCGTGGTCGCGCTGGTGTTGATGGCCTCGGGGCATTACGTGTAACGCGCAGGCTCGCGACGGCCGACCGCAGATCACGCACTCGCCAAATGCGCCAGTTCCGCTTCGCCGAAGCCGGCTGCGCGACGCGCATCGAGATTGAACGGTCCGCGCAAACCGGTCGGGACGTATTCGCGCAGCAAACTTGCAAAGGTCTCATCGGGATTGCGCGCTTCGCGTTCGCAGCAATACCGGAACCAGCGCGTACCCGCCGCGACGTGCGGGACTTCCTCGCACAGGATGATTTCAAGAATCTCGGCGGTCGCGGCGTCGCCGACCGAGCGCAGGCGCGCGATCATGCCGGGCGTGACATCCAGCCCGCGCGCTTCCAGCACGCGCGGCACCAGCGCCATCCGCGCCATGCATGAATGCGCGGTCTTCACCGCCATTTCCCACAAGCCGTTGTGGGCGTCGAAGTCGCCGTAGGCGTGGTCGAGCTGCGCGAGGCGCGCGGCCAACATCGTGAAGTGGCGAGCTTCGTCGTGCGCGACAGATGCCCAGTCGCAGTAGTAGTCGTCGGGCATACCGCGGAATCGATAGACCGCGTCCCAGGCAAGATTGATGGCGTTGAATTCGATGTGCGCGACCGCGTGCACCAGCGCGGCGCGGCCTTCTTCGCTGCCGAGGCCGCGTTGCGGCACGTCGCGCGGCATCACCAGGCGCGGCTTGGCGGGACGGCCCGGCGTGCCGATCGGTGCGGGCAGCACGCCGTCATCGCGCAGCGACAGACGGCCGTCGCGCAATGCATCGAAAGTTTCGCGCGTCGACGCGACCTTGACTTCCGTCTCCGCGCAATCGATGCAACGTCTGGCCGCTTCGAACAATCCGCTCATGCCACCGTGCTCGATCCCAGCCCGATCAGGTCCGCGAGCATCGCGGTTTCGATCGACTTCGGGCGATAGTCGGCCTGCGCGTACCACTTCAGCCACACCGACGGATCGATGGTTTCGTTGATGCCGCCGCCGATCACGCGCTGGAACGGGTGCTTGAAGATCTTGTAGATGCCGCTCATGAAGGTGGCGTAGGAATCGTTGGGCACGTCGAGTTCGGCGCCCGGCGCGGGCAGGTAATCTTCGCTGAAGGCAAGCCCCGCGCCCTTCGCCTTGGCCTGCATCCAGGCCAGCGTGATTTCCGGCAGCGTATCGGGACTGTGACCCGCGCCATCGGTTGTCTCGCCACCACCGATGTCGGAATGCGCGCCGACAAACCAGCGCTGCTCGACTTCGATCTGTTCCGGCTTCCATGCGATCGGCGATTCGCCGGGATTCAGCGACACCTTCGGCCGTGTCCACTTGGTAGGCTTGAAATCGGATCGGTGCTCGTCCAGCGCCAGCGCCTGATACGCGTATTGCACGATCTTGCTCAGATCCGTGTCGTGGAAACCGTAACGGCTGCGCGAGAACGGAAACCACGACGCCACGCCCGGAATGCCCAGCGCACCGACGGTGTCCCACACGCCGACGAAGCGGATCAGCACTTCGCGCGAGTGCGCCGCGCGGAACGCCTGCATCGCGGGATCGTTCGGATGCAAATCGTTGCGATACAGCGCGTAGGCCGCATCGATTTCGGCGGACGTCACTTCGCCCTTTTCGTCGGACTTCAACAGTCCGCACTTGCGGATCAGGCCACCGAGGCTGCGGGCGGTGTAGGCGCCGCGGCTGAAACCGAACAACCAGATTTCATCGCCGTCGCGCCATTCCTTCGACAACCACTGGAAACCTTCCTTGACGTTGCCGGAAAGTCCCAATCCGAACGCACCGCCCAGCAAATGCTCGATGCCGGGTTTGACGCCGACACCCGCGACGTATTTGCAGATCTGTTCGTTGCCTGCCGCGTCCGCCGGCGCGATCAGCTTCCACAAGCGTTCGACGTTGGTGCGGGTTTGTACCTTGTTCCAGGTGCCGTCGAACAACGCGATCAGGCGGCGTGGCATGAGCAGATTCCCCGTTCGTCGTCATCCCGGCACCGGATCCATCTATCGGCGATGCCAAACGCATTGTCCGGCCAATCCATGGCCGGGATGACGGGATGATTTATGCGCTCCTGCGCTGGGCCTTGGCCTCATCCGACCGCATGAATTCCAGTTGGCGCAGGTATTCCGGTTCGACGCCGGTGACGTAGCGGCCGGAGAAGCACGAATCGTCGAAGTGCTTCAGGTTTTCGTTGCCTTCGGCGACCGAGTCGATGAGATCATCCAGGTCCTGGTAAACCAACCAGTCGGCGCCGATGGTTTCGCGGATTTCCTCGACGGTGCGGCCGTGCGCGACCAGTTCCGCCGGTGCCGGCATGTCGATGCCATAGACATTCGGATAGCGCACCGGCGGCGCGGCCGAAGCGAAGTACACCTTCCTGGCGCCGGCCTCGCGCGCCATCTGCACGATCTGCCGCGAGGTGGTGCCGCGCACGATGGAATCATCCACCAGCAGCACGTTCTTGTTGCGGAACTCGAGCGGAATCGGATTGAGTTTTCGGCGCACCGAACGCACGCGCTGGCCCTGCCCCGGCATGATGAAGGTGCGGCCGATGTAGCGGTTCTTGACGAAGCCCTCGCGGAACGGCACGCCCAGCTCGGCCGCCAGCGTGGAACCGGCGGTGCGCGAGGTGTCCGGAATCGGGATCACCGCGTCGATGTCGTGATCGGGCCGTTCGCGCAGGATCTTGGCGGCGAGCTTCTCGCCCATCCGCAGGCGCGCCTTGTACACCGACACATCCTCGATCATCGAATCGGGACGCGCCAGATACACGTATTCAAAGATGCACGGCGCGTGCACCGCGCCTTCCGCACAGTGGCGCGCGGAGAGTTTGCCGTCGATGCCGATGAACACCGCTTCGCCCGGCGCCACATCGCGCACGCGCTTGAAACCCAGGATGTCGAACGCCACCGATTCGGATGCGCAGGCGTATTCCCTGCCCTCGGGCGTGTCGCGCTCGCCCAGCACCAGCGGACGGATGCCGTGCGGATCACGGAACGCCAGCAACCCATATCCAAGAATCAATGCGACGCAGGCGTACCCGCCCTTGGCGCGCGCGTGCACCGCCGCGACCGCCTTGAACAGTTCGTCCGGCGTCAGCGCGTGGCGTTCCTGGATCTGCAGTTCGTGCGCCAGGGTGTTCAGCAGGATTTCGGAATCGGAATCGGTGTTGATGTGGCGGCGGTCGTTCTCGAACATCTCCCGCCGCAACTGCTCGGTGTTGATCAGGTTGCCGTTGTGCGCGAACGCGATGCCATAGGGCGAGTTCACGTAGAACGGCTGGGCCTCTTCGGAATCCTCGGCACCGGCGGTGGGATAGCGGCAATGGCCGATCCCCACGTGGCCGCGCAATTCCTGCATGTCGCGCGCGCTGAAGACGTCGCGCACCAGCCCCGGCCCGCGCCGCATGTGCAGCTTCTGGCCGTCGTAGGTCGCGATGCCGGCGGCATCCTGGCCGCGATGCTGCAACACCGTCAACGCGTCATACAACGCGGTGGCGACTTCGGTCTTGCCGACGATGCCGATGATTCCGCACATTGAAAGTCGTGCCTCGAGAAAAGCCCGAATATTGCGCTTCGTCCAAACGGGGCCGTGCTTCCACAACCCCCGTCTTGCGCACGTCCGTGCGCGAGACTGCCCCCTTGACTCAAGGGGGCGAAAGAATTGGGACGGCTTTCCATCCCACTGACGCTATTGTCCCACATCACCGTGCTTCGGGCCGTGTTCGATCGCACGGCTCGAAGCGCTTGAGGCGGGCAAGGCAGCCGATCCGGCCACGGCGGGATCGACCATCTGCCGCGCTGCCCGCTGCACCGCGGATATGGGGGCTTCGGACAGCGCGGGCAAGGACTGGCGACCCATTTCGAGATAGCGATTCACTTCGGGCGGAAGCTGCCGCGCGAACCAGCCGGTGCCGTTTTCGAATTCCGGCAGAAGCGCGGACTGCCGCCACCAGGCGGCCTGGCGCGGTACGGCGGTGAAATCCAGCATCAGCACCACGAAAGTGACCAGCAGCAGCCCACGCGCCAGGCCGAACAGCATCCCGAGAAAGCGGTCGCCGCCGCGCAAGCCACTGACACTTATCAGCTTGCGCAACACCCAACCGACCAGCGCACCCACGATCAGCACGCCCGCGAAGCAGGTGGCGTATCCGGCCACGATGCGGGCGGTCGGCTCGTGCAGCCAGCCGCCGTAGAACTGCGCGACCTGGTCCCCGAACGCCCACGCCACCCAGAACGCTGCGATCCAGCAGACCAACGACAGCACCTCGCTGACGAAGCCGCGCATCAGGCCGAACAGGGTCGACAGCGCGAGGACCGCAAGGATGGCAATGTCGGCGGCGTTCATGGTGGCTGTCGATGCTGCCTTATCAAAAAACCGTCCGGTGGAACTCTGATTTCGCCGTCATCCCGGAATTACTCGCGTCATCCATGGCGCTCGCGCTACGCGCCGCCGCAGCCTGTCCCGGACCCGATCCGTCGGCGTTCGCGTTTGCATTCCCAAACGCAGTCGCGAAGCGATATCCGGGACCCAGTATCTTTACAGCGGGCGTACAAGAAAGGCGCCGGATCCCGGCTTTCCTCGCTCCTCAAAACGCGGCCTTCCTTGGCCGCTCCCGGTGTCGCCGCGATGACGAATGACAGGATTTGATCAGGGTGTTCCCCCGCTACTCCGTGACGATGTTGCCCTTGATCTTCAGCTTGTCCGCGATCTCGCCACGCGTGCTTTCCGCCACGTTGCGCGACGCAAACGGGCCGGCGCGCACTCGCCACAGCTTGCCTTTGGACGTCTTCACGCTGTCGACATAACCATCGAAGCCCTGCCCGCGCAAACGGTCGCGCAGCTTGTTGGCCGACGCTTCGTCGCTGAATGCCGCCAGTTGCACCGCCCACGCACCAGGTTGGCCTGCGGAGATCGCGGACGAAGGCGCATCGCCCGCCTGGTTCACCGTACTCGAGTCGACCGTCATTGATACATGCTCGATGTTCTTGAGTTTCAATCGCGCGGCTTCGGCCTGGGCGCGACTGCGGAACGGCCCGACGCGAACGCGCGTCACCGATTTGCCCTGGTACGTCTCGGGCGTGGCCAGCGCGGTGAAGCCCTGTTGTTTCGCCTCCGCCACCAGCTTGTTCGCGCTGGCGTGGTTGGCATAGACGCCGAGGTTTACCGTATAGATCGCGCCGGCTGCCGCACCTGCGCCGCCGGCGATCGGCGCGGCTTCGGCCGACGAGTCGGGCGCGGAAGACGCCGGCGCTTTCGCGACGGTGGGCGCAGATTCCGGTTTCGAAGCAATCTGGGCGGCGGCGCTGGTGGCTGGCGCCGAAGCCGAGGTGGTTGCGATCGGCGCCGATGTCACCGGCGCGTTGGTCGCCGCGATCGGCAAGGTCGACGCGTCGGTCTGCGCCTTCTGCGCCGCACGGTTTTCCAGATCCAGTGTCGAGACATGGTCGGGATCGATGAGGGCCGCCTGCGTGCTGGAACCCGCACTGGCGCCGTCCGGCCCGACCTGCAGGATGCGTGTCTGCATCTCATTGCTGGGTTCGGGCGGGATTTTCACACTGACCGATTGCGATCCGGAATTGGAATGGCCGGGCAGCAGCATCGGCACGAAGATCACCGCCAGCGCGATCAACACCACCGCGCCGAGCAGACGTTTTTTCAGGCCTGAATCCATATACACCACAATACGAGTCAGCGCCGGCGTTGAGAGACGCGCCGAAGCGCGTCCGTCCGAACGCCGAATCCGCGGGGCGAACGGAATTATACGCGGCACACCCGCAGCACAGGCGCCACCACGTGAAAACTGCCGAACGCGAGAATCCGGTCGTCCGGATCGGCGTCCGTCCGCGCGGCGGCCAGGGCAGCGGGGATGTCCGGATATTCGCTGCAGACTGCCTCGGGCAACACGCCACGCACGCGCTGCGCCAGCCGCGCGATGGTTTCGCCACGTGGCGATTCGTCGTCGAGTCCGGCGAGATACCAGCGATCGATCCGTGCGCCCAGCGCATCCGCCACGCCTTCGATGTCCTTGTCCTTCAATGCGCCGAACACCGCGCGCGTGGCGCCGGCAACGGGGTGCCGGTCCAGCCAGCGCGCCAGTTCGCGTGCCGCCTGCGGGTTGTGGCCGACATCGATCACCAGGTCGGGATGTTCGGCCAGATGCTGGAGGCGTCCCGCGAGCATCGGTGCCGTCGCCTTCGATGGTTTTTCTAGCGCGTGCGCGTCCCAATGCACGCGCCCGCCCAACGCATGCAGCCCCGCGATCGCGGTCGCCGCGTTGCGATACTGGAATGCGCCTTCCAGCGCCAACTCGCCGCGCAGCACGATATCGGGCGAACCTTCCGCCGGCGCGACGTAACGCGGTTGCGCCGGATCGCGGTGCCACCACGTCAACATGTCGGTTTCGGGCGACCAGCCGAAGTCGCGACCCAGTACTTCGATGCGCGCGCCGATCGCGCGCGCGTATTCCAGCAGCGCTTGCGGCGGATCGGTTTCGCCGACGATCGCGGGTTTGCCGGGGCGAAAAATGCCGGCCTTCTCGCGCCCGATCGCCTCGCGATCCTGGCCGAGCCATTCCATGTGATCCAGATCGACCGTGATCACCACCGCGCAGTCGGCATCCACGATGTTCACCGCGTCCAGCCGGCCGCCGAGCCCGACTTCCAGCAGCGCAACGTCCAGATCAGAGCGCGCGAAGATATCGAACGCCGCCAGCGTGCCGAATTCGAAGTAAGTCAGCGTGATGTCCCTGCGCGCGGCCTCGATGCGTTCGAACGCATCGATCAACGGCGCATCATCGCTGTCGACCCCATCGACACGCACGCGCTCGTTGTAACGCAAGATATGCGGCGAGGTGTAGGCGCCCGTGCGCATGCCGCCCGCGCGCAGCATCGCTTCGAGAAACGCGACGGTCGAACCCTTGCCGTTGGTGCCGCCGACCGTGATCACCACCGGTGCCAGCCGCGGCGTGCCCATGCGCCGCCGCACTTCGCGCACGCGATCGAGGCCCATGTCGATGCCGCGCGCGTGGACCTGCTGCTGGTAAGCCAGCCATTCTTCGAGATTGCGCCGCATGGAGTTCCGACGACACGCGAAACGCGCATTGTCGCATCGAATCCGGCGTTGCCGTTCGGCGATCCGATTCGCGCCATAGGTCGGCCGGCACCTTTTCCCCCGTCATTCCGGGGCGCCTGCAGCTTCATCGCCGGCGGACCCGGCATGACGACATTCTTTGCTGCCATGTGACGCTACCCGGGAAACAAAATGGGCGCCAAAGGCGCCCATTCATGGGTTGCCAGTTGCGAAAAAGATCAGGCACCCGCGACCACGTGCACCTTCACAGGCGCCTTCACGTCGGCGTGCAACGACACTTCGATGTCGTAATCGCCGATGTTGTGGATCGCGCCTTCCGGCATGATCACTTCGCTCTTTTCCAGCGCGAGACCCTGCGCTGTGAAAGCTTCGGCGATGTCACGCGGACCAACCGAGCCGAACAGCTTGCCCTCGGGGCTGGCGTTGGCGTTGATGGTGGCCCCGGCATTCTCGAACTTGGCAGCACGTGCCTGCGCATCGGCCAGCAACTTGTCGGCCTTGGCCTGGTATTCGGCGCGCTTCGCCTCGAACGTCTCGAGGTTGGCCTTGGTGGCCGGCACGGCCTTGCCCTGCGGCACCAGGTAATTGCGGCCGTAACCCGGCTTCACGCGGACCTTTTCGCCGAGCGCGCCGAGGTTCTTCACTTTTTCAAGCAGGATGATTTCCATGGAATTCTCCGATTCGTTAGCGCCTCACGCGAGACGCAGCCAGTGGGTGTCCGAATAGTCAGGCCCTCGCCGTTCCCGCGGAAGCGGGAATCCAGCGCCTTCAACTGCCGGCGAACCGGCACTGGGGTCCGGATCGCCCGCAGCCTGCCCCGGAAGTGCTTCTGATCCGGGGCGGCGTCCGGAATGACGAGATGAAATGCTTCTAGACGAAGTGGTTGTCGCTATATGGCAACAGCGCAAGGAATCGCGCGCGTTGCACCGCCTGCGCCAATTGGCGCTGGTAGCGCGCCTTGGTGCCGGTGATGCGGCTGGGGACGATCTTGCCGGTTTCGGTGACGTACTGCTTCAACGTGGCGAGGTCCTTGTAGTCGATGTGATCGACGCCTTCGGCGCTGAAGCGGCAGAATTTGCGGCGGCGGAAAAACTTGGACATGTTCGAGTCTCCGGGCTTCCTATTTCTGGTCGGGCGAGGCATCAGGCGGCTTCGCGGTCGTCGCGATCGTCACTGTCGTTGTCGTCATCACGGCGACGGGACGGCTTTTCGTCCTTGCCAGCCTTCAAGATCAGCGACGGCTCGGTTTCGGCCTGGTGCCACTGCACGATCATGTGGCGCAGCACCGCATCGTTGAAACGGAAGCCCGACTTCAGCTCGGTGATCGCCTTGGGCCCGCACTCGATGTTCATGAGCACGTAATGGGCCTTGGCCAGATGCTGGATCGGATACGCGAGCGGGCGGCGGCCCCAGTCTTCGAGACGATGGACCTTGCCGCCTTCGGCTTCGACCAGCGCCTTGTAGCGCTCGATCATGCCGGGCACTTGCTCGCTCTGGTCCGGATGGACCAGGAACACGACCTCATAATGACGCATTGTGGTTTCCTCATGGGTGTCGCCGCGGCACGGCGCCGTGGCGGGACAGCCTCCCGACCCGGGATACCGGCGGTGAGGCGAGGGCCTGCATGACCGAGTTGGCCGTGCGGGACCGCTAATTGTAAAGGCAATCAGGGTTTTGGCGCAACCGGCAGCCGTTTAGCCGCGGGACTCGACCGTGAAGCTTTCCCCGCAACCACACTCGCCGGTCGCGTTGGGATTGTGGAACACGAACGCCGCGTTCAGGCCTTCGCGCGCGTAGTCGATGCGGGTGCCGTCCACAAACGGCAGCGCCTTGGCATCCACCACCAGCCTGATGCCATCAAGATCGAATACCTTGTCGTCGCCAGTCACTTCACTCGCCAGATCGACGGTGTAGCCGAAGCCCGAGCAACCCGTGCGCTTGATGCCGAAGCGCACACCCGGCGCGGACGGATGCTTGCCGAGGAAATCGCGCATGCGGGCGGCGGCGGAAGTGGTGAGTTCGATGGCCATGTCTGTATCGGTTTGCGGTATGTGCTGCGTTATTATCGCGCGTTCGTCTTTCCCATACATGGCCCCTCGAGGGCACGGTTCCAAGACATGGCAACCTTGAGCGTCAAACAGGCACTCGCTGGCGGCACGCCGGAGGGCGAAACCGTCGAAGTGCGCGGCTGGGTGCGTACGCGCCGCGATTCCAAGGCCGGCCTTTCGTTCGTGAACCTCACCGATGGGTCATGCTTCGCGCCGCTGCAGGTGGTCGCGCCCGCGACGCTTTCGAACTACGCCACCGACGTGCAGAAACTCACCGCCGGCGCGGCGATCGTGGCGCGCGGCAGGCTGGTGCCCTCGCAAGGCAAGGGGCAGGCATTCGAATTGCAGGCCGATTCCATAGAAGTGCTGGGCTTCGTGGACGATCCCGAAACCTACCCGATCCAGCCCAAGCAGCACTCGCCGGAATTCCTGCGCGAGGTCGCGCATCTCAGGCCCCGCACCAACCTGTTCGGCGCGATCTCGCGCGTACGACATACCATGATGACCGCGGTCCACCGGCATCTCACTAGCGAGGGGTTCTACTGGGTCAACACGCCCATCATCACCACGTCCGATGCCGAGGGCGCGGGCGACATGTTCCGCGTCTCCACCCTCGACCTCGCAAACCTTCCGCGCGACGACAAGGGCGCGATCGATTTCCACAAGGATTTCTTTGCGCGCGAGGCGTTCCTGACCGTTTCCGGACAATTGAACGTGGAGGCGTATTGCTTGGCGTTGAGCAAGGTCTACACCTTCGGACCGACCTTCCGCGCCGAGAATTCCAATACACCGCGGCACCTGGCCGAATTCTGGATGATCGAACCCGAGATCGCGTTCGCCGATCTCGCCGCCGACGCCGATTGCGCGGAAGCCTTCCTGAAAGCCATTTTCAAGGCGGTGCTGGAAGAGCGCGCGGACGACATGACGTTCTTCGCCGAGCGCGTCCAGAAAGATGCCATAACCCGCCTCGAAAAATTCATCGCTTCGCCCTTCGAGCGTATCGATTACACCGATGCTATTGCGGCTTTGCAAAAGTCCGGACAGCAATTCGAGTTCGCGGTCGAATGGGGCGTGGATTTGCAAACCGAGCACGAACGCTGGCTGGCCGAAACCCATGTGGGGCGGCCGGTGGTGGTGATGAATTACCCCGAGAAGATCAAGGCGTTCTACATGCGCCTCAACGACGACGAAAAAACCGTCGCCGCGATGGACGTGCTGGCGCCGGGCATCGGCGAGATCATCGGCGGTTCGCAGCGCGAGGAGCGGCTGGATTACCTCGATCGCCGCATGCAGCAGTTCGGCCTCGATCCTGCGCACTACCAGTGGTATCGCGACCTGCGGCGCTACGGCACGGTGCCGCATGCTGGCTTCGGACTGGGCTTCGAGCGGTTGCTGGTGTACGTATGCGGACTCGGCAACATCCGCGACGCGATCCCATACCCGCGCACGCCGGGCCACGCGGAATTCTGACGCAGGCCGGGAAACCCGGCGGCTTCGCCGGGGGCGAATCCGCTCGGGCGGTGCTTGAGAAGTCGCCCGGCCGGACCAAAGTGCGAAACCACGACTTTCGACCCGTTTTGCGCCGCGCCGCAGTCTGTACACTGCCTGAACCACCGTCAAACGCGCTACCGGGCGTCACTCCGGCGGCGCTTTCGTCAGTTCCACATTTCGCGCCATGATCCGCTTGCTCCGTCCCGCCCTGATCGCGTTCGCCGCTGTGTCGCTGGCCGCGTGCACCCATGCCGTCAAGCTGCCGCTGCTGGGTACGTTCGACAGCACGCCGCCGCCCTCGCGCGATGCGGCCATGGAGGACCTCAAGAACGCCGCACCGTGCTGCCACGTCTGGGCCGACCTGCCTTATCATGACGAGCTGCCCGACCAGCCGCGCGAATTCACGCTCGACAATTTCAGCCCGGTCGCGGACATCGAAGGTGATCGCACCCATTTCCTGACCTTCGTGCTGCCCAAGTACAAAAAGCCTTACCGCGTGGTGTTCCAGACCCAGCCGAGTGCACGGCATCTCGGCAACAGTTTCCTGCTGGCGCCCACGGTGACGTTGTTGAACGCCGATTACCAGCCGCTTTCCAGCACTGATGTTCCGTTGTGCGTGTACATCAGTTGGCGACCCAGCATGTCGGGCGGTTTCGGCGCGGTGACGGTCGACAATCCCAATGCGCAATACCTGGTCGTGACCACATCGCAAAAGCAGCTCGCGGCCACGACGTACTGGGCGCAGTCGCCGACCAGCTTCAGCAACATCAACGTGCCCTCGGCCTCGGCCTTCGCCAGCATCAAGTCCGCGGCGCCCGTCACCAGCGGCAACTTCGAGGTGCCGCACGGCCCGGAAGGCACGTTGTACCTCGGCAAGATGACGCCCTCCTACGCCAGCGCAGTCGACAACGGCCTGTGCGGCAAACCCACCGTGGGCGCGGGGTTGTTGCCTGAGTTGCGCCAAGCGCTGCAAAATCGCTAAGAATTCCGAATAACCTGCCGCGCTCGGCGGCTTGCAGTGACCTTCCGATATCCCGAGCAGCCCTTGATGTTGCTCGTCATCCCGGAATCGCGCAACGATATCCGGGACCCAGTGCCTTTGCACCGACGAAATGAGTCGATTGTCTTTCCTGAGTCTTTGCGCGGAGAGAAACATGGACCTCGATCTGACAGGCCGCCACGCATTGGTGTGCGGCGCTTCGCAGGGCATCGGCCGCGCGTGCGCGGTGGAACTCGCGAAGCTCGGCGCCAACGTCACCGCCCTCGCCCGCCGCGCCGATGTACTGAAGCAACTCGTCGAAGAACTGCCGCGCACGCACACGTCGCAGATGCACGATTTCCTGATCGCCGACTCCGGCGACACCAATGGCCTGCGCGCGGCCGCAGAAAAGCTGGTGGCGGCACATCCCGTGCATATCCTCGTCAACAATTCCGGTGGACCGCCGCCCGGTCCCGTGCACGGCGCGAAAGTGGACGCATTCATCGATGCGTATCGCAAACATCTCATCGCCAACCACCTGCTCGCGGAGATCGCGATCCCTGGCATGCAGGCCTCGGGCTATGGCCGCATCGTCAACATCATCTCCACTTCGGTGAAGGAACCGATCGCGGGACTCGGCGTTTCCAATACCACGCGCTGGGCGGTGGCGAGCTGGTCCAAGACGCTCGCGACCGAACTCGCGCCATTCGGCATCACCGTCAACAACGTTTTGCCGGGCTCGACGAAAACCCCACGCATCGAACAGATCGTCCAGACGCGCGCGCAGAAGTCGGGCGTCGAGGTCGAAGCCATGCAACACGAAATGGAATCCGAAATCCCGATGCGGCGTTTCGCCGATCCTTCGGAAATCGCCGCGGCGGTCGCGTTCCTGGCCTCACCCGCGGCCGGCTACATCAGCGGCATCAACATGCCGGTGGATGGCGGGCGCACGCGATCGCTGTGAACGCCAACTTGCACGACCCCCTGCCAGCTGAAGGGGCCTTGCCATGCAGTAAGCTTGCGCGATGGAAACGCTCACGCTCGCCAACCTGATCGACGGCAAGCTGGTCGCGCCGGCGAGCGGCGCGTACCTCGAAGTGTACGAGCCCGCGACCGGCAAGGTATACGCGCGTTGCCCGGATTCCGATGCGCGCGACGTGGAGGCAGCGGTCGCGGCAGCCGAACGCGCCGCGCCGGCTTGGGCGGCATTGGCGGCGGGTGAACGCGCGAAGCATCTGCATCGCGTCGCGGATGCCGTCGAAGCACGGCTCGACGAACTCGCGCGCGAAGAATCACGCGACAGCGGCAAGCCGGTGAAACTCGCACGCAGCATGGACATTCCGCGCGCAATCGCGAACCTGCGTTTCTTTGCCGAGGCGATCACGCAATGGCCAGGCGAATCGCATGTGGATGCACGCGCGATCAACCTGACCTTGCGCCAGCCGCTGGGTGTGGTGGGCTGCATCTCGCCGTGGAATCTGCCGTTGTATCTCTTCACATGGAAAATCGCGCCGGCGCTCGCGGCCGGCAACACGGTGGTGGCCAAGCCGTCGGAAATCACGCCGTTCACCGCATTTCGTTTGTCCGAACTCGCAATCGAGTGCGGCTTGCCGCCGGGCGTGCTGAACATCGTGCACGGGCTCGGCCCCAAGGTCGGGCAGGCCATCGTCGAACACCCGAACATCAAGGCCGTGTCGTTCACGGGCTCCACGCGCACCGGCGCATTCATCGCCGAGGCCGCGGCGAAGCAATTCAAGAAAGTGTCGCTGGAGATGGGTGGCAAGAATCCGGCCATCGTGTTCGCGGATGCGGATTTGGGCGATGCAAACCTCGACACCATCGTGCGTTCCGGCTTTTCCAACCAGGGCGAAATCTGCCTGTGCGGTTCGCGGCTGCTGGTCGAGCGCTCGATCTACGATGATCTCAAGCGGCGCTATCTGGAAAAGGTGAAGGCGCTCAAGGTCGCCGATCCGAACGATGAATCCAGCGACCTCGGTGCGCTGGTGTCAAGGCCGCATTTCGAGAAAGTGATGGCCTGCATTGCACGCGCGAAGCGGGAGGGCGGGGAAATACTTGCGGGTGGCGAAGCGGCGGAGGTTTCCGGTCGCTGTGCCGGCGGCTGGTTTGTCGCGCCCACCGTGATCGAAGGCCTGCGGCAGGATTGCGCGACCAATCGCGAGGAAATCTTCGGGCCGGTGGTGACGCTGATCCCGTTCGACGACGAAGACGAAGCCGTCGCGATCGCCAACGGCACGGACTACGGCCTTGCCGCTTCACTTTGGACGCGCGACCTCGCCCGCGCGCATCGCGTGGCCACGCGCATCGATTTCGGCATCGTCTGGGTGAATTGCTGGATGTTGCGCGACTTGCGCACGCCGTTCGGCGGCGTCAAGCATTCCGGCATGGGCCGCGAAGGCGGCGTGGATGCACTGCGCTTTTTCACCGAGCCGAAGAACGTCTGCATCGCCGCAATCGAAGGAAGCTAAATGGCAGGCCCGACTGATCTACTCGAAAGCAATCGCCGCTGGTCGGAAGCGATCCGCGCCCAGGACCCAGGTTTCTTCGAGCGCCTGTCGAAGCAGCAGACGCCGAAATACCTGTGGATCGGCTGCTCGGATTCGCGCGTGCCGGCCAACCAGATCCTCGGTCTCGATCCCGGCGAGGTGTTCGTGCACCGGAACATCTCCAACCTGGTGCTGCATTCGGACATGAACTGCCTGTCGGTGATGCAGTTCGCGGTCGACGTGCTGAAAGTCGAGCACATCATGATCACCGGCCACTACGGCTGCGGCGGGGTGGCCGCCGCGCTGAAAGGCGATCGCCTGGGCTTGATCGACAATTGGCTGCGCTACATCGGCGACACGCTGGAGCGCCACCAGGCTTTGATCGATGCCGAACCGCCCGCACGGCGACACGACCGGCTGTGCGAACTCAACGTGATCGAACAGGTCGCCAACGCCTGCCACACCACCATCGTGCGCGACGCATGGGAACGCGGCCAGCCCCTGACCGTGCATGGATGGTGTTATGGTCTTTCCGACGGCCGCATCCACGATCTCGGGATGGAGGTCAGGCAGTTCGACGCGTTCGATTCGGTGTACGCCAACGCGCTGAGGCGCCTGACAGCGGCGCCGGCATGAACACTTCGCCGCGTGTCGAAGCATCGAGGTTGCCGTCCGCCTAGCTTCGCGAACATCCACGCAAACGGTCGCATGAACCCATGAAAAGCCTGCGCACGATCTGTCTTGTCATGTTGCTGCCGGCCGGACTTGCATCCATGGCGACTGCGCAGGCTCCCTCGACGTGGCGCGAGCAGCAGGTCGAGGCGATGGACAAATCGGACGCGATCATGAAACGCGCGCACGGTCGCAAGGATCTGCTGGCGCAATACCAGGTGATGCGCCGCGCCTACGCGTCGGACGGCAGACCGGCGTTCCGCGCCATCTTCGGCCAGTATCTGTCCTGGTTCCAGAGTTTCATCGGCGACTACAAGGACGCCGAACTGGGTTTCTCCATCGAGCAGAAGCCGCTCGCCGACGACGTGCCATCGCCGCTGACGCAACCCGGCTGGCATGCGGTGCCGGCGCTGAGCTACATCCCGCAACTGGCGAAGAACTACCGTGTGGTGTTCCTCAACGAGGCGCACAATATCGCGTTGACGCGTACCCTTACCGTGCGTTTGTTGAAGCCGCTGCGCGAGGAAGGCTTCAATGTATTCGCGGTGGAAACGTTGTATCGCTCCGACGTCGCGGCGCTGAACAAGCGCGGCTATCCGATTGCGGCCAGCGGTTTCTATACCCGCGAACCGGTCTATGCGGAAATGGTGCGCACCGCGCTGAAGCTCGGCTACAAGGTGGTCGCCTACGAGGCCGACCCCGACCACATCGGCGACGCGCGCGAAGCGCAGCAGGCGGAAAACCTCTGGAAGATATTGAAAGCCGACCCGAACGCGAAAATCGTCGTCAACGCAGGCTACGCGCACATCCAGAAAACCGGCCGGTTCCTGGGCGCGGAATCGATGGCCGAACATTTCATGAAGGACAGCGGCATCACACCGCTGTCGGTCGAGCAGACGATGCTGATTCCACACCAGGACCGCGCGATGAATCACCCGGATTACGACCCGATCGTCGAAGCTCTGCATCCCACGCAGCCGATCGTGTTCATCAACAAGGATGACAAGCCATGGTCGTTGCGGCCAGGCTACGACGCGAGCGTGATCTTTCCCCAGGAGCACTTCGCGTACGACCGCCCCACCTGGCTGGAACTGTGGGGCGCGCGCGTACCCGTCACCGTCAGCGGCAACCTCTGCCAGAAACATTGGCCGTGCATGGTGGCCGCGCGGTATGCCGACGAGGGCGGCGACGCGATCCCGGCCGATCGCATTGTGCTGGATCCGGTGCCGTTGACGACCATCGACGACGTCAAGATCACCAGGGGTGACTACAGCACGCCGATCGGCCAGTTGTATTTGCGCCCGGGCAATTACGTATTGACTGTCTCGGACGAGCGCGGCCAGCGGATCGGCAACCAGAGCGTCAAGGTGGCTTCCGCAAGGGTGCCGAATCCCTGAGATCCGGAGGGCGCCCACCACGCCATGCCGACATGAACGACCGACAACTCGCCCGTATCGGCATCCTGCTGCTGACGGCTTTCAACCTGCCGATCGCCGCGCAGACGGCCACGGACTGGCAGCAGCGGCAGTTGCAGGCGATGAGCAAGGCCGATGCCATCATGCAACGCGCGCAGGCTTATCAAGGTCTGCTGACGCAGTACCGGATCATGCGCCGCGCCTACGCCGCCGACCGCGATCCGGCGTTCCGTTCCATCTTCGGCCAGTACCTGTCCTGGCAATTGAGCTTTCTCGGCGACTACGCGGCAGCGGAAAAGGCCTTCTCCGTTCCGCGACCCGCACAGGCGGACGACGCGCCATCACCGCTTGAGATGACCGGCTATCGCCCGGTCCCGGCCATCGACTACCTGCCAAGGCTGGCAGCGAAACACCGCGTTCTGTTTTTCAATGAAGCGCACAACATCGCCCTGACGCGCACCCTCACCACCAGGCTGCTGCGCGCCTTGCGCGCGGAAGGCTTCAACACTTTCGCCGTGGAAACGCTGCGTCGGTCGGACATCGACGGCCTGCGCAAGCGCGGCTACCCCATCGAGACCAGCGGCTTCTACACGCGCGAACCGATCTACGCGGAAATGGTGCGCACCGCGCTGAAACTCGGGTACCGGGTGGTGGCCTACGAGGCCGATGAGAGCTTGAACGGCGACGCGCGTGAAGCACAACAGGCGCAGCACCTCTGGAACATCCTCAGGCACGACCCGCATGCCCGCCTGGTGGTCAATGCCGGCTATGAGCACATCGTGGAATCGGGACCCTTCCTCGGCACGATGTCGATGGCCGAACATTTCAGGCAGGACAGTGGCATCGTGCCGCTGACCGTGGAGCAGACCTGGCTGATCCCGCACCCCGAGGCGTCGCAGGATCATCCGGTCTATCGCCAGATCATCGCCGCGCTGCATCCGCGGCAGCCGCTCATCTTCATCGGGCCCGGCGACAAGCCGTGGTCGTTGCGGCCCGGCTACGACGTCAGCGTGATCTTTCCCGCCGAACACCTGCAGCGCGGTCGTCCCACCTGGCTGGGATTGTGGGGGCTGCGGGTGCCATTCGCCGTCAAGGACAGCATCTGCCGCGAACGTTTTCCCTGCGTGGTGCAAGCACGCTATGCGGACGAGGGCGACGATGCCGTTCCCGCGGACAGGGTGGTACTCGACCCCGCACCCCTGATGACCATTGGCGATACGGATGTTTTCCGCGACAATTCGAACTTTCCGGCCGGCGAACTGTACCTGCGCCCCGGTGATTACGTGCTCACCGCGATCGACGAAAACGGTCACACCGTCGGCCGCCGGACCATCCAGGTCATCACGGACGAGGCCCCCAAGCCATGAGCGACAGCACCTCAACCGATTCCGCCCCCGCCCCGGTCGGCGCCTATCCGCATGCACGCCGCATCGGCGACCTGTTGTTCCTTTCCGGCATCGGCCCGCGCACGCCCGGCAGCGACAAGATTCCCGGCAACGTCCGCAACCCGCGCGGCACCCTGGTCGCCCACGACATCGCCGCACAGACGCGACAGGTGTTCGCCAACGTGCGCGCGGTGCTGGAAGCCTCCGGTGCGCGCTGGGAAGACCTCGTGGACGTGACGGTGTTCCTCACCGACATGACGCTCGATTTCGAGACCTACAACGCGGTGTGGGCGGAATACTTCCCGGACCCCGCCACCGCACCCTGCCGCACCACGCTTGGCATCACCGCGCTGCCGACGCCGATCGCGATCGAACTGAAGTGCATCGCGCGCTTGCGCGGCACCTGAATCCCGACTTCCGCTGATCGGTCACGCCCCGCGATGCGACCTGTTGACACGTTCATACGTTAGTTTACACTAACGGTTAGTGAAGACTAACCTTAAAATCAGGGTGCAGGCCTTGGGCGATCCCACACGCATGGCGATCTTCGAGCGCCTCGAACGCGGTCCGCTGTCGGTGGGCGAAATCGCGCGCAACTTGCCGGTCACCCGCTCGGCCGTCTCCCAACACCTCAAGATTCTCAAGGACGTGGGGCTGGTGGCGAGCCAACGCGCCGCGAACCGCCAGATCTACCGGATCGATGCCGAGGGCGTAGCCGGCCTGCGCGACTACTTCGACCGGTTCTGGCAGGAATCCCTGCAGGCCTTCAAACAAGCCGCGGAAAAATCCCCGAAGGAGAAATCCCGATGAACGCGCTCGCCGCCGTGCCACCCGTTCGCCACACGATCGTCGTGGAAGCGCCCCGCGAACACGCGTTTGAAGTGTTCACGCGCGGCATCGACAGCTGGTGGTTCCGCGATCATTCCATCGGCACGGAACCACTGAAGGAAGTCGTGATGGAACCGCGCGAAGGCGGCCGCGTGTTCGAGCGCGGCATCCATGGCGCGGAATGCGATTGGGGCCGCGTGCTGGTGTGGGAACCGCCGTCGCGGCTGGTGGTGTCCTGGAACATCGGCGGCGACTGGCAATTCGATCCGGACCTCGCGCATGCGAGCGAATACGAGGTGCGTTTCATCGAAGAAGCGCCCGCGCGCACGCGCGTGGAATTCGAGCATCGCCACTTCGAACGCCACGGGGGCGCGGGCCAGAACATCCGCGACGCCGTGGAGAAAGGTTGGCCCAAGCTGCTGGCCGCCTACGGCGCCACGGCCAAGGCTGCCTGAGCGCAACCTACGGCCGGAACCAGGAGAACACCCATGCTTCGCAAATTGACTTCCACTTTGCTTGCGTTGACGGGGTTGCTGATCGGCCTCGGCGCGTTCGGTCACAGCTTCATGGGTCGCAAGACCCTCGATGCCGGTCTGGCATCGCTGCCACTCGACGCGCACACGGACAAGCTGATCTACCTGGTGTGGTACTTCTGCGGCGGGTGCATGCTGGTTTTCGGCGTGCTGGTGATCCGGAGCGCATGGAAGGCCTTGCGCGGCGAAAGGATCGCGCTTTTTGCGTCCGGCCTGGTCGGCGTTTTCTATCTGCTGACCGGCCTGGCCTCGCTCGCGTACATGCGCGAACCGTTCTGGAGCGTATTCGTGATCCTGGGCGCACTCGCCCTGTTGCTGTCGGGCATGCTGGGCATGACCATTCAACCCGGTGCAACGCAGCGCGCGGCACGCGCGTCGTGATGGATGCGTCCTACGTCGCGTTGACACACACATCCAAAAGCGCGCGGATCACCTGCTGCACCGGCCCGGCGCGCTCGGGCAGGTATTCGAAACTGTCCTCGTCCATGTAGGTATATTGGGCCAGCTCGAGTTGCACGGCTTCCACGCCGGCCTCCGGCTGGCCGTAATGGCGGGTGATGTAACCGCCCTTGAAGCGACCGTTGACGACGTGGCTGTAATGTCCGTCGCTGCCCGCCGAACGCGCGCGCAACACGTCGGTCAAACGCGCCTGCAATTCCGGTGAACAACTTTCGCCATTGGCGGTGCCGAGATTGAAGTCGGGCAACTGTCCGTCGAAGAACATCGGCACCCGGCTCTTGATGGAATGCCCATCCCACAACACCACGCGCGGGTGCTGCCCACGCATCCGGACCAATTCACTCGCCAGCGCATCATGGTACGGCTGCCAGTACATCTCCTTGCGCAGCGCTATTTCCTTTTCGCCGGGCTCGTCGCCGCGGGCATAGATCGGTTCGCCCGCGAAGGTCGTGACCGGCACCAGCGCGGTTTCGGCGCGTCCCGGATACAGCGCATGGCCCGCGGGATCGCGATTCAGGTCGGCCACGTAGCGCGACCAGCGCGGCGCAATCAGCGATGCACCCAATTCCCGCGCAAACGCGTACAGCTTGCCCACGTGCCAGTCGGTGTCCGGTACCTGCTTGCCGGCATCCGTCGCCCGCGCCGCGATGGCCGAGGGAAGCCCGGTGCCATTGTGCGGCAGGCTGACCAGCAGCGGGGCGGTGCCTTGATGTAACGTGAAATCCTGCACCCATCGATTCTAACTGCTGTAAGGCGAGATTCTCACATGACTTCATTCCGGGACGGCCTGCAGTTTCATCGCAGGCCATGAAACCGGCGCGGCCTCCGGAATGACGGCATGATGGGAGTTCCCTTGCGCGATGTCGGCCGAGGATCGGGGACTGATCATGCACCACATCAATTTGCAAAATCTTCAGGCGCACGCCCGTAATCTACCGGTTTGAGCGGCAATGATCCGACCGGGAAATCCTTGAACCGACCCATCGCCATCGACGTGCGCCCGCGGCGGGCAGGCGCCATGGTTTCGGCATTGCTGCTGGCGCTGCTGGTGGCGGCGCTGAACTTCGCGCTGTGGGCGGAGGCCGATCGACCGACCGGCGTGGTGCCGTGGAGCGGCCATACCGCGGGTTTCGCATACAGCCCGTACCAGCGCTATGAAAGCCCGCTGGCGGGCGATACCCCGACCGACAAGGAAATCGATCGCGACCTCGCGTTGATGGCAAAACACACCCACCGCATCCGCATCTATTCCTCACTGCAGTATCCCGATATTCCGCGCCTCGCGATGAACTATCACCTCGACGTGATGCTGGGCGCGTGGCTGGACCGCCGTACCGACAACAACGAAAAGGAAATCAACGCGCTGATCGCGCAGGCGCGACGCTGGCCCGACATCAAGCGCGTCGAGGTCGGCAACGAGGTGTTGCTGGACAACAACATGACGCCCGAAAAACTGATGGCGTACATCGATCGCGTGCGCGCCGCGGTCCGCCAGCCGGTTTCCACCGCCGAGCCGTGGCATATCTGGGAGAAATACCCCGAGCTTGCGCAACACGTCGATTTCATCACCGTGCACCTGCTGCCCTACTGGGAGAAGGTGCCGCGCAAGGACGCGATCGGTGATGTGCTGACGCGTTACCAGCATCTGCGGCAACTGTTCCCGAACAAGCACATCGTGATCGGCGAAATCGGCTGGCCGTCCAATGGCGACCGGTTCGGGTACGCCAAGCCGTCCACCGCCAACGAGGCGATCTTCCTGCGCGACTGGTTCAATGTTTCGCGCGAATTGAACATCGACGACTACTACATCATGGAAGCCATCGACCAGCCCTGGAAGGAAGGGCTGGGCGAGGGCCGCACCGGTGCGTACTGGGGCGTGTTCAACGCCGACCGCCAACTGAAGTTCCCGCTGACCGGCCCGGTGCTGGAAGATTCGACCTGGCCATGGAAAGCGCTGGCTTCCGGTTTGCTGGCGCTGATTCCCATGATCTGGTTCGCGTGGCGGTTCGCGCGTTTCAAGCTGGTGGGACGTTTCGTGTATCTGTGTCTGATCCAGCTTGCCGCCGGACTGATCGTGTGGTCGGCGACGGTGCCTTTCCAGTTCTACCTTGATGTCGTCGACTGGGGCATGCTGATCGTGCTGTTCCCGGCGCAGCTGGCCATTCTCGCGATCCTCCTGATCAATGGCTTCGAATTCGTCGAGGTGTTGTGGCACAGGAAGTGGCTGCGCCAGTTCGGCTTGCTGAAACCTGACCCGCCGGAAGAACAACCGTTCGTGTCGATCCACCTGGCTTGCTACAACGAACCGCCGGACATGGTGATCGCCACGCTGGATTCGCTGGCGGAACTCGATTACCGCAACTTCGAAGTGCTGGTGATCGACAACAACACCAAGCGCGAGGAAGTCTGGAAGCCCGTCGAGGCACGTTGTGAACAACTCGGCGAACGCTTCCGCTTTTTCCATCTCGACCCGTGGCCGGGCTTCAAGGCCGGCGCGCTGAACTACGGCCTGAAACAGACCGATCCGCGCGCGGACATCATCGCGGTGGTCGATGCCGATTACGTGGTGCGCAAGGATTGGCTGTCGGCGCTGGCCGGCTATTTCCACGACCGCAATGTCGCGGTGGTGCAGTGCCCGCAGGCGCACCGCGATTACATGGGCCATGCGTTCCGGCGCATGACCAACTGGGAGTTCGACGGTTTCTTCCGCATCGGCATGCACCACCGCAACGAGCGCAACGCGATCATCCAGCACGGCACCATGACGATGGTGCGGCGTGTCGCGCTGGAAGGCACCGGCAGTTGGTCGGAGTGGACCATCTGCGAGGACGCCGAACTCGGCCTGCGCCTGATGCACGCGGGCTACGAAACCGTGTACGTGGACGAATTGATGGGCAAGGGCCTCACGCCCGCCGACTTCCGCGCTTACAAGAGCCAGCGCTACCGCTGGGCGTTCGGCGCGATGCAGATCCTGAAAGGCCGATGGAACTGGTTGGTGCACAAGGGCCCGCTGACCGCCGGCCAGCGCTTCCACTTCCTCACCGGCTGGTTCTCGTGGTTCGCCGACGCGCTGCACATGGTGTTCACGCTGATGGCGCTCGGCTGGACCGCAGGCATGCTGTTGGCGCCGACCATCTTCAGCCTGCCGATGCGGCTGTTCCTGATTCCGGTGCTGGGCTTCTTCTTCGCAAAGGCCGTGTTCGGCGTGGTGCTGTATCGCGCGCGGGTGCCGTGCGGGTGGCGCGACACCCTGATGGCCGCGATCGCCAGCATGGGGCTTTCGCACGCGATCGCGCGCGGCATCTGGATGGGCCTGATCAAGAAGAAGACCGAGTTCGTGCGTACCGCGAAAAGCCGGCGCCTCGGTGGCGGCGCAGCGGGCGCTTTCGGACCCGTGCGCGAGGAACTGCTGATGTCCATCGCGCTGATCCTCGCGATCATCGGCATGGCGATCAACTTCGGTTCGCATTACGTCGAGGGCGAACTGTGGATGGTGATCCTGGGCGCGCAAGCCATTCCCTATCTGTCCGCACTGGTTGGCGCCTTCGTGGCGCACTACTCGCGCGAATATCCCGTGGAGGCAACAGACCAGCAACCGGCGGCCTTGCACGAGACCAGGACGCCCACGCCCCAAACGGTGGAAGCGAGCACCGCCGCCACGTAGAAGGATCGACGTGCCCGCGCAACGCCGCCCACCGACCTCGATGCCCTTGCGCGTTCCCCACCCGTCCGGCGGGCATCTTCTCCTGCAAACGGTGGACGGACCACCGCGCCGGGCCATCCAATGACTCCGGTGCGTGCGTGCACACTCGCCGTGCTCGCGTTGCTCGCGCTCGCCTGCGTACGCGCCGCGCGCGCCGACACCCTGAAAGTGACCATCGACGGCATCGACAAGGAACTGGCCGCCGCCGTGCGCGCCAACCTGACCGCCAGCCAGTATGCGAATCGCAACGACGTCAGCGAAACCCAGGCGCACGTGCTGGCGGATGATGCCGCGAAACAGGCCGCGGCGGCGTTGCAACCCTATGGTTATTACAACGCGCAGGTCGAAAGCCATCTGCAACATCAGGGCAATGCGTGGACGCTGCATCTGCAGGCGGCGTCCGGCCCCGCGACGAAGGTCGCAACGCTCGACGTGCAGATGCCGGACGTCGCGTTGAAGTTGCCGCCGGTGAGGCACGCCGTGCGCGCGTTCCATCCGCGCGTCGGCGAGCCGATGAACGATGGCATCTACGAGGGTTCGAAAGGCGCGATCGCAAGCGCATTGCTGGAAACCGGCTGGCTGGACGCCAAGGCCACTGAACACGAGGTCGCCGTCATGCGCGCCGACAACAGCGCGGCGATCCACCTGCACTACGACGTCGGCGAACGCTACAAGCTCGGCGAGGTCATGTTCGAAGGTTCGCAGTTCGAAACGGGCTTCCTGCAGCGCTACGTGCCATGGGAAACCGGCGACTGGTATTCGCAATCGAACCTGCTCGCACTGCAGCAGGCATTGACCGACGCGGACTATTTTTCCATCGTGGACGTGCAACCCGAGGTCGCGCAGGCGAAGAACCATGTGGTGCCGGTGAAGGTCGAGGTCGCGCCGGCCAAGCGCACGGTCTATACCGCCGGCGTGTTCGTCGGCACCGACACCGGCCCAGGCGTGCGCGCCGGCATCCGGCGCCGCTGGATCAACCGGCGCGGGCACACTCTGGACACCGAGGCATTGATCGCGCAACGCCTGAAAACCGCACAGATCGTGTACGGCATTCCGCGTCCCGGCCACGAACACGCCAGTTTCAATCTGGGCGTCGGCTACCGCGACGAGAACACCAGGACCTCCAAGTCGCGCACGTTCTCGATCGCCGCCAACGAGACGCGCGACTGGCACGGCTTCGTGCGCACCATCGGCGTGCACCTCTTGAGCGGCACCTTCACGGTCGGCAACTCCCGCAGCGACGTGAACATTCCCGGCATCGAGCGCGGCCACAGCACCCTGATCTATCCCGAACTCGGCTTGACGAAAAAGGTCGCCGACAATCCGCTGTTCGTGCGCAAGGGTTATTCGATCAACCTGATCGCACGCGCCGGTCCCGGTATCGACACCCGCTTCGCGCAGGCGCTGGCCGACGTGGTGTGGATCCGCGCGCTCGGCCGCAGCAACCGGCTGATCCTGCGCGGCAATGCCGGCGTCACCAGCGTGCAGGATTTCAGCCAACTGCCGCCGCAACTGCGTTTCTTCGCGGGCGGTGACCGTTCGATCCGCGGCTACGGGTACCAGGCGATCGGACCGCGTAACAGCTATGGCCTGGTGATTGGCGGCAAACGCCTGCTGGTCGGCAGCGCCACGATCGAGCATTACTTCACGCGCGACTGGGGCATGGCGGCGTTCGTGGATTCCGGCGATGCGTTCGACGGCTCCGATTTCCATGCGCGCACCGGCGCCGGGATTGGCCTGCGCTGGCGTTCGCCGGTCGGGATGGTGCGCGTCGACGTCGGCGTGCCGATCAACAATCCGTACTACCACGGTGCGCAGTTGCACATCGTGATCGGCCCAGACCTATGACGCGTGCACGCAAATGGCTGATCGGCATCGGCGCTGCGATCGTTGCGCTGATCGTCGTGCTGGTGGCGCTGCTGTTCTGGGTGCTGTACACGCCGTCGGGATTGCGTTTCACGCTGAACCGCGGTGTCGCGATGATGCACGGCCAGCTCGCCTACGCGAACGCGAGCGGCACGCTGGCGGGCACCACGACGATCAATGGCCTGCGGTATCGCACTGACGATGGCACCAAGCTGACGATTGCGCGCGCAACGGCCGACCTGCGGCCGTGGGCACTGCTGGGACATCGCCTGCACATTGCGCAGGCGCGGATCGATGGCGTGGCCATCGACATCGCGCCGTCCAAACAGGCCGCGAAGTCGTCCGGCTTTTCGCTGGAGCCACCGCTGACGATCGCGCTGGAGGACACGCTGCTGACGCATATCGTCGTCAAACAAGGCGGCAAGCGAACCTTTGCCGCCGACAGCCTCGCGATCGCAGGACTGTGGAGCAGTCAGCAGGTTTTGATCCGGCAACTCGCGTTGCGTGCTCCGGCCGGCAGCGCCGAGCTTCAAGGGACCCTGGCCGTCGCGAAGGGCCATGCCGGCCACGGCGCCGCAAAGTTCGACTGGACCCAGGACGGCACACGCTACGCGGGCACAGTCACCTCGCAATCGGATGGCACGACCGCGCAATTGCGCGCAGTGCTTTCGGCGCCGACACGCATCGAGGCGAACATTTCGCTGCGGCTGGACCCGTCGCATGCGTGGACTCTGGCACTGAATGCGCCAAGGTTCGATGCGCGCGCGTTGCCCATGCTGCCCACGTCGGTGAAAACGCTCGCCCTGGACCTGCACGGTGCCGGCGACGCGAGCCGTGGCAAACTGGAAGGCAGCGTCGCGGTCAACGACACCATGCTGCAACTCGATCCGGCGCAGTTCCGCTACGACGGAAAAACCCTGACGCTCGACCCGCTGCGGTTGCGCTCGCCCCGGATCGCGGGCAGCGCCATCGCAACGGGCGCGGTCCATCTCGATACCACGCCGATGACCTTCGCACTCGATGCGAAATGGGACGACGTGCAGGTTCCGCCGGACATCGCCGGCCAAACGCTCGCGACACACGGCGACGTGCGGCTGGAAGGCAGCGCGGAACACTACGCCGTAAAAGGCGCGCTCGCGATCGGGCCGCCCGATCGCCTCGCGAACCTGCAGGTCGACCTCGCAGGCACGCCGCAGACCGTCGACCTGCACACGCTGAAACTCGTGCAAAAAAACGGCGGGCTGGACGCCAGCGGAACCATTGGCCTGCAACCGCAGGTGTCGTGGAAACTCGATGTGACGGCGAAACGATTCGATCCCGGCGCGATCCTGGCCGGCTGGAACGGCGCGCTCGATTTCGCGCTGGCCACCGAAGGCAGGATTACCCCGCAAGGTCCGGAAGCCACGCTGAAACTCGACAAGGTCGCCGGCACGCTCCGCCAGCGCAGCCTCGCCGGCAGCAAGGTCGACCTGAAAATCACGCCTGGCAATTTGCTGGAAGGCTCGTTGCTGCTGGTGTCGGGCCGAAGCCGCATCCGCGCCGTCGGCCAGCACGGCGCGCGAACCAACGCGACGATCTCGCTCGACGTCGCTTCGCTGGGCGACTGGCTGCCCGACGCATCGGGCAAGCTGCAGGGACAGTTCACCGTCACGGGCACCTGGCCGAAGCTGGCGGTCGCAGGACAACTCCATGGCAGCGGTTTGCGCAATGGCACGCAGAGCGTTGACGCGCTGCAGCTCACCGCGTCGATCCCGAACATCGCGCAACCCGGCGGCGACCTCGATCTCGCGCTGCGCGGCGTGCACGCGTCGGCGCTCGATTTCGACAGCGTGAGCGTGCACGGCAGGGGCAACGCCGCCGCGCACGACCTGCGCGTGAATGCCCATGGCAAGCAAATCAGCGCCGCGCTCTCGCTGCACGGCCAGTGGGATGCGAAGGCGAAACGCTGGACCGCCACGCTGAGTGGCATCGAACTCGCGCCGCAAGGCATGCCGGCATGGCGCCAGCAGCAACCGAGCTCGATCACCTGGCAACGCGGCGCGATGACCTTGTCGCAACTTTGCCTTTCCGCCGGCACGCCGCATTTCTGCGCGTCGGCCGAGCGCAACGCGAAAGGATCCATCGCTGCGAAATACGATCTCGCACGCTTGCCGCTGCAGCTTTTTGCGACGCTGGCACCGAGCGCAGACCCGCTGCGGGCAAGTGGCGAACTTTCAGGCGCGGGCCAGCTCACCATCGGCGATGACGGCGCGCTCAATGGCCATGCCAACATCGGCGCAAGCGCGGGCAGCATCGCCTACGCATCCAGTCCGGGCCGTTCGTTGCTCGCGTGGTCCAGCCTCGGGGTCAACATCGACGCCACCGGCGCGACGCAGCACCTGCGCCTTCAAGGCGCGCTGGACGACGGCGGCCATGCCCGTGGCGACGTCACGGTGAGCGGCGCGAATCGCGCGCTTCGAGGCACGCTCGGCGCCGACCTGCGCGACCTCGCGTTCCTCGAAGCATTGTCGCCGGAAATCGCCAACGTGCACGGCACGCTGGGGGGCAGCATCGCGCTTTCCGGCACACTGGCCGCCCCGCAATTCCAGGGTCGCATCCGGACGCAAGGCTTTTCCGCGGAATTGCCGCGCGCCGGCTTGAAGCTGCACGACGGCACCTTCGCGATCAGCGGCGATGCGCAAGGCCGCCTGGTCGTCGCTGGCCAGATCGCTTCGGGCAGCGGAGTGCTGCACCTCGACGGCAGCGCCGGCTTCGCGGCGAATGCGCCGCTGAGCCTGACCATCAAGGGCGACAACGTGCTGGTCGCGAATATTCCTGCGGCGCATGTGGTCGCATCACCCGACCTGCACATCACGCGCGCGAACGGCGTGTTCGCATTGACCGGCAGCGTCTCGATTCCCAGCGCCAAGGTCGCGGCCGAGAAACTTCCGGGCCAGGGCCCGTCCAAGGCTTCGCCCGACGTGGTGATCGTCGATCAACCGCAAACCGCCGAAGTCGCCCCATTGGCAATGAACGCC
>Ga0157370_10001385_pt1 | contig 30010 bp, 27 predicted proteins | sample C35metaG_FD_113463 | JGI IMG/M metagenome (GOLD analysis project Ga0157370, IMG submission 113463) | Corn rhizosphere microbial communities from Kellogg Biological Station, Michigan, USA - C3-5 metaG | ecosystem: Host-associated > Plants > Roots > Rhizosphere > Soil | place: USA: Michigan...
CGCGGAACAATATTAATTTGTGTAAACAAAATACAATAGGCTAAATTTTAGTAAAGATACATATTATAACAATCCTAATATAAATCTAATGCGATAACTTCATCCTTTTCAAAAGCATCCGGAATCTCTGTTAGTCTTGCCACGCTACTACAGCCCTCAATACTTACACCATTGCCAATCTTAGCACCGCCACCAATATACGAATTAGGGTACACACTACAAAAATCTCCAATGAACGCATCATGATCAATAGTTACGTTAGCATTAATCACCACATGCTTACCTATAATTGCTCCCGACTGAATCACAGCGCCGGCTAAAATGACACTTCCTTCTCCAATTACAACATCGGCTGCAACTGTAGCTTTAGGATGCACTATAGTGCCAAATTCATGTACAATATATTTGGAAATATTTCGCCTGATCTCATTATTACCTATTCCAATAATAAGCTTTGCCTGTTGCTCAATACTTTCGTGATAAGAAGAAACAGGAACACCGTTGATTACTGATAAATCTTGATTATCATCAAAATAGGCTACTAACTGATCATCATTTAATTTAATCGCATCTCCAATCACCCTTGCGTGGCCTCCGCCACCATAAATTACCCAATCACTCATTACTTAACTTTAAGTTAAACAAATGTTCTCTACCCTCAATTTTAAATCTTAAGGTTACAAAAACAACTAGGCACATTACCAACAAGAATAATGCCGATAAAAAATTAGCCTGGATAACAAAGATAATAAGGAGGTTAATAACCAATTGAACAGCCAAATAAAGCGCTACAACAGCCAGTTGTGGCCATTTTTTCTCATTAGCCAAATATTGATAAAAATGTGAGCGGTGTGCCTTAAAAATATTTTCCTTCCGCATAACCCTGAAGAAAATTGTAGTCACCGTATCCAATCCATAAACCAGTAAAAATAAAATGTAAACTGGGTTCTGTGTTTTAAAAATCAGTTGACCTAAAAGAAAAACAATAATAAAGGCAATGCTAACACTCCCAACATCCCCGGCAAAGCATTTGGCTTTCTTCCTGAAATTAAAAAAGTTAAATACCAATACGGAAATGATAACTGTAAGCAATAGCTGTACTGATGTAAAATCAACAACATACTGATCGATATAATAAAGTGTGGCTAAAAGCAATAGACTATATCCACCTGTAATCCCGTTAATGCCATCCATAAAATTATAGGCATTAATGGTACCGATAACTACAACTGCTCCAATGGCGGTAAAATACCAGGGGAAATAAATTAAATCCAGTTGTGTAAAGAGCAATAGCACCGATAAACCATGTACGATCAAACGCACCTTGTTATTCAGCGTATGCATATCATCCAGAAAACTGATAAGTGCAATTAAAAACAATCCTACGCTGAAGAATAAGTAATTAAAGCCAAAAAGAAAAAATGCCAATAAGCCTGCCAGGCCGAAAATAATCCCACCACCCCGAATGGTTACTGCAGTATGCGAACTCCTTTGATTCGGATGATCGATAATGTTATAATGATCAGCAATCCTGAAATAGACCAACTCAGTCACAAACAAAATTACGAGCAATAATAAGGCAAAAAGAACAGACATAGGGTTTTACATTAATGTTGCGAAGATAAGTAAATTCAATGTGATTTAAGGGTAAAGAAAATTAAGTTTAGTACAAGATCATGACCAAAAAAGCAAGCAGAAATCAATTTGATCGACTCATGCTTGCTTTTTTACAACATGGAGGAGGGGTAGGCAACTAAGTATTTAACTTATGCAATTGGCAGCCTTACTCCTTAACCCCTGTACCTAATACCCTAAGAATGGTGCTGTCCGTATAGTTCCACCATCGAAGCAGCTATTTGTTTAATTTCCTGTTCATCCGATTTTGGGTAGATTAGTAAAACATTGCCATCATCTACCACAATGTAGTTATCTAAACCTTTTATTACTGCAGCTTTCCCTTTTGGTAATTGAATAATGCAATTCTGTGTTTGTTGGATATTAATCTCTGTGCAACTAACAGCATTCTCCTGCTCATCTTTATCCACTACCGCATGCAAAGAGGCCCAGGTACCTAAATCAGACCATCCAATATCCGCTGGAAGCGTATAAACATTTTCTGCCTTCTCTAAAATTGCATAATCAATAGAAATATTAGGTGCAGTTGGATAATATTTTTTGATAAAATCCTGCTCTTTTGACGTATTATAAACTTCGGTTCCTGCAGCGAACAATTGATCAATCTCTGGCGCATATTTAGCAAAAGCTTTCTGAATAGATTTGGCCGACCAGATAAAAATACCAGCATTCCATAAATACTCGCCACTGGCTAAATATTCTTCTGCCTTTGCTAAACTCGGCTTCTCCATAAAAGCATTTACTTTCTTAATCTTGGTTAATTTGTCTCCATACTCGATTCTCGATTCTTGATACTTGATATAACCATAACCAGTATCCGGTCGCGTAGGCTGTATCCCCAAGGTAAGCAAAGCATCATTAGTAGCAGAAAAATTCAACGCTTGTTGAACCTTATTTAAAAACTCTTCTCCTTTTAAAATCAAATGATCTGAAGGCGCTACCACAATATTGGCATTCGAGTTAGTTTTAAGTATTTTATAAGCAGCATAAGCAATGCATGGAGCGGTATTATTTCTACTTGGTTCCAACAATACCTGGTTCTCGTTCAACTCAGGAAGTTGGCTCAACACCAAATCCTTGTAATTCGCATTGCTTAAAATATAGATCTGTGTTGGATCACAAATTTTAGCAAAACGTTCATAAGTGAACTGCAACAACGATTTCCCTAAACCCAATATATCTATAAATTGCTTTGGGAATTGGTTACGGCTTTTTGGCCAGAAACGAGAGCCTACACCGCCTGCCATAATCAAAACGTAGGTATTAGCTTCAGTCATATCTTTTTTAATTTCAAATCATTTAAAATACAGAATTGCATGATAACAAAAACAATCCTTTAATATTATTTCCTTTTACAATAAATGATCTAATACCCTGGATGGTTTCCATCCTAAGTGAATCCGAGCCTTCTCATCATCAAAGGTCAAATCAGATAGTATTTTATGAAGCTTAATTGTATTAAAAGGCGAATTAGGCCCAATTAAGTCCCCAAGCTTGGCTAATGTCTTCGCAAGCCTTAATGGAATATTAATTGGAGCCTTTCTCTTAAATTTTTCCGCTATTGCGTTTGATAGTTCTTTAAAAGAAGGGTGATAACCATCTGTTAAATTATAAATCCCTCCAATCTCAGCTGCCGAAGGAATTATTGTAGCAATATCAGATGCCAAAACCATTGATTTTTTCGCCTTGCCTCCAGCGATGTTAAGGTAGTACCCCTTTTTTATTCCTTTAATCATATTTCCAAGATTTCCCGGAGGATTAGATCCAACCAATAAGGGTAATCTTAAAATTGAACAAGTAACATTGTGTCTCTGACACCACTCAATAATAGCCAATTCGGCTTTAATTTTACTTACACCATATGGATCTTGCGCATTTAAAGGGCATTCTTCATTTATGAATAGGCCAGTTTGTGCACCATAAACTGATACTGAGCTTATAAACACGAAAGAGGTTGGCAAAACTGCACACCCTTCTAAAGCAGCAAGTAGATTGCTTGTTCCAAGCAAGTTTACATCGAAAAAATCCTTTTCTTCTAGAGGTGTTCTTGCATTAAAATGAGCCTTGCCAGCAGCATGCACGATGATGTCAAAAGTTCCAGTAAAACTTGGTTTATCAGTAACAAGATCGCAACATATATCATTAGCCTTATTTCGACCTAGCGTCTTTATTGCGTAATCTGACGAAACATTTTTGACAAATTCTTTTGCAAAAAAGCCACTACCCCCAGTAAGCAGTATTTTTTTCATTCTAACGGTTGAATGTGGTAAAATCTTTATGATCTATTTTAGCTAATGCCTCTTTAGGCAAAGACTTGAAATATTCGTAAGTAATTTTCAGGCCTTGTGCTCTCCCTACTTTTGGCTCCCATCCTAAAATCTTTTTGGCTTTAGTAATATCCGGGCGACGCTGCTTAGGGTCATCTTGAGGAAGTTCTTTATAAACAATTTTTTGCGTAGTTGCTGTGAGCTTGATAATCTCCTCACAGAACTGATTGATCGTAATTTCATCGGGATTACCAATGTTTACTGGCTGGGCGTAATCGCTCATTAATAAACGATAAATCCCCTCAATCAGGTCATCAACATAACAGAAAGAGCGAGTTTGGCTTCCATCACCAAAAACGGTAAGATCTTCTCCTCTCAATGCTTGTCCAATAAATGCAGGTAATACCCGCCCATCGTTTAGTCGCATTCTTGGTCCATAAGTATTAAAGATTCTGACAATTCTGGTTTCTACACCATGAAAGGTATGATAAGCCATGGTAATCGCTTCCTGAAAACGCTTAGCCTCATCATAAACACCACGTGGTCCTACAGGGTTCACATTACCCCAGTACTCTTCTGGTTGTGGGTTTACATTTGGGTCTCCATACACCTCTGATGTAGAAGCAATAAGCATTCGCGCACCTTTGTTTCGGGCAAGCCCCAAAAGATTATGTGTACCTAGTGAGCCTACTTTTAATGTTTGAATGGGAATCTTGAGGTAATCGATTGGACTTGCCGGAGAGGCAAAATGTAAGATGTAGTCCAGTTGACCTGGAATATGTACAAATTTAGAAACATCGTGGTTGTAGAATTCAAAATTCTCCAACTGGAACAGGTGTTCAATATTAGCCAAGTCTCCAGTAATCAGGTTGTCCATTCCGATTACATGGTAATCCTCTTGTATAAAACGATCACAAAGGTGTGAGCCTAAAAAACCTGCTGCCCCTGTAATCAATATTCTTTTTCGCTTCATTTTATTAATTATTCTTTTACTTGTAAAGTACTTATAGCTCGATTAACCACTGGTTAATAATTTTCTACCAATACTATTATAATAATAACCCAGATCTATCATCTTTTGAAGGTCGTACAGGTTTCGACCATCGAAAACTATTTTATTTTTTAATGTGCCCTCTATCTTCTCAAAATCAGGTGTACGAAAAACCGACCACTCTGTTGCAATCAACAGGGCTTCTGCATTTTCTAGAGCCTCATAAGGATTTTTAGCATAATTTACCTTATCACCAATCAGATTGCGAACATTTTGCATAGCTTCAGGATCGAACACTGTTACTGTGGCTCCATTCTTCAATAGGTTGTCAATTATATATAAAGCTGGCGCTTCACGAATATCGTCTGTTTCTGGCTTAAATGCTAATCCCCAGAGCGCAAAATGTTTCCCTTTGATATCATTTTTATAATATTTCAGCAGTTTATCTACTAAAATTGTTTTTTGACGCTCATTTACCTCCATTACAGATTTAAGAATCTGTAAGTCATATGCATAATCATCTGAAGATTTTACAAGGGCTTGTACATCTTTAGGGAAACATGAACCGCCATAGCCTATGCCTGGAAAAAGGAAACGCTTTCCAATTCTTTCGTCAGAGCCTATACCTTTACGTACTGCATCCACATCTGCACCTACCAATTCGCAAAGATTAGCAATCTCGTTCATGAAGGTAATTTTAGTAGCTAAAAATGAGTTCGCCGCATATTTAGTTAACTCTGAAGAACGCTCATCCATAAAAAGAATCGGATTTCCTTGACGAACGTAAGGTCCATAAAGTTCAGTCATCAGTTTCTTAGCTCTTTCACTCTTGGTACCCAATACTACACGATCAGGCTTCATGAAATCATCTACGGCAACGCCTTCACGTAAAAACTCGGGATTGGAAACCACATCTACTTCAATATTGGTATGCTCCACAAATACAGCCTTTACTTTGTCAGCTGTTCCTACGGGCACTGTTGATTTGTTCACAATGATCTTATAATCAGTGATGAGCTTGGCTACATCTTTTGCTGCCCCTAAGATATAAGAAAGATCAGCCGCCCCATCACCTCCTGGAGGGGTGGGAAGCGCCATAAAGATAATCTGCGCCTCTCTTATCGCATCGGCCAGAACTGTGGTGAAGGTTAACCTCCGTTGCTCAATATTTCTATGAAAAAGTAAGTCCAAACCAGGTTCATAAATCGGAATCTCGCCATTTTGTAATTTCTTTACTTTTTCATCGTTGATGTCAACACAAATAACATCGTTCCCCGTTTCTGCGAGACAGGTTCCAGTTACCAGCCCAACGTACCCCGTACCTATAACAGCTATTTTCATATTATTTAAGCAATTTATTATATATTTTAATTAATCTATTGATCATAATTTCCTGAGTAAATTCATCTAAAAATCTCCGATGCGCGCCAGTAGCGAGCTCGAGATATAGATTTTCATTTTCCATGATTTCTTGGATTGCCCGTGCAATGGCATGAGGATTATTAATTGGGACTGTCAAACCAGATAGCATATTTTGATTTACCCAATCCACTCCCGAACCAGGAATAATGGTAGAAACTATGGGTTTTGAGAATGCCATTGCTTCAACCTGAACAATCGCAAATGCTTCTGTTTTGAATATTGAACTTAACACAAACAGATCACATGCTTTTAAATATGAATTTCTCTCCAAATCATTAACTTTTCCTAAAAAAACTACTTTTTTATCTAAACCCAGCTGTTCTACTTTCATTTCCAAATCATTTTTAAGTTCTCCATCGCCAATAATTAATAGCACATATTCATCACTCAAGTAAGAAATAGAATCAATTAGAGAGTCATAACCTTTATAATATGTCATTCGGCCTATAGACAGTAGAATTTTTTTATCTTTGTATTTAGATCTAATGTTTTCGACAATGGGTCCATCCGACTCTAATTGTCGCATATCAATACCAATCGGTACAATTTCAATTTTATTTTGATACAATTTCAAATCTCCTGAAAACTTAGCATATGTTGGCGATGTAGCGATTATAATATCTGCTCTACGTAAAAGCCATGATTGAAATGGTCTATAAATTTTAAGAAGCAACTTCTGTTTTAGAATATCACTATGCCAATGTACAACAATCTTACATTTAGGTTTAATTAGCCATAATGCAAAGGCACACATAGGGTCTGGATGATGAATGTGAATTATATCGTATTCCTTATGTATTTTTGATAATATAGAAATCAAATTGAAAGAGAAAAGCGTTGAGAAAGCCTTTTTCAATAGTGATGCCCTATGAATTTTACCCATCTTAACATCTTCAAGGGTATATAAGCGATTATCATTCACCCCTAATACGTCACAAGTAACATTTGCCTCATGTAATCCCTCGGTAATGAGTTGTATTGTACTTTCGACTCCACCCAAATTAACAGGTGGATATGCTTTTCCAAATTGTAATATCTTCATTATCGTATGTAAATGCTGTTTAATATTTGTAATTTATATTCTTTTAAAGAGGGATACTGTGTTATGTCAGTTAAATTATTAAGCGATATTTGTTCATAATCATCATAGTTATTTTTAAGATATATGATTCTATTTGCGAACTCTGTAATGTTAGTTGGTGAAAAAGTATATCCATTTATACCATTTTTCACCAATTCGTTTTGTCCTCCAAAATTTGTTGTAACAATAGGTACGCCTTGACTCATCGCTTGCAAAATTATTGTCGGACAAGCCTCTGGAATAACACTTGGTAAAACGAGTATATCAGTCAACGTATTTAAATAATATTCAACATCATGAATATGTCCATACAGCCTTACATTTGGAAGATTTAAGTTTCTTATTTCAGAATGTAAGTGTCCATCTCCAAAAATATTAAACTGTATGGCGGGGTCCTGTTTAAAGAGAATTGCAAGTTGAATTATTAACCGCAGGCCTTTTTCTTCTTTTAAAGTCCCAAAAAAAGAAACATGCAGTTTTTGATCTACTTTCCTTTTCCTTGGTTGACTAATTACAAACTCAATTGGATTGTATAAAACTATTGTATTAACTGAGTTATTGAATTTTAAAATACTATTCTGAACAAACTTTGATACAGTGATAACCAATTTTGCCCTTTTCATTATGAGTACTAAAAAATGATTTAGATATCCCTTTTGCATCGCCATGTGAGCATGATAAACAAAAGGTTTTCCCGTAAAAAAAGCTGCAATTAAGGTAAGCTTAGTCGTAGCCAGGATAAGAGAAATTTCATTCCTTTTTATAAAAGATTTTAAAGTGAAGAAATTTTCAAGAAAAAAAACTACTTGGCAAATACGTCTCAAATTTTTATTTCCTGAATTACTTTTTTTAAGCACGCAGATTTGATTTACATACGGAGCTACATCCTTTACAAACAAAGTGTCAGACACGTAATCACAGAGAAACAAATTATGTTCAGTAGATAAAGCTTCAACAACTATTTTAGAAATCTTTTGCCCACCACCATAATTTGCTTGAGAGGAATCCTCTAAAACTAAAATATTCATTTTTTATAATTGAATTTAATGCCCCCTAAAATCACTCCAAAATAAATCATTAATGGCATTATTCCGATCGATATTGAAAATAAGCCAATTAAAAAAAATAAAAAAATAAAATACTTAGATAGAAGATTAAAATTATAATCCACGTTTTGACGCAATAGTCTATTTATTTTTCGAATAAATGAAATCAATGTAGTTATTAGTATACAGAATCCTATTACCCCCACGTAAAGAAGTATTGCGATGTATAAGTTATCACTAACTGCTATTTCTCCATTCGACCATTTATCATGGATTGGAGCCCCTACCAAAAAATTTTGAATGTTACTTGTTAATATAACTAAACCCAAACCTATTTTTATTAACCGTTCATCTTGTAAAAGTGCTTCACTGCTAAATCGTGGTTGGTTTTGGATATAAATAATTAAAAAGCACATTATAACAAAGATCAAGCTAATTTTCAAAGCCTTATTTATTCTTATACCTGCACCAAGACTTCTGTCATATAAAAATGCTACGGTCAAAAAGATTATTAATAAAATGCCGCTTCTGGAATCACTTATAAAGATATTCCAGCAGTGTAATGTCAATCCTAGCCAGTAAAGTTTACTTTTGAAGAATGCCACACCTGATTTCGCAATTGAAAAGATCAAAAACAAATAACCAAGTACTGTCATAGAAGCATTAACATTTGGTCCAAAAAATATGGAGCTTTCTCTAAAGCGCATTAAATCGTAATCAGCAACATTAAATACCGAGCCTACTTCATCAGTTCCATAAGAGGGATCCATGAAAGGAATATTGAAAAATAAATAATAATGTAATATTCCTATTGCGGAGCTCATCATGAATGAATAGGAAAGCATATCAATCAATCTATTTTTTTCATTTTTATTGTTTTTCAAATAAATAGATGCCATGACATAGTTTAGGAGAAAAAATAACCAGTTGCCGACTCCACCCATAAGAAATGAGATATCTATAGGGCCAATATTGTATAGAAAAAGTTTAAAAATATTAATTACAAAGAATGACGATAATCCTATAAAAAGGAAACCCGGCAGGACGATTTTCTTTATATATACTAAAGTTATTGCAAAAAACAACATCATTAGCATAAAAAAAATAGTTGTCCCAATCCCTAAAGAATTTGAACCAAAAGATAGAACATTTAGAAATAACACATAAGGAAATGCAACTACATATAAAGAAAATAATTTGGTCATCTTAGTAATCTAATCAGCGATTTAATTTTGATAAATTTTGATGACGAATATCTTAAAGTAGATTTAAAAAAGAGTTTAGACCTTTTTTTTGCTCCTAAATGAAGGAGGTTAACACCGATTAAGTAATTAACACATCCCAATCTCGGATTAAAACCTAACTCTCGCTTTAATTTAGTCTTTAGAGAAATTAGTCTATGTAGATAATTTAAGCTATAATGTGAGATATTATCGTCACTCATTGAATAAGCGGACAGTTTTTCTTTCACATGCTTTACTCGAACACTCTTGGCATTTTTAAATAGTCGTAACCATGCATAATAATCTTCCAATGCGATTATTTTTTTATCCTCAGGAAAAAAACACGATGACAAATATTTGCGTTTTACACAAACAGAGGAGCACGAGATAAAATTCCCGGTAGTGTAAATCGTGCGAAAAGAACGAAATGTTCCTGGTGGAAACAATCTATCCTTCCCTGGAATATCCTTTCTGTAATCCCTGACATCATGAAAGATAAAATCAAAATCATCAGTAAATAAATTACATTTTTCCAGTTTGTTATTAAACCACCAATCATCAGAATCTAAAAAACAAATCCAATCACCTTTGCTTTTTTCAATGCCAATATTTCTAGGTACAGCCGGCCCACCCCAATTTTTATTATATATGTAGTTTATGTCCAATAACTTTTCGAAAGTTAACACTACATCTTTCGTATTATCTGACGAGCCATCATCGCAAATTACGACTTCAAAATCTTTAAATGTCTGTGAACATAAAGAAACCAGACATCTTTTTAAATCCAATGCTCTATTAAATGTTGGAATAATTACAGAGAATTTAGGTGTTCCTTTTCCCATTCTAAAGTTTTATTAATTCCAATTTCTATTGGTGTTGGAATAAAGTAAATATATTTTTTTAATTTATCAATGTCTAAGCAAACACTTTTAACATCCGCAGATTTAGCACTCTCATAGCTTACTTGAAATGTCGGGATTCTCTGCTTTATTAGGGCAATGATATTGTTAAGTGAAAACGTATAACCAGAACCGACATTAAATATCTGATTTTTAACATTCTTCTTCAACAGTTCACAGATTATGTAGGCGATATCTTCAACAAAAACATAATCCTTTGCTTGCTCGCCATCACCCCATACGTTAAGTGGCACCGAGTTTATAGCGTTTCTCAAAGAAATATTAATAACCCCCTGCTTATTGGAATGGTGATAAGGACCGTATGGGTTAGAGATTCTCAAAATCAGATAGCTAATATTATGTTGCTTATAGTATAATTGAATATAGTTTTCTATAGTTAATTTTATTACCCCATATGAACTTATCGGTTGACAAATATGAGTTTCTTTTAAAACTTCATTCTGAAATTCACCATAAACAGCACCACCAGATGATAAATATAGGATAAAACCACACCCATATATTTTCATTACTTCCAGTAAGTTTATTATTGGCATTAAATTATTATCCACATCATCACGTATATTGGAATTGGACGATACGGGAATAGATGCACTAGCAAAATGAAATACGGAGTTAAATCTATGTTTTTTGAAAATATCATCCAAAAATTCTACATCAGTGTAATCGCCGATAATATATTGGATTTTATTTGATTTTACCGAGACATAGTCCACCTTCCGGGTTAATATGTAAATTGTAAAATCGACCTCACTTTCCGATATATATTTAATTAGGTTCCTACCTATAAAACCATTCCCTCCAATAATTAACTTATTATTATACTCAAATGCCATAGTCTTTCAATAGTTTGTTGTATAATCGCGATAAATTATATCCATATTTTTCCGGAGTAAATTCTTTGAAAGACTCTTTAGCCTCAAGGCCTAACGCCGTGCGAAATGGTTTATCAGTAAATATCATATAAATAGACTCCGCTATATCATTTTCAAAAGTTTTCAAATTCAAATCAATTAGCAGGCCACTTCTATTATGTTTTAAAGCCTGAGAAATCCCAGCAAAATTACTTGCTATAATTGGCTTCCCTAATTGCAATGCATTTAAGATGACCAAAGGCATATCCTCATTACTTATAGATGGTAATACGAACAAATCGCATGCATTTATATAATCTTGACTATTATCACGATAACCGAGAAAATAACAATTTTTGCACAGATCTAAGTCTATAACTTGCTGTTTCAAAACAACTTCATCTTCACCATTTCCAACAAATAAAATTATAATTTCATGTTTTAATAAGGGATTTTGTCGAAAAAGCAGATGCAGCGAATTTAAAAGATGAGCTTGTCCTTTTCTAGCTGTTAAAAATCCCACTTGAGAAATAATAAATTTGTTTGGAGGTATTCCTAGGTCATTACAAATTTCCTCTCTCGATAGTTTTATAACAGCCTCAGGCACGCAATTGTTGATTACTTCAATTTTTTCATTTATAAAGCCTCGTTTTACCATTAAAACGTTTTTAGCGAGTTTCGATGCCGTTAAAAAAAAATTAACCTGATGAGAAATAAACTTATCATATATCTTGAAGAGGTAGGATGAATCTTGAGCCTGATTATTAACCTGATAAACTATTTTTGATCTACCGAAAAGAAAATTTGCTACAACTAATAAATTGCAGCTTCTAGCTGCTGGATATCCTCCATTATTAATATGTATTATATCAGGCTTATTATACCAGAGTGTAAAGGCAAAAATGAATAAATTCCAGATCGCATATGCACCAGAGTGTTGAAAAACAAAAAACGGAATTTTTAGCAGTTTTTTTACAGTTCTGTTAATTTCTAAACAATTTATTTTATGGAATAAGCTGTCATTAGACAACAACGGCAGAGCGTGGACTTTGTCTGTAGAAACATTTACAAAATCCCTGTTCATATCATTTTCATACTGCTTATTTTTTCTGTAAAAAAAATTTAAGTCGTATGAAGTATTTAGAATTTCATTATTCATTAAAAAAGACATCAATCTCTCACTACCGCCATAGATATAGCAATCACTAAAAACCAAAACCTTCAATCTTTGCATTACTTCCCTTTTCTAAAAACTTCTCGCACCAACTCCTTACTTAAACACCTAAAAGGCTGACTTAAAAAATAATACAAAGACATACAAAACAAAAAGTAGCTAAAGATTATTACAGCATATTCTAAGAACTCTACCTTCCCTTTCACCACTGGCAAAAAAACTTCGAGTATTGTATTAATATAATAACAAACCAGTATGACCATAAAAGCCGGAAGAACATTTTTAGTGAGGAAAAGTCTCCAATTAATATCAAACATATCTTTTGCAAAGACGATGTAAAAGCATGCAGATATAAAAAATGCAACAAATTTAAAGATTCCAAATGATAACAGTCCAAAATTGTTAAATGTCAAAAGAATTCCAATCCAATATATAATAGGAATGATAGTACTGATTACATACAATTTTTTGATTTTTTGGAGTGCCACCATAGCAATACTAGTAGGATTCGATACAAAAGTAAAAAAATAACTAGCAAACATTACAGCAATAATAGGTATAGCATTTGAATAATCAATACCCACCCAGACTAATATGAAATTTTTCATCGTAAAAATTAATATTGCTGTCGGTATGACTGAAAATGGCAATCCAATTATCAAAATTTTTTCAAATGCGTCTGACAGGCTTTGATATTGGTTCCGACCTATATAATGATTGAACTTTGCCGAAAAAGGATTATATAAAATTGAATATAACGAGCGTGCAAGCGTCATTACCGATATGCAAATATTAAAGACTGCTACTTCTTTTAATCCAACAAATTTACCAATCAACAATGAATCCAATTCGTAATATAGAATCCAAGACACCGTCACATAGAGACTGTTGTAAGCCAAACCTTTCGTCTTGTGGTAAATTTCTTTTTCAAATTTCAGAGCACGAACAAGTTCCAGAAAATCATAATTAAATTGTTTTTTCGCAAGCACACAACCAATTACTACCGATATAAGCGAGATTAGTTGCGTGAAAGCATAATACAAAACTATGTGATATTCTCCATTTTGAAAAAAAAGAAAAACCGAGACTATCTTTAATAAATTCAATAAAGAATAAACCCTTTGAAAGATATAATCATTTAGTCTAATGTTAAATATCATTTGAATAGCCCGCTGAGCGGCTAAAACTGGTAATGATACGATAAACACTAGAAATAAGTCTTTAGCTAGCCTAATATCGGTATCGCTATTTAGGCCTTTCAATAAAAAGTGTGGGTTGATATAAAAAAAAGTAGAAACCAAGCCGAATATTAAAAAAACACTTATTAAAATAAAAAAAACGAAACCAAGCATTTTAATTTCACCTCTTCGGTCATCCTTCGCGAAAGCTTCACTAGCGAACTTGGCGCCAGCATTCAGAAAACCAAAATCTGCATAAGCTAAAAATAAGTTTAAGGATACAACAAATGTATATATCCCAAAATAGTTTTGATTGGAGGCTAAATAAGGCGTTACCACGAACATTGTAGCAAAACCCGTTACCAACGAAATAACTTGCCAAAGATAGATTTTGAAAAACTGTGCCATAATATCTGTCTTTATTAGATTCTTTGCTTTATTTTCTTTGCCGGCACCCCAGCAACGATACAATATGCTTCAACGTCTTTGGTCACAACACTTCCCGCCGCCACAACTGCACCATTTCCAATTCTAACTCCTGGCATAATAGATGCTCCTGAACCAATCCATACATCATCGCCTATCAAGATACCATCCTTTCCTTTAATCCATCGCTGCGAAAGAATATTTGCATCTCTTTTTATTCCGTGATTACTAGACACCAAGGTTATCTGTTGGGACAACAAACAATTTTTGCCAATTATTATTCGAGAACCTGCAGCCCTAATGTTGTTCAATTCTCCAATATATGTGTTTTCACCAATTTCAATTATAGCATTCTCATTATCATCTAAATCAAATCCTTGACAAATAATGACTGTAAAAGCGCCGACATATGCACCATTGCCAACTTTCAATGAACTCCCTTTACTAATTATAATCCTTGCATTTCTGTCGATTATACAATTTGTTTCGGATTGGATATTAGTCCTTAGTATTAATTGGCGGAAGTAATGAAATAAATCTCTACAAAGTAAAATAAGGGTATTAATCATATCTAAAGAATTAACTCCCCTATGAAGGAAATGTCGAAATTATCTTGAACATAATCACTCAAAACAGAAATTTCAACAATATCACGATTCAATAATGATGTTTTAAGTTCATCTTCGGTAAAAGAAACGACTACTCTTGGATCAGATTTATCAAAAGGAGGTACAAGCGGATAATTAGTAATATCAATCTTTTCAATTGAAGGTTCAAATACCATATAGTTAACACCATTCATTAATGAATCTATAAAAACGGATGAGGTAGGTCCAATTACCATACTCGATGAACGAAGGGACTGAGATATACTCGCCGAGTTGTCCGTTTTAAAAAAATTTTTATCAATATATTGGTAATACCAACGTATATTTTCAGAGGGATGAGGCCGGAATCTTACTGATTTAACACCGATGCTCTTTAAGACAGCCTCAATTTTTAGTAAGTATAATATTAGATTACCACGGTCACTCAATCGTACTCCATCGCTATGCTGTCCCCCATTCATTGATTTTGAAAGTACTAATATATTGTCAAGGCCACTTCTTATTTTAATTTTTTCAAAATCATACGTTCCATAACCTGGATGGCCGGAAATGTATATCTTATCGGGATCGACACCAGTCGCAACATATAGGTCTTTTATTTTCTTACCCCAAACCACGAGATAATCGGCTCTATTATCATCGATGTTATTATATCTTCCAGGCAGCCCATGTAAAAATACAAATGATTTTTTTCCTAACTCTTTAAAAATCGCCACAGACATTTTTTCATACGGACTCATATCCTGAGGAATACACAAGTATTTAATTTCATCTCGTATGTAAATATCATTTAATATATTAATAATTTCTGTATACCTAGAAATTCCATTGGAAGATAATAGCTCTATCATGTTGGAGTTTGATAAGTAATTCTGATACCTCCTTAATAGCCTATACTGATGCCAACTACAAATTGTGAGTCCCTTCCATGGCATAGGTGCGGATTGTATATTAAGATGTTTTTCTAAACCAAAATAGGCACCAGATACCGCGTAAGAGCTATTTTTTTTGATAACGAAAATATTTTTTATAACTCTAACTAAATCGACAAGATTGAAACGGATAGTTTTTAAGAACTTATCAACAACAGTTTTTTTAGCATAGCTATTAAATTGTTCACCATAGTGATATACCTTATTATCTAGTTCAAATTTTATATTTTCAATATAATCTTCGGGATACCGTTTTTTTAAATCATTTAGAAAATAGAATTTTTGCCTCATTATTTCAAAATATTCAAAGTAAACCGTTCACCTCTACTTATATCGCTTCTGACAATTTTACCTAAAACATCTTTTAACATTTTAGGATGCTCCCCGTAACCAGGTCTAATTGAGCGTACATTATCAACACTGATAATATCTCCAGCCTTCAAATCCTCAACCACATAAAGAGACCGACAAAATTCCCGCCCTTTAATCTGCTTTTCGGTTAAGTTATAGTCTACAGTACCAATAGCTTTTTCTGCTTCTCTCACAGCTCTAACCATTTCTGTGAACTCTTTTTCATTCATTGAAAAAGATGCATCTGGACCACCAATAGAACGATCTATAATAAAGTGTTTCTCAATTATTTTGGCACCAAAGCATGTGGCTACCACTGGTACAGTACTTCCAATTGTATGATCAGAAAGTCCGCTAATTACATTATACCGATCTGCCAAGTCCTTTACCATGATCATGTTAGCCTCTTCAATCGGTGCTGGATAGCTAGATGTACATTTTAGGAGTGCAATGTTGTGGTTACCTACCCGTTTGCAAGCATCTAGAGCAAGTTCTATATCTTCTTGTCTAGCGATGCCTGTTGATATGATTATAGGTTTTCCTGTTGATGCTGCGTATTCTATCAAAGGGATGTCTGTAATTTCGAAAGAAGCGATTTTGTACGCCGGTGCATTTAGGTTCTCTAAAAAATCTACAGCACTAGCATCAAAAGGTGACGAAAAACAAACCAAACCTTCTTTCTTTGCAGCAGCAAATAACTGCTCGTGCCATTCCCAAGGCGTGTAAGCTTCTTGATATAACTGATAAAAGTATTTATCGTCCCATATCGTCCCCTGTTTCAGCCTAAAATCTTCCTTATTAGAATCAATCGTCATTGTATCTGCGGTATAGGTTTGAAGCTTTATACAATCAGCTCCAGCTCGCTTGGCAGCTTTAATAGTTTCTAAAGCGTTTTCCAGGCTTCCATTATGATTTGCAGACAATTCCGCGATAATAAACACTGGACTGTTTTGATCGATATTATAAGAGTCTATTTTCATTTTAACTAACTGATATTTCTAACTAAACAAAATGCTTCCGCAAAATTGACACCAACTGATATTCCCCATCGTTGAGCAACAATTTTCAGAGCCTCTGGAGACCGTGGATGTGGATAAGGCCTTTTCTCAAATTCATATGATTCCATTGCCTGTATTTTTGCATGAATTCCTTGCTCACTTACAGAAATGAAAAAATTTGGAATGAAATGCTTTGGATCAGTCGATGCTCTCCATTCGGTGCCAGACATGGTTTCAAACGTTACAATTGTTTTAACATGTTCAGATTGCATAGGCCGACAGCAGGTAATAACTGCTTCAAAAGTGAGCTGATGATCTATGTTTACATCTCCCCCATGATGAGTAAAGATAATATCTGGTAAAAAAGCTGCTTTTTCCTTTTCTATTACCTTTATAATATCCAATAATGGAACTGAGTCAAACCTATTATCTGGAAAATCGTGAACCCCTACACTCTCATACCCAATTACAGATTTGGCTAGAAATATGTTCCTACGATGGGTCGCCAGCTCTTCCTCCCAAACTTCCGGATTCCGTTTATCTGCCCTTGACGTCAAACCCTCTCCTAAAATTACAACCCTGGCTATCACGCCATGTTTCTTTATGAGCTCATACATTGTTGCTCCTAAACCTAATATTTCATCATCAGGATGGGCTACAACTACGAGTATTCTTTTATTCTTTAATAAACTTAACATTGGCGATTAATTGATTTTGATCATTTATTGTTGCACCACTAAATTCGATTTTAAAGGCACCTTGACGTATGAATGCGGCTGGATAATTTTTGCCGTCTAGCATTCTGATAAAATCGTAAAGTGCTTCTATGGTTGTTATTTCATCTGTAATTAAACTCTCGCTAGGCATACGACGTTTGAAATATACTGGATTTCCTATTTGAGGAGTCGGTTTTATTTTTTCCAAAATTATTTCATCAATCATTTCTTCAATTATTTTACCAGCCCTTAAGAAAATAATATCGGCTGTTCCTACCAATGATAAATCTTTCTTTAAAAAAATGTCTCCAGTATCTATCCCCTTGTCTACCTTTAACGCACTAATTTTTGTCTCTTTGTGTCCTCTAATTATTAGATTCTGTAATGGGCTCCCTCCTCTTCCATAAGGCAAATCAGTCATGTGAAATACAATACAATTATATTTGTTAAATATTTCTTCGGGAATTATCCAAGACCAATGCATAAAAAAAATATGGGTCGGATCTATCTCACTGACATTTTCTATCGAAAGCTCCTCCTTTTTAGAAATTATTGAGGCACCGTATTTGGTCTTAAATGAATGTTGCATATCATTCAATATCGAATTACAATTTGCAATAATGATCTTAGTTCTTTGCATATTTAATTTCCTTTATAAATTTATACATGGCAGCATCAACACATATCTCCATATTATACCCAAGTCTTTCAAAGAGCTTAATAGAAGGAAAATTTCCAAACAACACTTCACCCACCACCCAAGATATTTTAGGATAATTCTGCAAAAACGATTTTAGCCCTTTGTTTAGTAAAATTACTCCTAGCCCTTTACCATGATAAGCAGGATCAATTAGATAACTGATTTTTGCGGTCTCATTTTCGATATTGAATCTTATAAAACCAAATGGTACTTGGTCTAATTCCCCTATATAATAAAAACAATTAGATGATTTTATTATCCTGAAAAACCACTGAGAGTGTTCTTGAAATGAGATAACTTTTTTATTAAAGAAAAATTTTCTTAAGTCGGGATTGCTGGCCCAGTCATAAGTTTTCATTAAATCACTAGCATCTGCCTTTCTTAGTAACACATCATCCTCTCCAATAAGCTGCTGGAAAATCTTTAGTAACCTTTGTCCAGATTTGCCATCAATCAGATTTTTAGTCCGCTTATTATCTGATGAAAAATATTCATTTATTGCATTCTGAATTGATGTTGTCGAGAAACAATCAGCGCTAATAAACGCGTTCAATTTTAAGTAGTTTTCAAAAATATATTTCTGGTTATCTATATACATGCCCGAGATGACGTCAACATTTAGCGCCAGTGCTTCCTGTAAAATTCCACTAGCGGGCACAATTGCAAGGTCAGCTTTCAGCATAACTTCTGCTATCTCTTCAGAACTTAAATCATTAAGTATCTTATATCTAGCATCATTAATAGTCCTATTTACAAGGTAATCACAGTTTTCATATGCAGCTCCAACAACGACAAAAATTGTTTCAAACCGATAATCGTTTCGAACTATTTCTATAACCTTTTCAGTTATTTTTTTTGAATCTGATCCGCCGAAACATATAAATAGCACCTTTTTTTCAACATCAATTTTATTTTTCTTTGCTTTTCTATTGTTTAAGAAATATGGTCTTAGCAATGCATAATCTAAACCCAGGGCGAATTGGGTATAAAACTGAGCCTTGTAGTTACTTGATTTAATGTTTGGTGCATGATTAATGATTAAATCTGCATAGCTTTCTCGGTCACAAAGATCGTCGATACAAATTAGTTTACAACCTATTTTTTTAATCTGTATTTGAATGAAAATATCTAATTCGTAATTATCTAATACAACAAGATTATCTGGATTTATTATTTCGAGCAAATCATTGTCATCCTTAATTTGATGAAAACCGAAAAAACTATCGCGTAGGCTATTCCTAAATGAGCTTGGTATGAATTTACACAAAAAAGTAATTTCAAAATGCTCCTTTAGCATTTGACTTAAAGCAAAGCAGCGTACTAGATGACCTAATCCGATACTATTATGTCCATCTGCGCGAAAGTATATTCTCCTCTTCAATTTTAATTAAGTCTTTTAAAACCTGAGTGGCAAATTGGTCCATTCAACAGGGTGTGAATATCCATCTCACCTTTTTCACATCTGTATATAAGGAGGAAAACCTCATCTAAGGCAGTAAAATAAGACTCAAACATCTCACTGGTATGCTCCGTAGAAGCATAAAAGTTAGTACTTGCTAGAAATCCCTTTTTCATCATTTCTTGTGCAATAAGCGTTTTATAGGCAAGTGCGTTTTCACTGATAAAGCTATATGTCGAAAGTGCAGGAATACCAGCTAATTCTATCGATAAATTATGTGAAGATGCCAGTTTACTCCACCCTTCTCGCATTTTTTTCCCATTTTCAGTTATTAATTCCCATGATTTTATACGTTCCATAACAGTCAATGTAGCCAAAGCAGCCGTAGGTCCGATCCTTTCCGTCCAGAATGTGCTGCTTATAAAAGTGTTTTGTGCAGCTTCCATTACTGATCTTCTTCCCACCACTGCTGTTAAAGCATAACCATTACCAATGGTTTTACCATACATGGCAATATCAGGCTCAACACCATACTTTTTATAAATACCTCCAAAAGTTTCTCGGAATCCAGAAGTACATTCATCAAAAATTAAAACAATACCTTTTCGAGTTGCTAAGTCTCTAACTTTCTGAAGAAAATTATCCTCCGGTCCGAAATTCCTAACGACTTCCATCTTGATAACCCCAATGTCGTTGCCTTCAACTATTGCCAAAAGTTCTTCATAGTTATTGTAATGAAATGGATAAACAGTGTTTTTTAGGTTTTTAGGAACTCCTGCGGGATTTAGTCCAGGTAAAAGATGTCCCGATAATTCATCGCCTTCATTATGATTTGCAGATAGATACCAGTCATGCCACCCATGATAACCGCAAATAGCAACCTTATCCTTTCCAGATGCCGCTCTTGCAATTCTGATAGCAATAGAATTGGCCTCACCACCACTTCTTGCGAATCTGACCATATCCGCCCAGGGATTTATCTCGATCAATTTTTCAGCTAAATAAACCTCTTCAGGACAATTCAACGTACTCATATTTCCAGCTTTCACAGTGGCTAACACAGCAGAATCTACTTCATCGTTACCATATCCTAATGTATTGGTACCTATGCCCATTATGCACATGTCTATTAGCTCTTTTCCATCCAAGTCCCAAACACTACACCCCTTTGCCTTAGAAAAATATGAGGGCCACTGATCCGGTAAAAACATTTCTGGCCTTTTAGATAACAACATTGTTCCACCGGGAATTAATGTTTTAGCTTTTTTATATAAGTCTTGTCCCTTTCCCATTTTTAGTTGTTTTTTAATGATTTTATAAATCCTTCGTTTCTAATAATATTATTGTTTATTTGGCTTAAATCATTTTTAATGATATGATTGGTATATGTTAACCAGTTTTGACTGGTTCCTAATTCTTCAACCAATTTTGTAATTAATTCGAAATCTTTGGCTTCATCAACAGTCATTCTGATATGGGAAAAATTATTGAAGCATGGAAAATTCATAGATGAAAACAGTTTTCCTCCATTAAAGGTCGAATTAAACCTAATGTAAGGTGTGACATGCTCTCGGTCAGATTTCAACTTTGCACTCTTCCATGCTCTTTCTAAGGCAGAGAATTTAAAAACTTCAATATCTTGACCATCTGGAAAATGTTCTTCCAAAACATTGGACACGTAATCAAAATCATTCACCCGAGCCATTCCCACGACTGCGTCTACTAAAGCTGGATCGATCAATGGACAATCAGATGTTACTCTTACAACCCATGCAGGATTGATATCTTTCACAGTTTGATAAAACCGATCTAATACATCATCAACTGCACCTCTAGATGACTGATAACCAATTTCATCACATAGCTCTACAATTTTGTCATCCGCTTTATCAATCGTTGTTGCAACAATAATCTGATCGATATTTTTGCAACACGATAAGCGATCCAAATGAATACGCAAAAGTTCTTTATGATTAATTTTTAGTAGTATTTTACCAGGCAATCGCGTACTTCCAACCCTGGCCTGTGTAATTAAGACTGTTTTAGCTGATTCCATTTCGAGGGGTTTAATACATCTTCATTTTTAATGTTAATCTGATTTATTAGATTTATTACGTGATCTTCGAGAGCGTGGTCAGTAACTAAGATATTTTGATGTAGTTGATCTTCACTATCTACTCCAATTAAAACCTGATCTATGTCATTCTGGCCTAAAACATAATTTAATGCCAGACTGGCGACAGAAATATTCGAATTGGTAGCAATTTTTTTCAACATTTTTAATTCTGTTTCGCAATATAATGTGAGCCTATCTAATGTATGTAGATCTTTAAAAAAAAGCCCCTGTAAAAAAGCAGATCTGGAATGAATTATCTTACCTTTTTCTTTGGCCAATTTTAACAAGCTGCCTCTTTTGTTAAAATTATCAAATAAATTAAATGGTAATTGGATGACATCAATTCTATCATCTTCAATTACTTTCAACAACTCATCGTTAGTATAAATTGATACCCCAAGAAATTTTATCTTGCCATTAAGTTTGAGCATCATCATTTCATCAATAACCGTTGCATTTTGGTAATATGTGGTAAATGAGTGAAACATTAAAATGTCTAAGACATCTACATGTAGTTCCGACAAGTATTCATCGACCTTATAAACAATACTTCCAGTTACATCATGGGGCAGTTTGGTGATTATTTGAAATTTTTGGTCGGGGTGCTCTAAATGAAATTGTCCAATAATCGCATGTGCGTTTCCATATGCCTCTGCAGTATCAAGTGTACGAATACCAGCATCGTATGCCTGTAAAAAAATACTTGTAACAGCTTTTTTGTCAGGTTTTCCGATTTTATTGTTCACTCCATAATCCAATCCGAACTGAACTGTGCCAAGTATTAGTTTTTGAATTTTAGACATTAATTAACTCTTGTAATACTGTAATATTTTTTCTATCACGAAATTTTGCTCTTCATTAGTCAAAGTGGGATACATAGGTAAACTTATACATCCTCTATAATATGTCTCTGCCTCTGGCATATCACCTTCACCCCAACCAAATTGCTTGTAATAAGGCATCAAGTGGCAGGGGATATAATGAATTTGCGCAAAAATTTTATTTGACTTCAAATAATTATATAAACCAACCCTATCTTCAACTTCGAGAATATAAAGGTGATAAGCATGCCCTTCAACAAAATTAGAATGCCCTTTTATAAAAGATCTATCCCTAAAAGCCCTTTCGTAAGCTTTTGCAATTTCACGTCTTCTAACTAAGCCTTCGTCTGCACGACTCAATTGGCTCAATCCCAACGCTGCTTGAAAATCAGTTAACCTGTAATTAAATCCAAGGGTTTGCATTTCCATATACCATCCTGGATAAGAAGCACTTTCAGACCCAGTGGCAAAACTTGGCGAGTTTTGATAGGCTTGTTCATTCTTAACGATACCATGCGTTCTTAGTTGTAATAATTTTTGATATAATGTCTCATCATTTGTAGTAATCATACCGCCTTCACCACAGGCAATGTGTTTTACAGGGTGAAAAGAAAAAATAGCCAAATCAGCAAATGCTCCATTGCCACATTTTTGGTGACTGCCTTTACTATCTATAAAATAGCCACCTGGTGCGTGGCAGGCATCCTCAATAATCCACAAATTATATTCATCTGCTAACGCTTTAAATGCTTCGAGATTTACCGCTCTCCCAGCAAAATCGACTGGAATTATCCCTTTAAATGTACCTCGAGGAGATTTTTCAAGTAATTCCTTTACCTTATCTATGGATAATAAATAAGATTCAGGCTCTATATCCGAAAAGATCACTTCTCCTCCACAATAACGCACACAATTTGCCGAAGCAGCAAACGTAATAGGAGTAGTAATTACTTTGTCTCCTTCGATTACGCCCAGAGCTAGTGTGCATAGATGCAAAGCGGCTGTTCCATTTGCAACTGCAACTGCGTACTTAGCATCAACATATCGAGCGAAGCCCCTTTCAAATTCCAATATTTTGGGCCCTTGGGTTAAATAGTCAGATTGTAAAGCGCGAACTACAACTTCAATATCTTCAGGTGTAATATTTTGCTTCCCGTAAGGAATTATATTTTCATTAACCATTATATTCAAAGTTAGGATCTACGTGCTCTTTAATTAACGCTCTCAATGATTCTATTGTTTCCCATTCTGTATTATCACCAGAATTATAGGCGAAACCAGGTTCAACAAGTTTAGCTCCGAATTCTTGCTTGAAATCGCTCAAGCTCCAATTGTGAGTGGCAGGTAATATTGTATAATATTTACCCAAATCATAAGTGTAGAAAGAATCTGAGGGTGTTATCATTTCCTCATGAACTTTTTCACCAGGTCTTATTCCAACAGTTATTTGTTCACAACATGGCGCAATTGCAGACGCCACGTCTGTAATTTTATATGAAGGAATTTTAGGAATAAAAATTTCACCACCCCACGCATTTTTTAACGCATGCATTACCATGTCAACACCGCCTTGAAGGGAGATATTAAAACGTGTCATATTAGGATCCGTTATTGGAAGGGTTCCGCCTTCTCTTTTCTTAATAAAAAACGGGATAACCGATCCATTCGATCCCATTACGTTGCCATAGCGCACAACAGAAAAAATAATAGGATTATCACCTTTAATATTGTTTGCCGCAACAAAAAGTTTATCTGATGTTAACTTTGTCGCGCCGTATAAATTGATTGGTGCACATGCCTTATCAGTCGATAGCGCGACAACCTTTTTTACATCAGTTTGAAAACACGCATTAATTACATTTTGCGCCCCGTTAACATTAGTTTTAATACACTCATCAGGATTATATTCAGCAATAGGAACATGCTTCATGGCTGCTGCATGAATAACATAATCGACTCCTTTAAAAGCCCTAATTAATCTTGCTTCATCTCGCACATCACCAATAAAAAAACGCAGCTGAGGGTATTTACTTTCTGGATACTCCTGCGCCATTTGGAATTGCTTTTGCTCATCACGAGAAAATATTATAAGCCTTCTCACATCTGGATATTTCTCTAAAATTTCCATTGTAAGAGCTTTCCCAAGAGAACCTGTTCCCCCAGTTATTAAAATGCTTTTGTTTTTTAAATCTAACATAGAATTATGAATAAAAGAGTTAAACTAAAATCTCCTTTAATATTTTTTTTATTATAAGATAAATAATTGATAATAGGCCTAAAATAACCCCACCTAGAAGAAATCCTTTAGTTTTTCCAAATCTCTCTTTACCCAACGGATAGATAGGTTGATCAACGACTTGAATTAAAGGCGTTTCTTTCAAAAGAGTAATCTTCGCTAATTCAAGATTCTGCAAAAAGCTCGCTAAAATACTTTTGTTCGTTTCTGCTAAAAACTGAGCTTTTTGGGCCGGAACAACTCTTAAAGTTTGCCTGGTTGGATTCAAATTTGGCGTTGCGTCACTAACTGCCACAGCCGTATATATTGCTCCATTCATTACTGCTCTGACTGAATCTGTTTTACGCTCCAAAATGTAAATATTTCTTTGCGTTTTTTTTGTTTTCGTATTGATATAAAATTCACTTACATTTCTAACTAATTCATCATTAAAGCTTTTTGCAAAAAATTCGTCCGTCGCCTTTACATCAACTTGAATCGTACTCAGCTTTTTATCTGGCTTTGCAACAGTTAAATAGTGTTTACTCAAATCAGCTACAAAAACCCCTAAAAGGCTATCAACTATTCGATTTGTCCCCCGAGTTAAATTATTCTTTCTAATGCTATCTGGATAGAACTTAATCTTCGATAAGTAAGGCTTGGATCTCCAGTCTTCACGTAAATTATTGAAATCGATGTAACGGTCTATTAATAGAATTTTTTTATTCTTAAATAATACTTCTGTTAATAATGTTTTTTCCAGCATTGTTCGAGACTTATAAAGCTGCAGTATATTTTCTCCCTGAAAAATCCCGCCACCACCACCACCGATATCTACTCCAGCCATAGAGGCTAGCCCAGCAAGATTGTTTAGATTATTTCCACTTTTCTCATCCTCTAGAACAAAAGTTGTAGTTGCTAAATAAATTGTTTTGTTAAAGAAAGAATAAGCGACTCCTAACGCCGCGCCTAATGACGCAAAAATTAAAATAATCAGCCATTTCGATTGTAAATATTTTAATCCTGACTTAATTTTAAGTAATATCTCTTTAATTGATAGCTCGCTATCCTCGGTTACTGAATTATTTATCTGACTTTCAGTCATCATGATATTTAAATACTTTTAATGAATTAATATTAGATGTACGAAATTGCGTCCAAATTATTTACCAATTTACAATAGAAGTAGCCACTTATAGAATTAACGCAACACAAACATTAAACAATCTATCGTAATAAGCTTACAATTATCGCTCCCAAAGACGCTACAGCAGTTCCTATTCCTATCCAACTTTGAGCAGTCATTCTTTCTCTTTCTGCTCTTTTAGGAATCAAAATTTCCGCGCCCGGTTTAATTCGCGGATTATTGGTGAAAAATAAAAATCTACTCACTGCTGCCGCAGAACCATTAGCATATTTCACGTAAACACCGCCCTTTCTCGCGTTTGCCGTAAAACCACCCGCACCATTAATATACTGTTTCAAGCTTTTACCAGGTAAATAAACAATACTATTTGGATTCAGTACCTCTCCGGTAACTTTTACCGTTTGTAAGGTTCTTGGAACTCTAATTACATCACCATCCTCCACTATAAGATCGTAAGTCGACAATGAATCTTTTAGAATCCTAACTAAATTAATGCCTACAAGATCACTTTGGATTAGTTTTTGTTCTACATCTGCTGCGATCGTATCTTTTACTCCTGCTTCTTGTGCCCTTTTCAGATTTAAAAACTTTTTATTATCTTCATCCTGATTATTGATGGCATTCTTATCTTTAGGATTTATTTTTTCTGCTCCTGGCCTTTTCAATGATGCTCCATCAGGATAGGCCGAAGAAGTTAAGCCTCCCGCTCTTTTAATCAATTCTGATATCCTTTCATCTTTCCGAATGATGGTGTAAGTTCCAGGATATAAAACCTCTCCTTCTAGTTTTACCTGTTTTTGAACAGTATAACCTTCTGAATTCCTCACAGTCACAATATCAAATGGCTGTAAAACGAATGGTTCTCCAACTAATTTTAGACTTTGATCGACATTCACAATGAAAAGTTCTGCAGTGCGGGCCGACTTAGCAGTTGCATCACTATTTTTTACTCTCCTAGCTATCTCTATTCGATTAGGAGTGGCACCTTCTTTAAAACCTCCTGCCAATTGAATTACGGACTCCAAAGTCATACTATCAGCAAATTCAAAAGTTCCTGGCGCCCTTACTTCACCTTGTATACTAATTTTATATTCATCCCGGAGATCAAAGATCGAAGAGATGGTTACTTTATCCTCACGTTGCAACAGGATGTCCATTTGAGTTCCCGAAATAATTTTTGCGACATCAAAAGAAATCAACGAAAGTGTATTGTCAGTGTTTAACCGGTTGATGTAACCGCGATTTAAGAAAGCATCTTCAGTAAGCCCGTCCGATTTATTAATCAACCCTCGTAATGTTAATCCCTGTTCTAACTCATAAATCCCTGGCCTGAATACTGCTCCCAAAATTTCAACGCGATTGGCAAAACGATCTAAGATGGCTTCCACCACATATTTATCGCCATTTTTAGGCGCATAAGTAGGGAAATCGACGGCAGGGATATCATTGATCCTGCGATCGCGGTCAGTATTTTGAAAAGCTTTGATTTTAGCGGTATAAGCTTGCGTTGTAAAGCCCCCTGCAAAATCGATCACATCTTTCAGCGTTTCTCCCTTAACCACTTCATAAAGCGCGGCTCTTTTTACTTCACCACTAATTTCCACACGATCATCATATACCGGTATGTTAATTACATCCTGATCCTGTAAACGGATATTGGCTTGTTGGATGCCTTTTAACAGGAAATTATAAATATCTAATGTGGCGATGATTTTATTGTTACGGATAATCTGGATTTTACGGAAAGATCCGTTTTGAGCTGGCCCACCAGATGCATACAAAGCATTGTAAACCGTAGCCAATGAAGGTAAGGTATAAGTACCAGGTTTGGTTACATAACCTGTCATGATCACTTTGATACTTCTGATATTCCCCAGGTTAATAGCTAAGCTGGTCCTTCCAGATCGCAAAGATGGATAGGTTTTAGCCATAGCTGTGCGAATTTTAGACGTAGCCTGGTCGATGCTTAATCCGCCTACAGCAATTCGCCCAACATATTGGAGGTTGATTATCCCTTCAGGGCTTACTTCTAAATTATAACTGGCCTCGTTATCACCTGTCAAATCAATCACCAATTTATCATCTGGCCCAATTACATAGCCCTTTGGGGTAGCCATACGAAGGTTAGGTTCAAAAGTAATATTGCCATTCCTAAATAGTTCCGATCCAAATATTTTCGGGCCAATTTCGCTATCCTCCTCCTTCTTTTCGTTATTAATTTCTCCGCCAGATGTAGTTTCACTCAGTTCTCTGCCAGTAACTACAGGCTTTTGTTCTACCTGTACAGCAGAGCCTTGCTTTCTTACTTTGGCAACACGTGCACGCAACTTTTGGATCTCGTCAGCCTTCATCCCTTGAGCTGCAGCCATTTGTTCCAATTGGGCATCATTATACCCAACAGATTCTGCCTTTTTAATCATTTGCAAAATCTGGGCATCCGAGAGTTCATCAACCTTTACACTCGAATAATTTTGTGCAATAGACTGAAAATGGACAAATAAACAGAGAACAAGAAGGGATAGAAATAATTTTATGCTTTGTTTCATAGGTTTCCGAAATAATCGGCAGGTAATGTTATTCAAAATAATTTAAGGTATTGTAACCCGCTTGTTTAAGGTGCTCATCTTTCTTCATCAAATTAAGATCAGAAAGGACCATATCCTTAACAAGTGCTGGCAAATCGTATTTAGGTTGCCACCCCAACTGGGTTTTAGATTTTGTAGGATCGCCCAATAAAAGATCAACTTCCGTTGGCCTATAATATTTAGGATCGACACGAACTATTGTACTTCCTAAAAATATTTTATCCTGGTCCAGGCCTAATTCTGTTAATTTTTCAACATCCAGACCTACAACCACACCTTTTTCATTTTCATCTTTGCCGCTAAACTCAACATCTATGCCAAGTTCTGCAAAAGTCATGCGCACAAATTCCCGAACAGCAGTAGTTACACCTGTTGCTATAACGAAATCTTCAGGTTTTTCTTGTTGCAGAATTAACCACATGGCTTCGATATAATCTTTAGCATGCCCCCAATCGCGTTGTGCGGATAGATTGCCTAAATATAAACAATTTTGCAGGCCTAAAGCGATTTTAGCCGCCGCCCGGGTAATTTTCCGGGTTACAAAGGTTTCGCCTCTTAATGGACTTTCATGGTTAAATAAAATACCATTGCAGGCAAACATACCATAGGCCTCACGATAGTTAACCGTAATCCAATAAGCGTACATTTTGGCCACAGCATAAGGCGAACGAGGATAAAATGGAGTAGTTTCACTTTGTGGAACTGCTTGCACTAAACCATATAGTTCTGATGTAGACGCCTGGTAAATTTTGGTTTTATGATTTAAACCCAAAATACGGATAGCTTCAAGCAAACGTAATGTACCAATACCATCTGCATTAGCCGTATACTCAGGCATTTCAAAGCTCACATGCACATGGCTCATTGCCGCCAGGTTATAAATTTCATCAGGTTGTATTTCCTGAATAATCCGGATCAAATTGGTCGAATCAGTTAAATCGCCATAATGCAATTTAAAGTTTACATGGCTTTCATGCTGGTCTTGATAGAGATGATCGATCCGATCGGTATTAAATAATGATGAACGTCTTTTTATACCATGCACAAAATAACCTTTTCTAAGCAGAAATTCTGCCAGATAAGCACCATCTTGTCCAGTAACGCCAGTAATAAGGGCAACCCTCATAAATTATCATAGGTTTTGAGCACGCAAACATACATAATAATTCTTTTGTAAAAAAACGAAGTTGATTTGATGAGTAGAA
>Ga0157370_10001386_pt1 | contig 30010 bp, 27 predicted proteins | sample C35metaG_FD_113463 | JGI IMG/M metagenome (GOLD analysis project Ga0157370, IMG submission 113463) | Corn rhizosphere microbial communities from Kellogg Biological Station, Michigan, USA - C3-5 metaG | ecosystem: Host-associated > Plants > Roots > Rhizosphere > Soil | place: USA: Michigan...
CCGCCTGGCAAGGGCCGCGTGATTTGCCAATGTCAGACTGCGCCGTGTCCGGACATTCAGCGCCCCCTGCTGAACGGCATGATCTGGTGGGTGCCCCCGACAGCGAAAGCCGCATCGTGGGACAGAGCCGCCGTTCAGGAGGACGATTGCGAGCGACCGGGTTTGGGGTTGAGGCGGCCATTGGGGCGGCGACGAACTGTAACCGGGGAATGAGCAAGCCTGGCCGTTTGCTGACGGACCGCTCAACGGCGGAAAGCGGCGTAAGCCGCCGTCTTATACGCGACGGAGTTACTTGGGTCCCGCCTGCCTTCGCCGCGCCGAAACAAGGACGCACGTTGCCACGCCACCAGCGCGGCAAAGGCTCAACTCGCCGATCCATCGCAGGATGACGAGCGCCCCTTCCGGCAACGCGACACCAAGGGATAGAAGGAGCATGGCACAACCCACGCCCCGCAAGCCGCTCGAAAGCCTCGGCGACAACGGGCGGCCAGCACATCGCGCTGGTGCCGCGTCATCGACAGGCACAGGCACAGCATCCCGATGAGCGCGAGCAGGAGGTTCATGCTGTCGCCACGCTCAACCGCACCTTCATTCGGGTCGTCACGCCCATCGCCAGAAGGCCGGTCGCCATGAGGGTCGTATCAACCGACGCACCCACCATGTCACCGGTGCCGATCCACACGAACAGCCCGCTGCCCGGCACGAACATCTGCGGCACCGGCGCAGCGAGGCACAGCAGCCCAAGGCATCGTCCCTGCCATATCCACGCCCGCGCAGGGGCCATTCGCGATTGGCTGGGGGCATGCTTCGGGATGAGGTGCGCGTGTTCTCGGGCATCGAAAACGGCGGAAGGCTGGACGCAGAGAATATCTACCAAGCTGCGCCCATTTGGCCGGGTCTTGCGCCCGGCCAAATTCAATCAATCAGAAGCGATAGCTCACGGTCCCCATGACATTGCGCGGCGCACCCATGAAGCAGTCACCGCGCGCAAGGCAGGATGCGTAGAATTTATTATTGAGCAGGTTCGTCGCATTGAGTGCGAAACGCCAGCTCTGCCAGTTGATCTCCGCCAGGGCGTCGACGGTGGTGCGGGACGGGGTGACCACCGTATAGAGGGTTCCGGCCGGGATGGCGGGATTGAGGCCATAGGGGTCAAGGGCGCCGGTCGACTTGCTCTTGCCGCTATAGACGACGCCCGCGCCAAGACGCAGCTGCGCGCCGTCCGTCATGCCGAAGGTCTTGGTCGACCAGATCGACGCGATGTGGCGCGGCATATATTCCAGGCTGCTGTTCACCTCGGACTTCAGCTGGTTATAGCCGTAATTGACCAGCAATTCGAAATCGCCGGGCAGGCGATGGCTCGCCTCGACCTCGATGCCCTTGGTGGTCAGTTCGCCGGACTGGGTCGTGACGTTGTTCGGCAAATAGAGGACGCGGTTCTGTTCCTTGATGTGGAAAGCCGTAACCGTGACAAGCGTCGCAGGGGTCGGCTGCCACTTTACGCCCGCTTCATACTGCGTGCCGGTCTGAGGCTCGAAGGGATCGCCTATGACGCCGCCGGGACCGGTAAGGGTTCCCGCGATCGGCAGGAAGCTTTCCGTGTAGCTGAAGAAGGGCGAAAAGCCCGCGCCGATTTCCCCGATGATGCCAGCGCGGAAAGTGGTCGCGTTGTCCTTCTGCCCGGTGGAGTTGGTGACATGGTCACGACGGGCGCCCAGCACCACCGAGACACGATCGAAGAACCGGATTTGATCCTGAACGTAGACGCCTAGCTGCTTCTGAGAATTGTAGGCATAGGGCCCGGCCGGCTCGTAGGTCTCCAGCGCGTCATAATCGATGTTGTAAAGATCGACGGTTTCGAAGCCGAAGATACCGCGCTTGCCGACCTTGTTCCAGCTATAGTCCAGGCCGACGAGCAGCTTGTGCTCGATATCGGTGCCGGTGTTGAAGTTGAACTGGAGGTTGTTGTCGGTCGAGAAGACGTTCATCCGCGCGTCGCTGGCATCGGCATAAAGACCGATGGTGCGGCCGTCGGTACCGTACACCGAAAAGGGATCGCTCGGGTAGGTGTAGCTATCCGCATAGTGGGTCTTATATTCAAGATCGCTGTCGATATAGCGGGCCTTGACGCTGAGACGGATATTGTCCGAGAATCTGTGGGTGATGGAACCGCCGCCCTGGAGCAAACGGCCGGCGTAGCGATCCCAGCCGGGCTTGCCGACGAAGGTGTAGGGATCGAGCCGCTCGGAGGGATTGGCGGGATTCGGACGGAAATTGCCGACGATCGGCAGGAACTGCGCGGTCGAGCCGGTGTCGTCCTCCTGATAGAGGCCGGTCAGGACGACATCCGTGTCAGGCGTCGGCTGCCAGCGGATCGAGGGCGCAAACAGCACGCGGTCGTCCGGAACATGGTCGACATAGGTGTCGGCGTCGCGCACCCGGCCAACGGCGCGGATCGCCAGATTGTCGGCCAGCGCGAGGTTGACGTCGCCCATGACTTCCTTGCGGTCATAGCTGCCATAGACGAGGTTCAACTCGCCACCCGTCTTGAACTCAGGAGTCTTGGAAACAAGGTTGACGAGGCCGCCGATCGAGCCCTGGCCGAACAGCACCGACGCGGGGCCGCGCACGATCTCCACGCGGGAGAAGTTGTAGGGGTCCGCCGTGATGCTGGCATAATAGCTGAAGATGTCGCGCATGCCGTCGCGGAACTGGAGCGCATCGATACCGCGCACGCTGAAACCGTCGACGCGCGTATCGCGCCCATAGGGGCTGGCGAGCACACCGGCGGCATATTTGACCGTGTCGCTGATGCTGATCGCACCCTGGGAGATATATTGCTCCGAAGTGATCACGGTGATCGGCTGCGGCATTTCGACCAGCGGCGTTTCGGTCTTCGTACCGGCATTGGCAGTGACGATGATCTGATCGCCGGACTCACCGGCCTTGTCTGCGAGCGCAGCGCCCTCATCATTTGCCAGAGCCGGCTGGACCGACAGAAGGGCGGCAACACCGACGACGGTAAATTTTCTCATCACTTCATCCCTTGTCCCTGATCGGGCGCCCATAGCGATATTGAGAGAGACTCTCAATAGCATTCTTCTTGCCTGCTTCAGGGGTCATTGCTAACGGTCTTTCCGGCCCAGTTGGATCGGGCGCCGGAGAATTCAGTGTCGCAAAGCTGGCGGAAATGGACGCGCATCTTATTGGCCGGGCCGGGGGCGGTGCTGGTGGCGCTCGTCGTCATGGCCGGAATGCCGCTGTGGCTTCCGGGCGGGGCGGCCGGTGTCGACAATCTGGTGCTGCCGCTGGTTCTTGTGCCGCTGGTTCTTGTGCCGCTGATCTGGGCTGCGCTGTTCTTCCATGCCTGCCTTGATCGCAGGCTTTCGCGGGTCGCCGCTATCGCTGCCACTCTTTTCCTTTTTCACGCAGGTCTGGTCGCGCACAAGCTTCTGGTCCAGCGCTCAGCCTTCGAGGAGCATCGCTCATGATCCACCTTAAAAAGGATGAGACGAAGCTGATGGTCGCCGTCCACGGCTGGTCGGGTATCGTGCTGGGGTTGCTGCTCTATGCGGTGATCTTCACCGGCATGGCGGCGGTTTTCGCAGAGGAGATCGGAATCTGGTCGGCTGGCCATGTCGAAACCAGGTCGGCCTTCGAACGGCCGATGGACGGCAGCATCCGCCGCCTGGCTGCGCAAACGCCCGCCAAATATCATGAAGGCGTCGATCTTTTCGAGATCGGCGACCATAATCTCGGCGCCTTTTTCCATCGGCATGAAACCGATCCGGACGGCACTTTGGTCAGTCGCGGCATCTATTATCAACTCGACAGAAAAGGCGATGTTGCCAAGGCGTTGCACGGGACCGGCGAGGAGGTGTTCGGGCCGCGCAACGACGATGCACTGAGCAGCTTTCTGGTCGATACTCATGTCCGCCTGCATGTTCCCAACCCTTGGGGCTTGCTGCTGACAGGCATAGTCGGATTGGTGATGCTGGTGGCCGCGATTTCCGGGCTGCTGATCCATCGCCATCTCTTCAAGGACATCTTCACTCTGCGCCGATCCGCCAGCCCGGTGTTGGTGGATCGCGACCGGCACAGCGTGGCCGGGACGTGGAGCCTGCCCTTCGCCTTCATCCTGGCCTTCACGGGTAGCTTCTTCTCCTTTTTCGGCACGATCGGCGTTCCCATCGTCGCCATGGCGGCCTTTGGCGGTGATGTTCAGGCGCTCAACGACGCCGTCTTCGGCAATCCGGGCCGGCCAGACCCCCGTCCCGCCACGATGGGCAATATGGACCGGATCGCTGCCGATGCCATTCGCCGCACCGGCGAGGTTCCGACCTTCATCACCATCGAAAATTTCGGCCGCGCGGACGCCAAGGTCACGAGCTTCCATCCTCCCAAGGCAGGTGACATCGAGCCTGTGACCCTGCTGTATGACGGGGCACAAGCGAAGTTCCTCCACACCAAGCCGTCGATCGGCACGCAGCCGTCGGCAGGCGGCACGCTCGCCGCAATCATGGCGCCCATGCATTTTGGTAATTTCGCAGGCATGCTGTCCAAGGCGGTCTGGTTCGCGCTGGGGTTCGCCATGTGCTATGTCACATTTACGGGGCTGCGGCTTTGGCTCGCGCGGCGACGGGAGGATATGCGATCGCTGGAATGGCTTGATCGCACCGTCATGGTCGTGGGTTTCGGCCTCCCCTTCGCTCTGGTGTGCTCGGCCGCCGCCTTCCTCATCGCAATGCCGCTGGGATCGGCGACCTATTGGACTCCTGCCGCCTTCCTGATCGCGTCCGGCGTGGCCATATTGGGCGGCACGACCGCACCGTCGGTAGCCGCGCTGGGCCGGGCCCTGCAATTTGCCACCGGATTGGTCCTGGCTGGCTTGGTCCCACTCCGCTGGATTTCCGGAGGGCCCGGCTGGGGCCGCGCAATCGAGGCAGGTCAGCCGATCATCGCCGCACTCGACTTGGCTTTCCTTCTCGCGGGAATTTGGATGGTTTGGCGGGCGGCGGCTTTGCCTGCAAGGCGATTGCCGTTCCCAGCCCGTCCGGTGCCGGCCGAATGACTATGCTGTTGGTCTTGGTTGCGACCGCAATATCCGCGCTGATCCTTCACGCCTTATGCCTTGGCGATCCCAAACGCAACCGCGCGGCCGGAATGCGGGAAGCGGGCCAGACTAAACGGCAACGGCAGGTGCTGACTGCCGCAATCTGTCTTCCTGGCCTTATATGCGCTCTGACGGGCGATGCAGCGGCTTTCCTCATCTGGCTCGGCGGCTGCGGTGTGATTGGCTGGTCGCTAGCAATATGGTTCAGCCGCGGCGCGCAAGAGAGAGATTGATACCGACCGCGGCTGTGATGCCTCCTCGAGGATGAAGTGGCACGGCACGGTTAAAGTTGTTCATCCTTCGCTTTCGCCTTCGATCTGTATCACGATTAATGTCTTGTTTCGGGAGTCGGCGAAGCTGATCTCCACGACAGAAATTGGTGATCTTTACCAAGCGCACCAGCGCTGCGGTGAAGGCTCTTTGATGGCAGCACCGTCAGCACTCGGCCTGTTAAAATGGCCATCGACCCTTCTGACCTTGGTGGCGCCGCTGATCGCCTATCCCACTTTGAACCCGCCTGAACCTCCGATGCGCCGATGCGGATCACTGCACACAAGTGAAGGATCCTTCACTGTCTATGCCGGCGCAGGCTACAACGGCAGCATGGACCTACGCTTCGTTCCCTTGGACGAAAGCCTGAGAGAGCAAGCCTCTTCCGGCCAGCTTCCGGAAGGGGGCCACTCCAATAACGGCTCCTGGAAGGTGGTCGGCGTAGCTGAAGCCTCCTACCGTGCGCTCGATAAGCGCCGGGAAATGCCTGCCCACATCACGTCGATCCAGTGCTATTGACAATCATTGTTAATTCTCTCAATCGCGCGCGGCTGCTTGAGAAAAACACAAGGGGGAAGAAGTTGATTAGACAGGTTTCGTGTTGGGCTTTGGCGGCTGCAATGCTGGGAGCAAGCCCTGCGATGGCACAGGAAGCTGCTGTCAACGACCGTTCCACCTCTGATGCGGCGTCCGTCGAGATCCTGGTCTACGGCCGCGTTGACGACACGGTGCTTAGCATTCCGCAGTCAGTCACCGTGCTGGACGAGAGCCTGATCGAGACAAGCAGCAGCGAAACCGTTGGCGACGCCCTCCGCTTTGTGCCCGGGACGTCCCGCGACGGCTCTCCACTTGACGCTTTTGGCGACACTTATTTGATCCGCGGCTTCCCGAGCAATCAGACGGTCAACGGAATCACGGCCAACCCGCTTCGTCAGGCCCGCGACAGCATCGCTGTAGAGCGCATCGAGGTCCTGAAGGGGCCGGCATCCGTCCTCTACGGCCAGCTTCAGCCGGGCGCCGTCGTCAACATCGTCACCAAACAGCCTGAACGTGCGTGGGCTGGAAAAGCTGCGCTGAACTATGGCCGCTACGATGATTGGCGGGGTACGATCGACTTCACTGGCCCGTTGACTGCCAATGGGGACGTGCGCTTCCGCGTGACCGGCGCCTATGACGATGCCGACAGCTTCATCGACTACTGGCATCGGCAGCACATCTTCGTCGCGCCGACCCTTGCCTTCGACGTGGGCGAGGCGACGACCGTGACGATCGAGGGTCTCTACACGCGCAACAAACTGCGCGGCTTCCTGAACGGTTTACCCGCCGAAGGCACGGTGTTGCCCAATCCTAACGGGCGGCTACCTCGCTCGCTTGGCCTAACTGACCCCAGCTTCGCGCCCTCCATCCGCGAGAATAGCGAAATCACCGCTCGTGTAGAGCATCGCTTCAGTGATCGGGTTCGCTGGCGCACGACGCTGTCCTGGACAGACGAAAAGACCGACGAAGAGGGCGTGTTCGGGCTGCTCGGCTGGGATGAGCAGTATCAGACGCTGACGCGCGCCGTGCTCAGTTCGAGTTCCAAGGGGGATAGCTGGACCGCGCACACCGATCTCGCGTTCGACCTGACCACCGGTCCCATCAGCCATGATTTGGTCGTAGGCGCAGATTATCGCTGGTTCGACCGCTATAATCTCAGCGCTGTCGAATTAGCGCCCAGCCTTGATGTCTACAACCCGGTCTACAATTTGGCGGCTCGCCCGGACACGGTTCCGGTTGTGAGCCTTAGCAGCGAAACCGACGAGCGTACCCGTACAGCCGGCTTGTTTGCACAGGATCGCATCACCGTTACCGAGCAATTGAAGTTGGTCGCAGGGGTGCGCTGGTCCCGCTACCGACAGCGCACGGTGAGCGCGCGCGGCGGCGACGCGGCGAGCACCAGCCGCCAGACACAGACGGCGTGGACCAGCCAGCTTGGCATCCTTTATACCCCGACTGCCAATCTCTCCTTCTTCGCCAACCGCACGACATCGTTTCTTCCCGTTGAGGGCGTCACTGCCGATGGTTCCCCGCTGGAACCGGAGACAGGCACGCAATATGAACTGGGGGCAAGATCCCTCCTGCTCGACGGCAGGCTCGAACTCAACGCCGCGCTGTTCCACCTGAAGCGCGCTGACGTGGCGGTTTCGGATCGAGACGATCCCTCGGCGTTGATCGGCATCGGTGAGCAGGTAGCGAAAGGCTTCGAGCTGTCTGCCACTGCCCAGCCGATCGACGGGCTCTCGCTCTTCGCCGGCTATGCGTTCACGAAGGCAAAGACGACAGACGACACCGATGCCGCACTTATCGGCAAGCGGATACGCAACATTCCCCGGCATAGTCTTGTGCTGCTCAGCAGCTATAGCGTCCAGGCAGGGTTGCTCGCAGGTTTGAGCGTCGCTGGATCGGCCACTTACACAGGCGACCGGGCTGGAGACCTCCAAGATAGCTTTGAACTGCCCAGCTACTGGCGCGCGGATGCACGGATCGCCTACCCGGTGACCGAGCAGGTCGAACTCAGCGCCAGTGTCGAGAACCTAACCGACAAGCGCTACTACTCCCACGCATTCAGCCAGTTCGAAGTTTGGCCGGGCGCCCCCCGTACATGGCGGCTCGGAGCGGCGGTAAAGTTTTGAGAGGGATCAAGGTGATACGACTTGGAAGCATGACTCCGGCGCTGCGCTACCCTGCTGCATCGTTGCTAGCGTTGGCGGCCTGCCATCCGTCCGTCGGGGTGGCCGGAGAGGCTGACGCCCAGCGAGGCGCTGCCGAGATCGTGGTCACCGCCGACCGGCCTGAAAGTTTCGGCGCTGATTTCGTCCAGGCCGGAACCTTCCGCGACTCCCGTGTGACGGACACCCCTTTAACGGTCGCGATCATGACGAAGGAACTGCTGGAAGCTCAGCAGGCAAGATCGATCATCGACGCAGTCCGCAACACGGCCGGGGTGACACAATCGCAGATCAACTCCAGCATCTACAGCAATCTGGCGGTCCGCGGCATCACCGTCAGCAACTTCACCAACTTCCGCTGGAATGGCGTCCTCCCAATCCTGAACCTCATCGAACAACCGATAGAAAGCAAGGACCGCATCGAAGTTTTAAAAGGGGCGGCCGGGCTTTATTACGGCTTCGCCACCCCATCCGGGATTGTCAATCTGGTGACGGAGCGTCCCAGCGAAGCTCCACTAACCCGTGTCGATGTACAGGGAGACAGTAATGGCTCTTTGGGGGCAAGCTTTGACGTTAGCCGCAAGTTCGCGACGATGGGGCTGCGTGTGAACGCAGGGACAGCGCTGCTGGAAACAGGGGTCAAGCGCACCAGTGGCGAACGTAGCTTCGTGACCGGCGCGCTCGACTGGCAAGCTGCGGACAGTTTCCAGATCCTGCTGGATGCGGAATATATCTACAAAAGCATCACAGAACCGGCGGAGTTCAGCCTTCCTGCAGCGGTCAATGGAGTCATCACCATTCCTCCGCTGCAAGCTTCATCGAAGAATTTGGGCGGGGAATGGATGCAGGGCGAAGGCCGGGAAAGCAATCTGCTGGCGCGTGTCAATTACGACTTCGCGCCGGGCTGGCGAGTATCCGCGGCTATCGGCCAATCCTACATGACGCGTGACCGCAGATATTCATCCTTTGGCGGCTATGATCTTGAGACAGGCAACGGCACATTGACTGTGGCGATGACGCACGGGAACGACTATAAGAACGTCATTTACAGGGGTGACATCTCGGGCAGTTTCCGAACCGGCCCGGTAGACCATAATCTACTTGTCGGCGTCTCCTATTACACTCGCGACAGCAATGTGCCGACTGCAGTCCGATACAGCTTTGCTCAGAATCTCTTCAATCCTGTCCTGATCCCGCAGCGGCCGACTCCGCCGCGTATAATTGCGAACCCATCGCGTGTGGAGGATCTGGGGCTGTACATTTTCGATCGCGCGTCGGTGGGTGAGTGGCTGCAGGCAACTATCGGTTATCGCAAATCGAATTATAGGGATCTCAGCCGCACCAGCAGCTATAAGATTACGCCTGATACATTATCCTACGGTGTGCTGGTGAAGCCAGTGGCCTGGGCAAGCCTCTACGCCAATTATATCGAGGGTCTCGAGCCGGGTCCGATCGCGCAGCAGATCGCCAACAACGCCGGCGAAATCCTGCCTGCCGCAATCAGCAAGCAGAAAGAGGCCGGTTTCAAGATCGAACCCTTAGACGGCTTCCTCCTCACAGCCGCCTATTTCCATATCAAGCGTCCCTCAGCCTATCTTAACAGCGCAAATTTCTTCGTGCAGGATGCGGAAGCGGTTTATGAAGGCGGTGAGATCAGCGCGACCGGCGAGTTGCTGCCTAATCTTTCGATCGCCGCCAGCGCCATCCTTCTCGATGCCGAGCAGAAGTCCGGCAATGCCACAGTCGTAGGCAAGAAGATCGAGAATATCTCAAAATTCTCAGGATCGCTTTTCCTGGAGTATCGCCTGCCCATGGTGGAGGGGCTGCGCGTCTCCGGGGGTGTGTTCCACGTCGGGCGCAGAGCGGTCAATGCGCTAAATCAGGCCTGGGTATCCGGCTATGAGACGTTTGACCTCGGCGCTAGCTACGACTTCGATCTTCTGGGCAGCCGCACCACCCTGCGGGTCTACGGAGAGAACATCACGGGCAAGCGCTACTGGGCGTCAACCGGCTCCAGCCTGCTTGCCCAGGGACTGCCCAGCTCCGTCAAGATTTCCTTGGCGACACGCATCTAGCGTCGACATCCGAAGTAGCGGCAGCATAACCATCCATGAACGCTACAGCCTACCTTGATGCGACGAAAAAGTCGATCAAACGTACGGACCGTCAACGTAACCATCGGGCAGATCAATTCGTGGATCGAGCGGCCACGTGTGACCCGACAGGCGCGGTTTATACACAACGCGCCTCCGGCTCTGCTTGCGAGCCGACCGGCCGCTTCTTTTCGAAGCCAGCACACCCGCAGCCGAGAACATAGTTGCGAGCACGCGCAGCAAGGTGATGGCATGACCGGCCGGGCGCCGAATGTCCGCTTCATAGTGCAGCAAAGGATCGCCTGAACGGCAAGAAGTGGCGCGTACCTGCTTGACCGCTGTTTCGCCCTACGATGACCGGTTCTAGCGTGAGCCGACATTCTTGGGGCTTCGCCGAACCAGCTCGAGTTGGTCGGTTCGTGCTGTTCCAAAAGCGATAGTATTTTCGTGAAAGGGCGCGCGACCTGATTGATGGATGATCGTTGCAATTCTGCCGGATGGGTTGTCATCCCGCATGCCCGATCAGTACCGCTCCCACCGCCACTACCAGGCAGGCCATGATCCGGTAACCGCTGAGATTTTCGCGGAGGAAAAAGCGTCCGATGAGGGCGGCGAATACGACGCTCGTCTCTCGCAGCGCCGACACCGGCCCCATCGCACCGCGCGTCATCGCGACGATGACGATGCCATAGGCCAGCAACGAGGCGAGCCCTCCACTCGCCGCCACCAGCGTCTCCCGTCGCCCGCGCAACAAAGAGCGAACATCGCGCAGCAGGACGTAAGTCGTCGGCGCGAGCAAGCCCCATAACAGGCACATCCAGACTGTGTAGCCGACCGAGGAGCCCGACAGCCGGGCGCCGATGCCGTCGGTCACGCTGTAGGCGCCGATGAAACAGCCGGTACCGAGCGCGAAGAGCAGGGTCTGCCGGCCGATGGTGCGCCCCTGGAAGGCCAGCGCGATGATGCCGCCCGACACCAGCAACACACCTATCAGATTGAGCGCGTCGGGTAGCTCGCGCGCGAAGATCGAGGCGCCGAGCGAGACCAGCAGCGGCGAGGCCCCGCGGGCGATCGGGTAGGTCTGCCCGAGATCGCCTTGCCGGTAGGTACGCACGAGGAAGAGATTATAGCCGGTGTGAAGCGACGCCGACAAGGCGACGCAGCCCCAACTCGCTACTGCGGGAACGGGCACGAGGGGCACCATCACCGTGCAGGCGAGCGCGATGGCGATGCACATGATCGTCATCGACCAAAGCCGATCGTCGCCGCCGCGAAGTAAGGCGTTCCAGCTCGCATGGAGGATCGCCGCGAACAAGACGATTAGGCTGGTCCCAATGGACATGAGGCTATCGAGTCGCCTTGGTTCGCGCCGTGAGCTTGTTGCCGTCCGGATCACGCAGGTAGGCGACGAAGACGCCGTTCGGGCGCTCGCAGGGCGGGGTTTCGATCGAGGTGCCGCCGTGCGTAGTGCCGGCCTCGTGCCATGCGCGGACCTTGTCCTGGCTGGTCGCGGCGATGCCGATGGTACCGCCGTTGGCGGCGGTCGCTGGGTTGCCGTCGATTGGCTCGGTAATCATCAGCCGTCCGCCTTCGTGCTCGTAGATCAGCCGCCCCCTCCCGTCCCGCTTGCCAAGCTTGCCGCCAAGCGCCGTGAACGTCGCGTCGTAGAAAACTTTGGACCGCTCCAAGTCGTTGCTGCCGATCATGATGTGCGTGAACATATGTCCTCCGGAGAATAGCGCCCTTGGCAGCTCAGCATCGATGGCGGTTCACGGCTGGCGGCATCGGGCATGGGCATCATTCCTGCCTAGCCTACCATTCCGGCGGATACGACCTTTCCGCATTGGAACTGTTGCGAGACGAGCGTTGCGGGAGCTCGCAGACACCCGGACGGCAGGCTTGGCTTTCCCAAATCCTGTTCCCGATCCCCAAATGGCAGATTGCAGATGGAAAAACGGGACGGTCGGACATTTCCAAAACCGTCTGTTTCGGGAAGCCTGGGTCTTCGATTGAACGGCAATGTTTGGCGGCTGCCGATCGATCGTTCATGCTCGACCGGCGGCTCTTGTCAGATCTTGGAGTTCACTTCACCCCGGAGGATCGGTGAAATCTGGTCGGCAGATGTCTCAATTCCGCTGCATATGAAGGCCCTCTACTGCCAGCCACCACCGAGCGCGAGAAAGATCGCGATCTGATCGTCGACCAGTTCCGATTGCGCTGCAGCCCGCTGAACCTGCGCGACGGCAAGGGTGGCCTGCGCGGAGAGGACTGGCAGGAAATCGCTGCGTCCAAAACGGAACAGCTTGTCGGCTTGCGCGGCGGACGCTTCGGCACTTCGTGCGGCGCGGTCCAGCGCGGCGGCCCTGTCGCGGTTGCGGGCGTAGGTGGCGAGCGCCGTCTCCGTGCCGCGCAGCGCTTCGAGCACGACCGCGTCGAACCGGGCGAGATCCTCCGCGACTTGCTCCTGCGCAGCCGCGATCCGGGCCTTCACGATCGGTCGACTGGGAAAATTCCAGCTGACCAATGGCCCGAAGCCGAACCCAAAACTGTGACTGCTGCCGACGTTCTCGACCTTGCCGCCAGCCAGAATGCCACCGCCCACGCTCACGCTGGGATAAAGATCGGCAATGGCGACACCGATGCGCGCGGTATCTCCGGCAATGCTCCGCTCGGCCTGCCGGATATCGGGGCGTCGGCGCAGAAGCGCGGCGCCGTCGCCCACCGGCAGGGGCCGCGCAAGCACTGGTAAAGTGGCACAAGCCTCTATCTCGCGAGGATAATCCGCCGGGGCCTTGCCGAGCAATGTCGCCAGGAGGAACAGCGATGCCTGCCGCTTCGCGACAAAGGCCGGGAGAGCCGCCTCGCTGGTCTCCACCGCCGTTCGGGCACGGGTTACGTCGAAAGCGGTGCCGCGCCCACCGCGCGCGAGGCGGATCGTGGCGTCCAATGTGCGTCTTTGCAGGCCAGCCACCCGTTGCGCGGTAGCCATCTGGAAGTTGGCCGCGCAAACCCCGGCATAGGCCCTGGCCACCGCCGCCGCCACGCCGATGCGAACAGTGTCGCGCGCCGCCGCGACCGCATCGCGATCAGCCTCACCGGCCTCGATGGCACGCCTGAGCTTGCCGGCGAGGTCGAGCGGATAGCTGGCGGACAGCCCCAAGCCATAGGTGGCGACGCCCGGCATGCTCGCGCCCGCTGAAGTGGTGCTGTAATCCCGCTCCTGCGCCGCCTGCACGCTGACGCCTGTCGAGATCGCGCGGGCTCCGGCGGTCTGGCGCAGCACTGCCTCGGCCTTGCGCAGATTGGCGTCGGCGGCGCGCAGGTCGGCATTGACGGCGAGCGCCTGTTCGACCAGCGCATCGAGGCGGGGATCGGCGTAAAGGCTCCACCAGCGGTCGGGCAGCGGTTCCTGCGCGAAAGCGCTGTCGTCGCCCGCCACGAAGGCCCCTTGCGCCGGAAGGGTTTGCGCGATGGTCGCTTGCGGGCCATGGTAATCCGGCCCGGCCACGCATCCGGCAACCAGCAGGGCAGCCGACAGTGTCAGCGCCGCCTTCATGACCGCACCCTTGCCTGCGCCGTAACGGGGGCCTGCGCCATGACTGGCTGGGCATCGGCAGGGACGATTTCGACGGTCGCGGTCCGGCCTGCGATCAGCCGGGTTCCCGGCGGGACACGGTCGATGCGGATGCGCACCGGGATACGTTGGGCAAGGCGCACCCATGAGAAGGTCGGCGTCACCTTGGGCAGCAGGTTCTGCGCCTCGCCGCGCTGGTCGTCGGCGATGGCGGCGGCGATGCTTTCGACCCTGCCGGTGATATCCTTGTCATCGCCCATCAGGCGCACCCGCGCCCGATCGCCCACCGCGACCCGGTGCAGCTTCGTCTCCTCGAAATAGCCCTCAATACGCAGCGATGCGGTATCGACGAGCGCCATGGCCTGCGCGCCCGCCGCCAGATAGTCGCCGGGATGAATGTCGAGGTTGGTGATGGTCCCGCCCACGGTGGCGCGGATCTCGGTGCGATGCCGGTCGACATCGGCGACGTTGCGGGCTGCCAGTGCGCTTTTGAGCGCCGCCTCCAGCGTGCTGACTTTCGCGGCGTTCTGCTCGCGTGCCTCTGCGGCCACCAGATCGCCCAAGGCGCGGTCACGCCGGGATTCGCGGCGAGCCTGCTCCAGTTCGGCGCGGGCCTGCGCGATGGCGGCATCCGCTCGCTCGATCGTGGCGTCGATGCGGGGGCGGTCGAGCACGATCAGCAACTGGCCAGGCGTGACGGTCTGGTTGTCCTGCACCATGACCTGCGTGACCAGTCCGCCGACATCGGTGGAAACGCGGATGATATCGGCGCGGACATGGCCGTCGCGCGTCCAGGGCGTGCGCTCGTAGCGGTGCCAGAGTTGCAGTGCGAGGACGGCGGCCAAGGCCACGGCGCCAATGGTCAGGGCATAGCGGCCCAGCAGGGACAGGATTGGCTTCATGGCATAAGTCCGGAAGATGGCAGGTACTGCGCGAGCAGACCGAAGAGGACGATGAAGACGGCCAGTTCGACGAACGGCCTGCGGGCAAAGGCGCGGTCTGCCCCGGTCAGCGTGAGGAGGCGCAGAACGATCGCCGCGCCGATCAGCGCGACAAGCGCGATCACCAGCAGGCCGGGCAGCAGGACGCCGCCGATGGCGATGTCGGCGATCATGCGGGATGCCCTTTGCCGGTAGCATTGTGGGCGTTCAGCGCGAAGCTCAGGTCAATGAGGAGGTCGCGCAAGTCCGCACCATTCGCCCCTCCACCGCCCGGCAGTTTGGCCCGTTCTATGTCGGCCTGCATGGCGAGCCGGTTCAGGGCATCATCCCCGGGCTTTTGCTCGCCGCTGAAGGCTCGGGCCACTGCGCCAAGCAAGGCGGATACATCGCCGGCGTCAGCGTGCCCGTCCGCAGTCTTCTGGCGTAGCAGGCCCACCACATGACCGACACGAAGATAGAGCAGAACTTCGCCGACCGGGTCCGTCTCGCCCGCCTTGGCCTGTCTGGCGCGTGGGAGGAGCAAGGCGGTGCGGTCGATCATGAGCCCGGTCCACCGTGCCTCATCAATCGCACGGCCCTGCGCCCGGCGGGCAACGTCGCGGCGGCTCAGGCGCAGCAGGCGGGTGATGGCCTGCCTTGCAGGCACCGTCTGGAACAGGCTCATGCTGACAGCGGCAAAGCCAGTGCCGACGACGAGCGCCACGGTGCTGTTGAGATAGGTTGCGAAATCGCCGGTGTATCTGGAGCCAAGGCCGGTCAGGATCGGAAAGCTGAGCGTGATGCCCAGCGCCATCAACATAGTCGGCGGCCGCGCTTGCAGCGACCCCGCCCACAAGAGAACAGGGGCGAGCACCGCGACCAGCACCGGAAAGTCGCTGACGCGCGGTAGGATGATGAAACTGTAGGCAAGGCCCAGCACCACGGCATAGAGCGAGCCGATCAGATACTTGATGACGGCAGGCTTGGGTGTGTCGATATTGCCGAACAAGGCGCAGGCGACTCCGACGATGGACAGCGCCAATGCGCCATCCGACCAGGCGGACCAGATCCACAGCAGGCATGCGCTGAAGACGCCGACGACCGCGCCCAGGGCTGCGCGCGCGGCCACGCGGTGGTCGCGATGATGGACATAGCCGGTGACATTGCCTGTGCCGCCGACGCTCCTTTGCGGTCGACCGCCTTGCTGGGCGAATGCGCCCAACCGGTCGCAGTCGTCGAACAGGGCGATGAGTTCGACCAGATGACCGCAGAGATTGGCGCCTAAGGCATTGTCATGGTGTAGCGGGTCGGCCAGCAGTTGCGTGCGGATGAACCGTGCCTGTTCTGACAGTTGTCTGGGCGTTTCTTGCCTGTCGGATTCCGCACTGGCGAGCCAATGGCGGCAATCCTCGATCAGTTGGCGCAAATCGCTCTCGGCCAGGCTGAGAGCCGAGAGCCTGTGAACCCGCACCTCGATCTCGCTGGCCAGAGGGATCAGCCGGGCGAGCCCATCGTGAAGCCGGTGCAGCGTCTCGCGCGGCGGAGCGGATCGCGGATCGTCATAGGGCAGATGCGCGGCCAGTCCGTTGAGGGCGAGCAGGTCGCATGCCAGCATCGCCCGCCTGCCGCGCCGGTCGGCAACCGGCTCGCCCAGCAGTGCCTGCCGCCCAAGGCTGCGCGCATCGGCAAGGGTGGAGGCGAGTTTGGCATTGAATTGGCCTGTCATGCGCCGGGGCGCGATGAAGCGATGGATCAGCACGGCGCAGGCGATGCCGAGCCCGATCTCCTGCACGCGCACCGCTGCCGTGTCGAACATCGCGCCCGGATCGGCGACGCCAGGAAAGCCGATCAGGCTGGCCGTGTACCCTGCCAGCACGAAGCCATAGGCGCGCGGTGTCCGATCCAGCAGCGAGAAATAGAGGCACAGCCCTATCCAGCAAGCAAGGATCAGGCTGCACAGGACGGGCTCGTTAGCGAAGTTCGGAACGATGGCCACATTCGCGACAGCGCCCAAGATCGTTCCGGCGAGCCGATAGATGCCGCGTCCGAGCGAGGCGCCCGCCGATGTTTGGGAGACGATGTAGACGGTCAGGATGGCCCAATAGGGTTTGGGGAGGCCGATGCGCAGCGCCACATAATAGGCCAGCATCGCCGCCGCGAAGGTCTTGGCCGAAAAGAGCAGCGCGTCGCGGTCTGCCTTGATCGCTGGCGATGATAACAGCCTTGCGGCCTTGGACCGGGCCGTGCCGAAAAGCTGCGCAAGGTTTGGAATGGAAAGGCTGGCGGTTGTCATGCTGGCAACCATCGCGCCCTATCTAGAAATTACAAATTCGATATCCTGTCAGAAAATCACTATATCCATTCAATCCCATGACCACAGCATCTGCAATTTCCGGGTTCGATCCCGATCTCGCCGCCCTGCCTGCGGTGGCCTATCATCTCGATTTCTCGCAGCATGCCGCCGAGGTGCCCCAGCATGTACATCGCAAGGGGCAACTGATCCTGGCCTTGCATGGAGCAGTGACGTGCCGCGCCAGGGATGAGATCTGGATCGGCCCGCCCGACTGCGGCATCTGGATTCCGGGCGGCGTGGCCCACAGCGCCCGCACAACCGACAATGCCCGGCTAAACTATCTGTTCGTCGAGCCCGGCGCTGCACCGTTGCCGCAAGAATGCTGCACGCTCTCAATTTCGCCCATGATTCGCGCGATGGTCGAACGGCTCGCGCGTGAGGGGGGCGACTATCCGCCCGAGGGGCACGCCGCACGAATGGCGCGCGTCCTGCTCGATGAACTGGCTGAGATGCCGCGCGAACAGTTTAACCTGCCGATTTCCGGCGATCCGAAAATCCGCCTGATCGCCGATGCGCTGACGCTTGATCCGTCCGATCGCCGCACCCTGGGCGAATGGGCGCGCCATGTCGCCATGAGCGAGAGCTCGCTCGCCCGGCTGATGCTGCGCGAGACAGGGCTGAGTTTTGGTCGCTGGCGCCAGCAGTTGCACCTCATCGTCGCCCTGCGCGAACTGGCGAGTGGAACCGCCGTCCAGAATGTCGCTAGCGAACTCGGCTATGAGTCGGTCAATGCCTTCATCACCATGTTCAAGAAGGCCCTCGGCAGCACGCCCGCACAGTATTTTGCAGCTAGGCGTAATGGGTCCAAGGACAGATCGCCAGAGTATCTCTAACCGACCGCCCTCGACAAACGCTGCCGTTGGCGATTGAGACGCGAACGTCTCGATGTGGTCGACAGCGGCGGGATAGCTGCCGGTCCGCACTTGGGGATCTAAAATCGGCTCCTGAACGGCGAGGAAGGGTCGGCCACTCGAAAGCTAACTGGCGGCGGTCTCAACGAAGAAGGCCATCGGGACGCTGTGCAGATGGTGCTCCGAACTCGACATGAGCAGCAGCCGGTTGACTGTGTTATCCTGGATGCCACCAGCAGGGAACAGGCCATGGATCCTGCCCAAGCCGAACGACTTTGCCACCTTGCGAAGGCGGGCCTGGGATACGCGGTTCAGCTTGGTCAGACGTGACGTGAGACCCGCCTCCCAGTTCGGTTTGACGCCCCGTCTTTCAATTTGCGCCGCGTATCTGAAGACATCGCGCATAAAGGCCGGATATCCATCGAACGAGCCCGTTTCCGCGACTTTGAAGAAGTCCTCTACACTGTTGACGAATCCAAGAGGTGCCGATGCCAGCACCTTGGTGACGCGTTGGAGCGCCATCGGCTGGCCACCGCCCTGTCGTGCGACGGCCAACCGAATCTCGCGCCAGCGGGTCGGCGAGTCGGTCACGATTGACGCGCCGGTCGCCTGAGCGATGTATAGCGCCATCTCGAAGTTCGGCCCCATCTTAGCGAGGTTTAACTGGCCGCCATTGCCGTCTAAGAGCCCATGGTGGACGGCGGCAAGTGGGTCCTCGTCGCGTATTTTCCGCATGTGGGCGACGACTTCGTCGATCTCTTCGTCGTCAAGTTCCGGGAAAATCCCCCGCAGCTGACTGCGCATGCCCTCCTCGGGCATCGACATAAGGCTCCGGCGCAAGTCCCGCTCCATCAGTTCCTTTACTCGCGGCTCGGCGTCGATCGAAATAGTCATGCTTTCCGACCGTCTGCGAGCCAGGTGCAGCATCTGCTCGTGGAGATGCAGATCGAAGACGGTCGGGTCAGGGATCAGATTGACGTAACCGGTCTCCACCAGTGGCATGAGTGTTAGGAAGAGGATGACGGTCTTGACGAACTCCTGATGATAGGCGCGGGGATTATCGATCGGGTTGAACTCCGGCCGAATGTGCCCGGCATGAACGAAAGGGTTCTCGATCAGCACTTCGCCAAAGTACAGCGACGAGCCGAGCGCGAAGTCCATGATCGCGTGCGGATGTAGCGAACCAGTGTAGACGGCGCGTGGACGTCCGTCCGGTTTGGGCAGCAGTTGGAGGATGTCGGTCTCGATTGGCCAGAGCGTCTTGTAGATACCGTGTATGTCTCGGATCTTGTCGTCGGTAATCTCCCGTCGGATTTCCAGCCAGTCGAGCCCCTTGTCGAGGCCGAGGATGTCGGAAATCGCGCGGAAAAGGGTGAGGTTGCGCTCGCGTATACTGCGTTCCTTCCAGGATGGGCGCTGCGTGGCGGGCAGCGGTTTGCAGCACGCTTTGAAGGCCATGCCGGAACCGCAGCCGCAGGCGTCTCCCGCGCGAACGTCCGCCTCCCGCACTTCCTTCTTGAGGTGGTCGCTCTGTTTCTCGGTGCGGCCGAATTGGTCTTGGTAGTGGACACTTCCGTCTTCAAACTTTGCGAACATCTCGCCGCCGAAGCCGAACAGGGCGTCTCCCGGTGGGCGGAGCACGCCGCGCAGCTCGGACCACGGTGTATCGTCCCCGGCCTCGGGATCGAGCCACTTCTCATGTCCGGCCGCGACGTACCGGTGCGCGCGCGCCTTGATGATGCGGTTTATCTGCCGGACCTCGTCATTACCAAGCCGTCGGAGGCGAGGGAAGGCGTCCGTACGGACCATCGAAGACCGAAAGTTCCGCGCGAAAGTGCGCTTTTCGGTCGGTATCACTCCCGCGTCGTTGGCGTATTCCAGGTTGGTCAGAATCAGGCAATGGTCGCGGTCGAGCGGATAGATCGTCTGTGACGCCTTAAGCGCGATCGAGGGGTCAAGCGGATAGCGGCACACAGCCGCCTCGGGCGGCAGCGCATAGTTGTACACGGTCACCGGATGGTCGCTGATGATGAACTTCACCGCGCTGTCAACCGCCGACACAATCTCGCGTACGCCCTCGGTCCAGATGGTGCAATGCATGGCCTGTATCGCCTGCATCTCCATCATCAACTGGTTCTGCGACAAGCGAGGGTATTGGAGCCGGAGCCAAGCCAAGCCCTTGGGTGTCCTAAGCTTTTGGATGTCGATGAAGCGAAACAGAGTTTGAAAGTGTTCGTGCCATTCGCGTATGTCGTCACCGATGAACGCCCGGATCGCTGGCGCCCCAGCCGTGTCTATTGCACCGAACAGGCGCTTCTCGATCTCGTCGTTAACGAGAGTACCGAAGAAGGTGGTATAGAGATCCCGCTGGACGAAACATTGCTTCGGCGATGATTTGAAACGCGACCGCCCGGGCCGCGACGAGCCATCAGGCAGGTTGTGCGTTTCGGGCTGCAGGTCGCGATATGCCAGTTGGGCAGCCCCGGGCTCGACGAAACCGCGCTGATACCAGATGGGGACATAGTGGTTGTCTCGAGTGATCGACATCGTCGGCACTTCGCTCTCTTTTGGACATTCGTTCCGACGCCGCTTGGGCGCGAATGGCACCCTACGCGATCCCGATCGATTTTCTACCTGCAGTTCATACGGTTAAAACGGAACTCAAGATGATATCACCTACGCGTGTCGTAGGCCGATATGGAATGTCATGGCTATACAAGGTTCGCTAAGGTCGATCCTCAGTCACAAAACGAAAGGGGCAGCGCATGATTACCCTCTGGGGGGGACAGACCTCAAGATCGATTCGGGTCGCTTGGCTGTTGGAGGAGATGGAACTTCCCTACCACTTGCGTCAGGTGGACATGTTGGCCGCCGAGCTGGACCCCGAGTTCTTGGCGATCAACCCGGCCGACTACATCCCCGCGATCCAGGATGGCGAGGTTGTCATGGTCGAGTCGATTGCGATCATGGAGTACATGATGGCACGCTATGGGCCGACGCCGCTGGCGCCGGCACCGCACGATTCCAACTTCGCCGCCTACCAGCAGTTTCTGCACTTGGGCGAAGCTGGTCTGGCGACCTTGATGATGCCCGTCGTCGTCAGCCGCTTCATTGCACCCGAGGCTGAACGCGAGAACTGGGGGGCGACCTGGTGTCTTCAGTCGGTCCATAAGCGGCTAAAGCTTGTCAGCCAACGGCTTGCCAGCTCGCCCTACCTTGCGGGCGACGCTTTCACTGCTGCCGACATCTCGGTGACCTATGCCCTGAACCTGGGCGAGCGGAACTGCGGCATCACCCTCGGCGATGCCGAGCGAGACTACCTCGCTCGCACAACCGGCCGCGACGCCTACAAGCGCGCCATGGAACGTTCGCACGAAGGAATTGACACCTAACCCCGTCGAGAGGGCAGCTTCATGAAGCTCGGACGACGGCCCCTGATAGTGCCGGGTGTTCAAGATCGAAAAGCGGTCGTTCCGCAGCTGGCAATCAAAAATTGGTGGCTGAACGGCCGGGATGGGTCGGAGCGAACGGGAGGCGTTTCGGCTCAGGGTGCCGCAGGCTGTGATCCTGAGAGTATCTGGCAATCCGACTGAGATGGGAGAGATTGCGAGCGAAGTGTAGCCGTGTTCGGGTCAGCATCGCCGATCGAACAGTGGTGGTGAAGCAGGCAAAACACTGTGACGGGCCCTAACGCCGACACTCACTGCGCGATTGCTGCAAGCGGCGCGAACAATGTCCAAACAACACCAGTCGGTAAAAAGTCCAAACCGGCCCGTCCACGCAGATTCCTGCTTACCGCGCTGCAAATCAGCCGGGTTCCGAACCCCTGCCGTTCAGGTTTACTTACGCGCGGACCATCCCGTTCCGCCCACTGCATCCAGAGGCTTGGGCTGTGTTCAGATTCCAAAATCTTCCACGACAATTCAACTCTTCCGTTTGCCTCGGACAACGCACCGTATTTGACTGCGTTCGTGGCCAGCTCGTTAAGCGCCAATGCGAGGGTCATCGCTGCCTTCGGCCCGACGTTTAACGTCTGCCCTTCAAGCGAAATGCGTGAGGTAAGTGGGCCGAAATGGTTGAGAGCCTTCTCCGCAAGGCGAGGGAGAGGAGCAGCGGTCCACGCGGAAGACAAAAGCTGATCGATCGCGCCTCCCAACGACGCAAGCCGCTCGTCGATTGCGGCTTTAGCCTGCTCCAAAGACGGCGCCTCGTCCAACGTCTTCATCGTGATCCAGCGTACTATGGCGATGATATTTTTGACACGATGGTCGAGCTCTCTTATCCTGAGTTCAACCTCATCAGTGAGTTCCGTCAGGTGCATCCTCGTTTCCGTATCGTCATGGTCTCATTGCCGCATTAAACTGAAGCAAGTTGCACCGACGACTGTTATGAGTGGAAGCCGTTCCTACGACGTGCCCTCCAGTATCGAGATAAGGAGGCGTGCCGCACGTGGCGGCACGCCAGACACGTCAATGTTGCGTTTCAAGGGTACCGATCGGGATTTTGCGACCCTGATCCACTGTCTCGGATTTCGGGATCCGCACGGTCAGCACGCCGTCCCGGAAATCAGCTTGGCAATGTTCCTCATCCGCACCGGGCGGCAAGGCGATGGACCGTTCGAAGCGGCCGTAGAAACGCTCCGACCAACCCCGATCCTTGTCCTGATGCTCGCTCTTCTTCTCGCCTTTCAGAGTCAGAATGCCGCTGTAGACGGAAAGTTCGACATCCTTCTCGTTCATGCCGGGAAGCTCAGCGGTGATCGTTACCTGGTTTTCGCTCTCCTTGACCTCCAGGCTGGGCCAACCCAGCCCCTCGCCGGCAGGGCTCCCGCCGCCCAGCATCGGCGCGCGGAAGAAGTCGTCGAACAGCCTGTCCATCTCCCGCCGCAGCTGAGTGAAGGGGCTCTGTTCCCTGTCCTGATACATAGGCGGCGCCGTGTTCTCTTGCCGGCGCCATGGGACCAAATCACGCATAGCCATGATTAATCTCCTTGGTTTGCTGGCATAATCGCCACTTAATTTCCAGCGGCGGCAGTCATTGCCTTGTCTCGGCTTGCTTGCCGTCGCCCTCCGTGATCCGCGGCAGACCGGCGTTGCCGTTCACCGAACTGATCGCGATCTTGCGAGGTTTCATGGCCTCGGGAATTTCGCGCATCAGCTCGACCGCAAGGACGCCGTCCTTCAGATCCGCGCTCTTCACCTGGACGTGATCAGCCAGACCAAAACGGCGTTCGAAGTCGCGCACTGCGATACCGCGGTAAAGCAGTTGGCCCTCTTGGGCATCGCGCTTGCGGCCCGTTACGACAAGCATGTTCTGCTGTGCCGAGATTTCGATCTCATCCTTGCGGAAACCTGCCACTGCCAGGTCTATACGATAGCGATTTTCGCCCTCGCGGATGATGTTGAAGGCCGGATAGCCCTCGCCGACATCGGCGGATAGGCCGTTCTCGAGCAGGTCGAAGAGGCGGTCGAACCCGACGGTCGACATTCGGAAGGGGGTAAAGTCGAAGTTGGTCCTCATATCCAAGTCCTCCATTGAGCAACGAGTCTATGAAGATGCGTCCGAGAGAGCGGACGCTCTCCATACCGGACCCTGCCGGCATCCGGCAGCGATTTATCTGGTATGCTCCATTGCCTTTTCAAGTCCCTCTAATATGCGGGAAGTCCGAAATTTCATCCACCTGGCGCATTGAATATCGGCAGCGTGGACGCGGGCGGGGCGCTGATATAGGCCTTCGCCCTGCCTGCTATTTATTCTGAAGCCAGCCTCAGTCGATCCTCGTTGGCGCGAGATCGCAAACCCAGCGATCGATCTGCTGCTCGATCGTCCGATTGAGCCTGCGCAGCCGAGCTATGTCGGCATCATCGGCGTCTTCGACTGTCAGCCCAGCGATCCACCGGTTCAATCGGTCGCGCTCCTCGCGAAGGTGAGTGAGAAAACGGTGCGACATGGCTCAATGCATGCGCCCGTCGTCCATGACCTCGTCTATAGAGACGGCACGCTCCACATTGGGAGGCCGCCTGAGGGCGGGCTTGCCCTTCACCGCATGAGCGTCCGACGCCCACGACGCCAGAATGGATCGCTTCACTTCCGGTTCAAATTGCGGATGATGGACGACGTCCAAGGGATGCTGAAAATGGGAGAGGGACATTGCTTTGCCTCCTTTCTTCCTATCCTCTTCCTCTCGCGGCCGGTAAATGCCGCGATGAAAATTATGCACTTTGCAGGCGATTTCAAGATCCTTTCGGCACCGCCCGAAGGGCCGCAATTTCAATCCCCAGCTTCGATCGAGATGTTCGTCGATCGGTTTAGTCGCGGACAGCCAGCACGAAAAACCAGACCGTCCGCAGCTGTGTCTAAAAAATTGGGCGCTGAACGGCCGGAAAGGGTCGGATGAGCATGATGCCGATGGCAAGACGCCATATGTGAAACCGGCATGGCATATGGCCTGGATCCGCCACAGTTGCGCCGTCTGTGCAAACTGAGGCAGATCAGGTTGTACAGGATGGAGTGATTGCTGCAAGCGACGTCGCCGCGACCCTTTCTTCATGAAGGATCGCGGCGTCGGGATGCGCTATTTCCGGTCGAGGAACGAACGCACCGCCTTGGTGGTATCGGCCGGCCGTTCTTCCATAAGCCAGTGGCCCGCGCCGGCAATGACCACGCCGCTGATGTCTGTGGCGGCGAACTGGGCGACGGTCGCCATCGTCGCGCCGAAGGATTTTTCGCCGCCGATCGCCAGTATGGGCATGGTTAGCTTGCCCTCGGAGAGAAACCCCCGATTGTCGATCGCGTCCTGGTCGAAGGCGGCGAACTGCGCGAAGCCGGCATGCATGGCGCCGGGCCGGGCATAGAGCGCCGCATAATGCTGGCGCGAAGCTTCATCGAAATTCTTCGGATCGGCAGAGAACTCGTTCCAGAAGCGGTCCAGATAGATCCGTTCGCGGCCTGCGACCAGGCGTTCCATGTCGGGGCCGCCGAAGCGGAAGTGCCAGAGAAGCGGGTTCTTGAGGATTTCCTCCCATGGGCCAACGCCCGGCAGCGGTGCATCCATCAGCACGAGCTTTCCCACGCGATCGCGATTTTGCGCCGCGAACGCATAGGCAACCATGTTGCCGATGTCGTGACCGACGACGTCGACCTTCCCGACCTGGAGCGCATCGAGCAGGCGCGCAATGTCTTCGCCCTGCGTCTTCTTGTCATAGCCGCCGGCGGGACGCTGGGAGAGGCCCATGCCGCGCAGGTCGGGCACGATGACCTTATGATCTTTGGCAAGCTCGGCTGCGAGCGGTGCCCACATGTCGCCGGTTTCGCCATAACCGTGGATCAGCACGACGGCGGGACCAGTGCCGCCGACGCGGACATGCAGGGTGGTGCCGTTGGCAGCGACCTCGCGGGTCTGGAAGCTGGACGGGTAGGCCGGAACCTCGGCCAGTGCCGGTGCGGACACGGTGAGGGCCAGCGCGGTCAATATCGAGCGGAACATGGACAACTCCCTTGTTTCCGGAGGCGTCCCGTGACGCTTCCATGGACAAGGAGATATGCGTTTGTCATTGTCCAGAATAGCCGTCCATATCCAGAACTGGAAACCGGAAAAACCGAACGATGATGAAGCTCGAGGCGATTGTGGCCTTTATTGCGATCGTCGATGCGGGGTCGATCAGCGGGGCGGCACGCGCCCAGGGCCGGCCCAAATCTCTCCTGAGCGAACGGCTTGCCGATCTGGAGCGGGAGCTTGGCACGCGCCTCATACAGCGCACGACCCGCAATCTCTCGCTCACAGAAGATGGCGAGACGTTTCTTCCGCGAGCGCGTCGCATCATCCGGGAAACGAGCGAGGCTGCAGCGGAACTCTCAGAACGGCGCGGTTCGCTTACGGGGCCGCTGCGCATTTCGGCACCCACCGGGTTCGGTGTGCTGCATCTGGGCAAGGCGCTCAACCGATTCCTGCTGGCGCATCCTGGCATCGACCTGTCACTGAACGTCGACGACAATTTCGTGGATGCGGCGGCTGATGGATATGATGCAGTGCTGCGCATCGGGACCATCGCCGACAATCGACTGGTGGTCAAGCGGTTGGCGAAGGCGCGTCGCCTGCTGGTCGCCGCACCCGCCTATGTCGAGAAGCATGGCAGGCCAGCATGCGTGGCCGATCTCGAAGCGCATCGGGGCATCCTTTATGCGAACCGGGAGTCGGATTGGCGCTTTGCGGGAGCGGAAGGCTGGGTCGTTGCCCGGCCCAGGGCTGCGCTGCGCGTCAACAACGGCCTGATCATGCGTGATGCGGTAATTGAAGGCCTTGGCATCAGTCTGCTCCCGTCTTTCTACGTGAACGAAGCACTAAAACGAGGGGCGCTGGTGGAGATTGATGTGGGATGCGCGGCCGAAGGCACGGAACTCTTCGTCGTCTATCCCCGCGATCACAGGGCCTCGGCCAAAGTTCTGGCATTGATCGACAGCCTGCGAGCGAGCTTCGGCGATCCGCCCTATTGGGAAGGTGAAGATAGCCGGGACGTCGCTTCATGATCAGACCGTCGCGCTGACATGGTTGGCGCGATATTCAAGAGCGGCCGGTCCGCATCTGAGGAACGAAAATCAGGCCTTGAATGGCGAGGAAGGTGAAGGGTTTCGGGCGCTTGCGTACGAAAGCCTCCCATGCAGGAACCCGCGATTCCAGCAGGTTGCCCTATGGGGATTTATGCTTTCGGCTGGTTGGGCGGGATAAGAGAGGCACGCTGATGGACGCGCAGCAGCGGCGGAACGGCAGGTGTTGGGATGCGCCAGAGGCGTGTTCGCGGCTCTTACCGTTATGATGCCAGGAGCTGACTCCGGCCCAGCCATCGCCGGGCGCATGTCGTTTCGTTGACCACCGCGCGACATGAGGGGCCATAGCGACAGGCTGATCATGCCGGGTCATGCGACGGGCTCCCGGATCGGCAGGGTCGGCTTTGGCGGGGCCCGTGGTTGCCCCCAACGGGCGAAGGTTTCGATGACGATGACGGGGCAGACCGCTCTAGCCGCCTCCGATGCCTCTTACAGCCCTTATACCAGCACCTTCGCAGGCGTAACGCTCATCACCAGTGCCGGTGTGACCTGTACAGGGCGCTACGCTGAAAAAATGCGGCCTATACTCCCAGCGTGTCTCCGCTTGAAGCCGCTCTTTCGCAACTGGTCTTCTATAATCAGTCCTTCGACACGATCATGAAAGCAGTGCTGGTCGAAGTGGACGGACCAGCAAGTCAGGTGGGCGCGATCCAAACCATATTGGGTGCCATCACTCAGACACGGCTTACTGTCTATACTGCGAACTTGCCGTCACGTGACGATGGGGGGCGAGCGTGGCACGCCACTGGATGATCGGTTCAAGCATGTGCCCGGATGAAGAGGGGCGTTGATTTGCTGCCCTTCATCTCGTTTGGGCGATTGCCGCCAAAATGGATCAAATTCTTCGTCCCAGTCCTGCCCTGGCAGACATGCACATGTTCTTTGAACGCAGGGGACCATCCGAACGTTTGCCTCCCGTGCCCGCTTGACTTCCCGGACGGCGCCATCCAACAGTTTGATTGGCCTTGGGGAAGGTCGAAACGGGGGAAATTCAATGAGGTCGATCTATGTTGCACTGGCATGCGCGATGGCCTTGCCGACCTTGGCGCATGCGCAGCCCACGACGCCTGCTCCCGGGACGCTCGCGGTGGGGGCAGCCGCTGGCACTGTCCTGCGTACTGGCACGGAAATACAGCTGAAGCTCGAGGAGCCGCTGACAACGGAAGGCAAGAAGCTGCGCGTCGGCCAGCATTTTCGGCTGTCCGTGATCGAGCCGGTAACCGTCGATGGGCAGATTGTGATCCCGGTGGGATCGCCTGCCATGGGTGAGATAACCGAGGTGCGGAACAAGGGGATGTGGGGCAAGTCAGGCCATCTGACCGCGTCCCTGCTCAATGTCAGCGTCAATGGCCGCCAGATCAGGCTGAGCGGGACGTTTGACGACAAGGGCGTCACCGGAACCGCGGGCGTCGTCGCTGCCGTCGCCTTCGTGCCGGTCGTCGGTTTCTTCACCACCGGCACCAGCGCGAAAATCGCCGCGGGTTCGCAGGTCAAGGGATTTATCGGTGAAGATGTGCCCCTGGTCTTTGCCGAAGCGGTTGCCGCGCCAGCGATGTCCGTTCCTGTCGCAACGGCAGCCTCCGCTCCTGTCGCCGGACAAACGGCGTCGGCTGCGACCACGCCAATGGGTGCAAAGTAAGACAATTCAATCAGTAAGGATGAAGATCATGCGTTCACTATTGTTCGCGGCGCTGGCCGTTGCTGTCGCCACCCCGGTCCTTGCCCAGCCTGCTCCAGTCGCGCCGCTGGTGAACGAGGATGTCGGTGTGCCGGTCTTTCCCTATGATATCACCGATCGTCCCTATGAGGTCCTGGGTGAAGTGAAGGCCGGTGTCCGCAAGGCCACGGTCTTCAGCAAATCGCCCTCGCAGGAAAAGATTTACAAGGAGCTCTGGGAGCGCGCGCGGAAGCTTGGCGCGGACGCAGTGGTCAAGGCACAATATGGCGACGCCCATGTGTCGGCTTTCAGCTGGGGCAAGGCCAATGCGACCGGTGTCGCCGTGAAGTTCTTATCCGCCGGTGCCATCCCCGCGCCTGCTGGCGTGTCCGGCAGCAATTGATTTTCATGCTGCAGGCCGCGCTTGTTTCGGGTCTCCTGCTGACCAGCCAATTGGCGCTCGCGCAGGAGATCCCGGCAACGGCCGGTTCTGGTTCGGTTTCCTCCGACCAGCCTCCACGCTGGATTCGCGGGACGGACGTTGAACTCATGGTCATCAAGGAGGTAAACAGCCGGTCTGCCAAAATTGGGGACCGGTTCAAGCTGCGCGTCAATTCTCCGATCATGTCGGACGGAGCGGTGATCATCCCCATCGGAACCATGGCCTGGGGCGAGGTGATTTCGGCACAGGGGACAAGTGCCGCCGGGGGCAGGGGACAGATCAGCTTGCGCCTGCTTCATCTCGATACGCGCTGGGGCCCGGTCGCGCTGAGCGGAACGAAGGGCGCGGAAGGCGACGCCAATACCGGGGGCGTCATCCTGGGGGTGCTTGGTTTTGGACTTCTGGGGCTGCTCAACAAGGGTGGCAATGCCACGTTCAAGGCCGGCGATATCATTCATGGCTATATCGCCGAAGGCGAGGCTCCCGTGGCCGCGCCGCTTTCGATCGCCTACTGACCATGATTTGGGGTGCGCATTTCCGATCGGAGCGCTACCTATTTCGCTGTCGGGGCGTGGCCGCGTTATCCAGACAGGCACTGCTAGCCCGTTGCAAGCCTGACTTCCAATAGCTTTTTGCTACGCCGGCGACAGATTGCTGGAGACGCCGTTAATCTGAATGACATCAACTTGCGGGCACAGACCGTCAAATGGATGCTGTGCGAGCAAAATTGGAGCACCTCATTGCGGCTCGGCGTGATAGCTATGCTCGCATTTCCGCGCTCATAGGACGGAATTCGTCTTATATTCAGCAATTTATTCGACGGGGAACGCCGCGCAAGCTGGACGAGCAGGATCGCCGTATTCTCGCCCATTATTTCAGCGTCTCCGAGGAAGAGCTTGGAGGCAATGAAGGGCCACCGCTCGCACCGGCACCAGCGGGGCATCCGATCGCTGTTCCGATCCTTTCCGTCGGTGGATCGGCCGGTCACGGGTCCTTGGAGGGACAGGAGCAGTCGAGCGCCAGCATGTGTTTCGACTCCCGATGGTTGCGCGCCCTAGGGGTGAAACCAGATCGCATCTCGATCATCCACGTCCAGGGCGAGTCGATGGCGCCTACCTTGTACGACGGTGACGAGATCATGATCGATCATGACGATGGCGCGTCGCGGATACGGGATGGCATCTATGTCCTGCGTCTGGATGACGGACTGATGATCAAGCGTGTCGTTATCGGGCCGCTCCGGGGGCGGCTCTCGGTCGGCAGCGACAATCCTGCTTATCCCCAATGGAAAGACGTCGATCCTAGGGTCAGGACTCGTTGATCAGAGCCAGAAGATGACGGTTGCAGCGAGAGCGATGGCGGAAAAGAAGACGGTTGGGCACCTGTCGTAGCGTGTGGCGACCCGCCGCCAGTCCTTCAGGCGGC
>Ga0157370_10001388_pt1 | contig 29998 bp, 17 predicted proteins | sample C35metaG_FD_113463 | JGI IMG/M metagenome (GOLD analysis project Ga0157370, IMG submission 113463) | Corn rhizosphere microbial communities from Kellogg Biological Station, Michigan, USA - C3-5 metaG | ecosystem: Host-associated > Plants > Roots > Rhizosphere > Soil | place: USA: Michigan...
AAGTTTTCCGTTTGAATTAAGATAAGCCCACTGGCTTTTTGCGGGCTTGTTATTTTGAGCCAGAACGCCTGAAGAACAAAAAACAATTACAGTAAAAACTGAAAATAAAAACTTTCTTTTGGAATGATAAAATACATTGCACATAATGAGAGATTTACTGCTTCATAATTTTAAACACCAATTTCAGGCACGAATTTCACGAATTTGAAAACATTGCTCAACCCATTACTTCACTCCCGCTTTTAAATCGCTGATTTTGTTATTTGCCATTTTCACATCTTTGGTATTCCCTTCTTTTAGAACAAATGCGTTTGCTTTTCCCTTTACCTCATTGTTACTGATAACAGCGCCATTTACATTCTCTAACCTTATAACAGATTGCGCTTCGCTGGTTTCAGGAATGTGGCATTGTGTGATTTCAATATGCTTTCCATCCTCACAAATAATGGCCGGGCGCAGGTCATTATTTTTCAGACGAAAAGTAACGTTCTTTAATTTCAATCCTTTCACATGCCTTGCCCAAACGCCATAAGCGGGAATGGTAGGGCCAAAGGTTTTTACTTCGGGATATTTGTCAATTGCCTCAGGGACTTCATGTCTTGCATTTTCAGCAGTGCCGGTTCCCAATAAATCAATTTCAATATTCTCCAAAATAAGATTGGTAATGTAATGGCCGGGTACACCGGTGATTAAAATTCCTGAAGGCGGTTTCAGTTGTGCAGAATCGGCAGCTTTCGCTTTTACATTTTTTACAATTACATTTTCAAAAGTGCCTGTCGCTTGTTGGGTATCCACGTCTTTACGAAAAACATTCAGCCTGGAACCAAGTCGAAAAAGCATTGGCGTCCTCACGTTCACCATAGTAATATCTGATATCTCAATATTGCGCAAATGAGCGCCATCAACCGTAAGCAATTTGATACCGCCATTTTTGGTATCATAAATATAGCAATCCGAAATTTTGATGTCTTCAAAATTAGCCATTGATTCAGTTCCCATTTTAATACCGGCCTGGTTACTTTTGAGCCTCATTCCACTAACCACAATATTCTTACATGCCATTTTGCTTGATGTGGTTTTAAAAACCAACGCGTCATCACCGCTTGTTACATCACAATTTTTTATGCGCACATCCTGGCAACCATCTATGCCGATGCCATCATTATGTGCCACGCCCACACTCACTATTTTTACGTTTTCTATCTGCACGTTTTTCGATTGAAAATAATGGGAAGTCCATGCACCGGCATAATTGAGTGTTACATCCTTTACAGTAACGCCATTGCAGCGAACAATTCTCAATAAAAAAGGGCGACGGCCCCAGCGCTGTCCTTCGGGCCTTGAATCAGTTTTAATCTGTTCTTCTTTTAATTTGCTTCCCTGACCATCAATGGCGCCCTCTCCTTCTATTCCAACATTTTTTGCATCTACTGCAACCAGTAATGCCCAGCCTACAGAAATTCCAAGGCCTTCTACAAATGGGTCGAGATTTTGGTAATCATTTAAATGAGTACTACCTAGCAAACGCGCGCCTTTTTGCAAATGCATAGTTACATTATCTTTCAAAACAATTGTTCCTGATAAAAAAGTTCCTGCAGGGAAAATGACTTTCCCTCCTCCACTTCGGTTACACTCATCAATAGCTTTTTGTATAAAAAAAGAATTTAAAGTTTGACCATCCCCCACAGCGCCATACTTTGTGATATCCACATCTGCTGCACGAGTAACTGTAGCGAACATTATGGCGACTCCAATCAAAATTTTATATTTATGCATAAGCTTCTATTTTTTGTTGAAAGGGTTTATCTCCAACAATCACATCACTTTATTGAATAAGACCTGCAAACGGAGCTATTTTTGTTTTAGATTAATTATAAGGTTACCTGAATCACATCCACCAGGTTGGTACGAATATCCGCCGGCAAATCAATGGTCAATAGTCCATTTTCGTAATTTGTGTGTAATTTCCTTTGAGAACCTATAAGACTTATTGACTTTGGCTTGCGGGCAACTTTTAACGTAAGCTCTACATCTTTTGCGGGTAAACGATCTGCTTCATACTTTCCTCCTTCTTTAAATTCCGGGATAGCAAAAAGATAGCGGAAGTTATCTTTTGAAGTGGCCGGTACAGAAGCCGTTTCATCTTTAGGCAATTTCTGTACATGCTGTACAGAAATCCCATTTATCTTCATCCAATCCTGCACTACTTTCATATTTTTATATACTGCTTCAGGAAATATACCATCAGATGTAGGACCTACCCCTAACAGATAATTAACGCCCCATGCACGTGCAGCAACAAACTCTCCCAAAATGAAAGCATTGGAACGGAACGGGATTGTGTTGCTGTTGGCCCAACTGTTTGTCCAGGTGTTGCAAAACTCCGCCCATGTATCACCCGGATCCCTTTTGGGCGGGTTGCGTTCAAAAGTGATAAAATCACCTTTCCCATGCAAGCGCGGATTCATTACAATGCCGGGCTGTAGCTTATGAATCTCTTCCTGCGTAATCACATTATTGCCATTTGGAATTGGTGGCTTACCATCAAACCAAAGAAGGTCAATTTTTCCGTAACGGGTTAAAAGTTCTTCCACCTGCCCTTTCACCATCGCGGCATATTCCGCCTGATGTTTTTTAATATCCGCTTGATCCTTTTTCAGCTTTCTGGGGTTCAAGTCTCCATCAACTTTTGGAAGATCTGGATTGGAAGTATAGGCTTTGCCATAAATAAAACTCATGTAGTCACGGTCAAAATACCAATTAGGCGGGGAATAATAAAGTCCTACTTTTAGTCCATATTTGCGACAGGCATCCACGAAAGGTTTTATTAAATCTCTTCCACCCATATAATTTTTAGTACTGAAATCTCCATAATTGCTGGGCCACATCGCAAAGCCTTCGTGATGCCGTGTAGTCAACACCGCATAAGTGAAACCCGCTTCCTTAGCAGCTTTGATCCATATTTCAGGATTATAATTGCCTGGGTTAAAATCTTTTGCCATTGCAAAATATGCATTAGGCGTAATCACGGGCGGCTTGCCATTGAGGTTAAAATCCTTTTCACGAACCACACGGGCGAGCTCTGCAGAATCTAACTTTTTATTCACAAGAGCCCTTCCCGGTATCATAGGCCATGAAATGTCCAGATTTTTTACAGAAGCAAGTCCCCAATGAATAAATAAACCAAGGCCGGCATCGGGATACCACTGCGCATCTGGATTTAATGAATGTGAGGCAACCTTTTCTGCACTCATATTGATCATACCATGCTCAGAATTCACCGTTTCTTTATCGGTATTCTGTGCATTTACAGAAAAGCAGAAAGCAAAGCATCCTGCTACAAAAAATAAATGACGAAAATTCATCAGTGTAAAAATTAATATTTTTGTAAATAATTCCTTTTCTATTAATCTAATGCTCCGGTTTTCATTTTATCTTTTGCCACAATATTCACATTAGCCACTTCGCCCTGCACTTCTACTTTAATCACAGTAGCAATTGGGTCGATTGCTTTTGAGGGTACATCCAACTGCATTCCACCATCAACTAATGTTGCTTTTATTTTGCCTCCGGCTAATAATTTCGCAGAAATAATTTTATTCTTTAAACCAGGTACTAATAATTTTCCATCGGCAGGCCAATTGAAAACACTAAAATAAAGCGTTGTCTTATTTTTAGATTCGGCACTGGTACAACGTCCCCAATCGAAAGGGGCTACAGGACTGGCTTTTGTATCATAGATCGCCTCATGGTTTACTTTTAGCCATGAGCCTATTTGTTTCAGCCTGTCTATACTTTCCTTTGGAAAAGTACCATCATCTTTAGGGCCGACATTCAATAAATAATTGCCACCTTTGGAAGAAATATCTACCAGGTTCCTGATGAGCGTTTCTGTACTTTTCCATTTATGATCCCAACTCTTATAACCCCATGATCCGTTCATAGTCATACACGTTTCCCAATCTTTTCCATCCAGTTCACTCTGGGTTGGAATTTTTTGTTCCGGTGTTTTTGTGTCTCCCGGAAAGTTGGGCCTTTTCAATCTGTCGTTGGTAATTATATAGGGCTGCAATTTTAAAAGCGCCTGTAATTTTAATGCAGCTTCATCGGTCATATTTGTTGGAGTATCCCACCATAGCACGGCGATATCTCCATAATTTGTCATCAGTTCTTTTACCTGCGGAACGGCTACTTCATCAATGTACCGGGCAAAAGTACGAGTTTCCTGGGCAGGATCCCAATGACCGTTATGAGCTTTTGTGTACGCATCAATCTCTGCAGAGTCAGGATTGGGCCAGCCTTCTTTCATTTCTTTTCTTGCCACCGCACCCCCAGGATTATTCCAGTCTTGTGCTTGCGAATAATAAAACCCCAGCTTTATACCATATTTTCTACACGCGTCTGCCAAAGGTTTCAGCAAATCTTTTCCATAAGCGGTAGCATCTACTACATTCCATTTACTCGCTTTAGAATCAAACAACGCAAAGCCATCATGATGCTTCGCAGTAATAACAATGTATTTCATACCGGCTTCCTTTGCCAGCTTTACCCATGCGTCAGGATCGTAATTTACAGGATTAAAACTTTTCGCTCTTTCCTGGTATTCTGCCACAGGTATTTTGCAACGGTTCATAATCCACTCCGCGCCGCCTCTTGCCTGCTCGTGCCCGTGATAGACACCGGCCCATTGCGAATACACGCCCCAATGGATGAACATGCCAAAACGCGCTTCACGCCACCATTCCATACGATGGTCTTTTTCGCTTTTAGTTTCTTTGGTTTGAGCATCGACCATGTTGACTGATATTGCCCAAAGTGCAACGGCCAAAATTAATTTCTTCATTTTTAATTTTTTTCAATTGAAATAAAGTAGATAGTTTTTAGCCGCAATTAAGCAACTTATTCTTATGAAATTGAATAAAGTATTATCCAGGCATTCAACTATTTTGACAAAAATATTCTTCAGTCATTGAATCTTTCTAAAATTATACTCAAAAATTTTGGCCCGTATCATTTCTCTTTCCTCCTCCTCCATTTCTGTTTCCTCCTCCTCGCATTTCACCACGCATTCTGTTTTGATTCTTTTCACCAGGTGTTTTTTGGTACTTCCTGCTACCGGCAAATTTTTGCAATCTTAAATTAAATAACAGTAAAAAATAACGGCCTATCCGTTCGTTTTGGGCATCAGTAATGGTCGTACCATTTACGGTTCTGGAAATGCCGGTGTTTTGATTAAATAAATCGAACCCCTGCACACGCAAGGTTCCCGCATTTTTTTTGAGAAAACGGTATTCTACAAATAAACTTAATAAAGAGGGGTTCGTATTAACTGCACTTACAAAACCCGAGTAGATGATTTTTGTAAAATCATACCCGAGAGTCCAGTCTGTAAAAAAATAATTTTTGCCGCTCACACCCAAATTCAAGGTTTTCACTTCTGTATTGTTTTTGTAAGTAGCATAATTGGTAACCGTTTGATTGATAGAATAACTTCCACTCACAGCCGCATCAACTATGTCGGGAAGGTCTATCCGGAAACGGGCAGAGGGAGTAACTACCCAATTCTGTCCGTTGTTTTTCTGATTATCAGTAAAAGAAATATTATTATCAAAGCTTCCTGAAGCGCTTACCGTTGCAGAAAATTTTCTTTTGCTAAAGGGCTGGGTAAACGATATGTTCCCGTTTAATCCATAAAATCCGTTTGTGTTGATATAGGATGAGGTTCGGCTGGTGCCCTGCTTTGCATTTACTACGCTTCTTACAATTTTATTTTGTGTCTGGTCGAATGACAAGTTGGAAAAAAAGGAAGTACCGGTTAAAATCCCCACTTTATTATATTGGAATCTTAGCCTGTTGGTAAATTCTGCTTTCAGATCCGGATTTCCAATTATAATATTTTTGCTGTTGGAACTATCAGCTACAGGTTGCAATTGAGCAAACCCCGGCTCTCTGCTTGATCCGCCATAATTGACAGAGAGCGAATGGCTTCTTGCAAAATTGTAAGCAAACCTTGCGGTAGGCTTAAAATTAAAATTTTTTGACGATGTTGAAACATTTCTTCCATTATCCATACCGGTCAGATTTGATGGCTGGGCTATGATGCCCATCAAAAAATTATATTTCACTTTTCTCATGTTGAAATTAAGGCCATACCGGTTCGTAATGAATTTGTATTTATAATCATTGCTTTGCATCACATTTCTTACTTTATCTCCGGAAAGAGGATCTATATCATCCGTATTTCTGAGGCTTTGGGTACTTGAAATATTCCAGCTATAACTTGCTTCGAGCGAAGTATATGTTCCCAAAGGTTCGTTATAGGAAAACCTTAGGTTGCTTGATGTATTTTCAGCATTCGTTTTAATAATCTGGTGACGGAGTGAATCTGTAGCAAGAACTGCAACACTGGAAGAATCCCGGTATTCATTGTAGCCATCGCGGTTTTGATCTCTTGATGAGTAATCAATGCCGGCATTAATACTAAAATTTCTACCCCGTTTTTTAAATTTATGATTAAAGAAAAGATCAGATCCTACGGAAGGAGCAGAAGCGCTTGTAGAAGAACGGCTCTTGTTAGTTGTATAAAAAATAGTGCCTTCTCTTACCGCAGTAATATCTGATATTCCGCTATTGCTTCCATTGGATGAAGCGTATGAAAAATAGGGAGTTATTTTTAAATAATTTGAGGTGTCTATCTTATATTCGAGGTTCCAGGTAATACGATGATTATTGGATATACTTCTGTTATTGGATGAGTGGCTCGTGGTGCGCACATTAGAAGGGTTCAAATCCTGCTGATAGGACGATCCGATCGTTTTATTATTACTCCCGGTGTAGCTGTAACTACCATAAGAGGTTATATCCGGTCCCCATTTATTCCTGTAATTAAAACCGATAGATTTGGCAAGGGTATTGCCGTCTCCTCCACTGCCGCCACGCTCCGCGCTACCAAAGTTTGCACCACGTGCGCCGCCTCCACGTCCGCCTCCATTGAAATTAAATGTATTCCCATTCGTATTATTAATAGATCCTAAAAAAGCGATTTGCCGGTCATCTTTGAAATTGTTGGCAGCAATACGGCCACCATATCTCGCTTCCGTGCCGGCAGCCACAGTCGCATGACCAAAACTTCCTTTGCTTTTTCCTTTTTGGATATTAATGTTCAACACTTTTTCAGGTTCGCCTTCTTTAATTCCGGTGAGGTTTGCCTTGTCGCCATAATCGTCAATAACCTGTATGTTTTCAATGATGTCTGCGGGCAGATTTTGCGTAGCTGTTTGTACATCTCCTCCAAAATAATCTTTGCCGTTTACCCGCACTCTTTTAATAGTCTGGCCCTGTGCGGTTACATTCCCATCTTTATCCACTGTAACGCCCGGAAGCTTTTTAATCACGTCTTCAACGGGCGCACCCTCTCTCACTTTATACGCCTGAGCATCGTATTGAATGGTATCTTCTTTAATCGTAACCGGATTCTTTTCGATCACTACTTCAATTAGTTGATCTACTTTCACATGAAGTTTTATCGGTTTGATTGTAAAAATTTTGCCCTCTTTTGCATTAACAGAATATGCTTCTGAAAAATCTTCATAACCAATGGAAGTAGCAGTGATTACAAATTCAGATGCATTTACTTTTGAAAACTCAAAAGCTCCTGTGGCATTACTAACTGTTGTAAGATTTTCAGAGGATGATTTCAAATTGATAGTTGCGCCATGAAGCGGAGCACCGGTAGTATCTGTTACCGTTCCGGTTACAGATCTTATCTTTTGAGCTTCAGATGCAGAAGAAAGGAACAAGGCGAAAGCAGATAAAACAAATATTCTCATGATTATTACAGTTAGAGAAAGAGATGAAGTAAAATGGTTCAACAACACTAACTTACACTTGACGCTAAATTTTATAAATTCCTGCTGTCGATAAATTATTTTTTTATTATTGATTTCGGTTCTGTTTGTTTTTTTATTTTGCTAATCATCAAAAAAGACATTCACAAATATTAAAAATGAAATATAAAACGCCGGCAATGTGCCCGATGTAAATGCTTACAAATAGGCAATCATCTGGGAAGCTCAAAAATAATCCCGATTTTTTGTTGCAGGCAATGCAACATTTACAATTCATTCAACGATATTGGCAGAAGAAAAAATAAAAAGTTTATTACTTTATTTTTGGCGCAACAGCATTCAAAATTAAAATTCATAGCAAGGCGATAGAAAGCAAAAAATTCCAGATGGAAACCGACATAACCATGGGAGGATTTAGGAAATGGCATTAAACTGCAATTATATGGCTACGATGATAAGATTATGATGGTAAAAGTGAAGTTTGAAAAAAATGCCACAGGTGCAATCACCGCCATCCTCATACGCAGGTAACTTATGTAGAAAGTGGCACGTTCAAAACAATGATCGGAAATGAAAATAAATTTCTCAAAAAGGCGATGGCTTTTATATTCCTTCTAATGTAGACCATGGGGTGATTTGTCTTGAACCCGGTGTTTTGGGGGATGTTTTGCTCCATGGAGAAATGATTTTCTTCCAACGCATTAGAAGGTAAAACTAAAGTTATCGCTTTCATATCCTGATTAATGTTTTAATTAATATTCGCTTTTATTTCTTCGCTTTTAAAATTATTTAAACCAGCAAACAAACAAATATCAAAGAATCTTGTTTCTATTTCATCATAGTTGAAAATATTTTCTCTCATATAAAATTAATTACGTGGAGCAAACTGCTTTAAACTAAAGGAATAGCAGAATATCCCCGTTTCACAATACAAACGCCGCTATTTTATTCATTTACTGAGAATCACTTATTTACTAACAATCATCTAACAGCGATTCGTATCATATTTGCACTACAAATGAAATTTTATATTTACAATTAAATGACGAATAGTGAAACAATATTTTTATTGTGAATAAAAAGTACAGTGGCTTCTAAGAATAATTCACTCGTTTTTCTCATCATTTCTATTAATTACAGTAATAAATAGCCTTGTAACTTGAAACGTCAAGATAGATGAATATTTGGCTAATACTGCTGAATATGTCATTATCATGTCAGTTAACTTTGCCTTAACAATCGCGAAAAAGATTTACATGAAGAAAGACTGCTGTTTTTAGCCATTTAATATCAAAAAATGCAAAAAATTCTCTTTAGCTAAAATAATTGCAAGACCTTCTAACAAACACGTTTATAAAAATTTTTTTAAACATATCATTTTTCAAACAGTAATACAATTATATGATTTTCTCATTACTTAAAAGTAGAGGCGGGCTGTTTTTCTTTGCCAGTGTATTTTATTGTCTGAACGCATCTGCACACAATAAGGTGAAGCCTGCCGGCACCACTTCCGCTATCAATTATTCTGCTGAAAGCAACCGCCTTAATGTATCGGCGTTTTTAGACAAAGAGACAGAAATTCACAAAGCAATTCATTTTAAAAAAGAGGTGCGCGGAACTGTATCAGATTCGAGTGGAATCCTGGCGAATGTTTCCGTTTATGTAAAAAACCAGCCCAAAATTGGAACAGCCACCGATCAAAACGGCAAATATGTATTGGATGTACCTGATGAAAATTCCATATTGGTGTTTGAAATGACCGGTTATGAAACGCTGGAGTTGCCTATAAAAGGCAAATCTGTCATCAACGCTTTTTTAAAGGTAAGCCATCAGGGACTTGATGAAGTGGTAGTCGTTGCTTATGGCAAACAAAAAAAACAATCCGTGGTAGGTTCTATTACTAGCATTAACCCGCAGGAATTAAAGATTTCGTCAAGCAACCTGACCCAGGCACTGGCTGGAAAACTGGCCGGAGTGATTGCTTATCAGCGCAGTGGTGAGCCGGGTGCAGACAATGCTGAGTTCTTCATCAGAGGCGCTACTACTTTTGGGTACAAAAAAGATCCGTTGATCCTGATAGATGGAATGGAATATTCCACAACAGAGCTGGCACGACTAAACGTAGATGATATCGCCAGCTTTTCGATCATGAAAGATGCTACTGCGAATGCCTTGTATGGCGCACGCGGTGCTAATGGTGTTATATTAATTACCACAAAGGAAGGTAAAGAAGGACGCGCCAAAATTGATATCCGTTATGAAAAAACTATGTCAGAAGCTACCCGGATGGTGCAACTTGCGGATCCGGTGACTTATATGAAACTGGAAAATGAATCAGTTTTGACAAGAAATCCATTGGGAATATTGCCCTATTCCCAGGAAAAAATTGACAACACAATTTCAGGTGTAAATCCTGATTATTATCCAACAAATGATTGGCAAAACCAAATGTTTACCCCGCAAACCTATAACCAGAGAGTTAATTTTAATCTTGGTGGCGGTGGAAAAATTGCCACTTATTATATTGCCAGTTCCATGAACCAGGATAATGGAAATCTGAAAGTAGATCACCGCAATAATTTCAACACCAACATCAATCTGAAGACTTATACAATACGTTCGAATGTGAGCATAAAGGTAACCAAATCCACCACTGCTTTGGTGCGTTTATTTGGAACGTTTGACGGTTACACCGGCCCACAAACTTCCGGTTCTGCAATGTATCTGAATGTGATGCGCACCAACCCGGTCATGTTTAAACCGTATTATGCAGCTGATTCACAACATCGGTTTATCAACCATATTCTTTTCGGAAATGCGGAAGTTGGAAATTATTTTAATCCTTATGCCGATATGGTAAAAGGTTATCAGCAATATTCCAACTCTTTGATGGGCGCGCAGGCTGAAGTACAACAGGATCTTTCAGGGATCATTACTCCCGGCCTTTCTCTTCGTGGAATGATCACTACCAACCGACGGGCAAATTTTAGTGTAAACCGGGCTTATATTCCTTTCTATTACAGCACAACGAGTTATGATAAAATCTCAAACACCTACCGTCTCAATGATTTGAATGCGGATAAGGGTACAGATTTTATTGACTTTGTTCCTGGTTCTAAAAGTGTATTATCTACTTTCCACGGAGAGTTAGCAACAAATTACAACCGCAATTTTGGTAAAAACGGAATTACCGGGATGGCAATTGCAATGGTTCAAAACGATGTAAGTGGCAATGAAAGCACATTACAGAGATCCTTGCCATCCAGAAATATCACTTTGGGAGGAAGAGCAACTTATTCGTATGATAACAAATATTTCCTCGAATCAAATTTTGCTTACAATGGTTCTGAAAGATTCTATAAAGACCAGCGTTTCGGATTTTTTCCTTCCGTGGGAGCGGCATGGTCTGTTTCCAACGAATCTTTCTTTGATCCCTTAAAAAATATTTTTACCAAAATGAGGATCAGAGGTAATTACGGCCTGGTAGGAAATGATGCTATAGGAAGTGCCAGTGATCGTTTTTTCTATTTGTCTAACATTAACATGAATGATGCAGCTTATGCGGCCAGTTTTGGAACAGATGGCGGATATTCAAGACCGGGCATTTCTGTAGCACGATATGATAATACTGCTATCACCTGGGAAACCGCCAGAAACTCAACTTTTGGCCTTGAGACTACCTTGTTTGGAAAAATTGACATCACAGCTGAATATTTTACAGAGGAGCGCTATAATATATTAATGGATCGGGCTTCCATTCCAAATACGATGGGCCTTGAGGGAGCTACGCCAAAGGCGAATGTCGGAAAGTCACATTCTGAATCGGTAGATATCAGTGCGAACTATAATCAGTATTTCACCCGTGACTTTAATATTTCCATTATGGGTAATTTTACTTTTGCCCGCAATAAATTTAAAGCATACGAAGAGCCACAGTATAAATATCCGTGGTCATATCGGGTTGGCCAACCTATCAACCAGCAATGGGGATATTTAGCTGAGCGTTTATTTGTGGATGAAGAGGAAGTAAGAAGTTCGCCGACACAGGTTTTTGGCAGTACTAAAACTATGGCCGGCGATATTAAATACAGAGATGTAAACGGAGATGGTGTTATCAATCAGGATGATATGGTGCCGATTGGGTTTCCAACATCACCGGAAATTATATACGGATTTTGGTTTACGTCCGCATATAAAAATTTCGACTTTTCATTTGGCCTGCAGGGATCAGCACGCTCTTCATTCTGGATAGATCCAGCTTCCACTGCACCTTTTATCTCATATCGATACAAAACGAACGATCCGGCTCCGGATGGTGTATTGCTGAACAACCAATTATTAAAGGCTTATGCCGACAACCATTGGTCTGAAGACAACAGGAATTTGTATGCTTTATGGCCACGATTAAGCCACAACCTCAATTCTAACAATAACCAGCCAAATACCTGGTTCATGCGCAACGGAGCATTCCTTAGAGTGAAACAAATACAATTCGGATACACTTTGCCAGCAAATACTATCAAGAAAATAGGCATGAGCAAGTTCCGTGTTTATTTTACAGGAAGTAATTTATTTACATTCAGCGCATTCAAATTATGGGATGTGGAAATGGGCGGAGATGGCCTCAAATACCCGATACAAAAATCTTTCACAATAGGCATTGATGCCGGATTTTAAATTATAAACATGAAAAATCTCAATAAAAAAACATTACTGGCATTCCTGTTAACCGCTACAATTTTGTCCTGTAAAAAATATCTGGATGTGGTACCGGATAGTATAGCCACAATTGAAAGTGCATTCACCTTACGCACTTCTGCAGAAAAATATCTGTTTACCTGCTACTCCTACCTGCCTTTGGATGGCTCCTTCAATGATAATCCTGCATTCAACTCCGGTGATGAAGTGTGGTATATGGATCCAATCCGGGATGTTGACCCGAATTACCATAATATCGCCAGAGGATTGCAAAATACCGATAATCCTTTAGGTAATTTCTGGAGCGGCACTAACCGTGGCAAACCGCTGTTTCAGGCTATACGCAAGTGTAATACTTTTATAGACAATGTAGATAAAGTACCGGATCTGGATCAGTTTGAAAAAGAGCGCTGGAAAGCTGAAGTGATTTTCTTAAAGGCTTACTACCATTTTTATTTATTGCGGTTATACGGCCCAATTCCGCTAACCAAAGAAAATTTACCGATATCTGCAAGTCCCGAACAAGTACAGGTCTATCGCGAACCCGTGGATAGCTGTGTCAATTATATTGTTTCATTATTAGATGAGGCATCAAATAATGATATGCTGCCTGATAGAATATCAGGAACAGAAAATGCGGAACTTGGCAGAATTACAAAATGCATTGTAAAAGCGATAAAGGCTAAAGTACTGGTAACTGCTGCAAGTCCCTTGTTTAATGGCAATACAACTTACGCCAGTTTGAAAGACAATAAAGGACGGCAATTATTTGATCAAACCTATAGTGCACAAAAATGGGAACGGGCAGCGACTGCATGTAATGAAGCGATTGAATTTTGCCAGGCTAATGGTTACGGCTTATCCACTTTTGCAGGCAATACCGGATATACCTTAAATGATACTACCAAGCTGGAACTGGATATTCGGACAGCCGTTACCAACAAAGTAAATAATCCTGAAGTGATATGGGCTAACACCAATAGCCGTGCGGGTGATATGCAACGGTACGCCATGGCAGATATCGCACCATTTACCAGCACTTCAAATCCTAAAAGCATTATCGCACCTACCATCAAAATGGCCGAATTGTTTTACTCAAATCATGGAATCCCTATTACCGAAGACAAGACATATGACTATAATGACAGATTTGCCCTAAGAACCGGTGGTGAAGGCCATAAATATTATATAGCAAAGGGTGAAACAACTGTAAAATTAAATTTTGACAGGGAACCAAGATTCTATGCGGATTTAGGTTTTGACAGAGGAGTTTGGTTTGGCAATTGGGTAAACAATTACAACACATACGCTCCTACAGGCCTTTTTTATGTGCAGGGAAGAGCCGGTGAAACTGCAGCAAGACAAGGCGCGAGCAATTATTCCATTACAGGCTATTACCCCAAAAAACTGGTAAATATTGAAACTACAGTAGCTGCTGATGGAAATATTACGAGCAACACCGTACAATATCCGTGGCCGGAAATGCGCATGGCTGATTTATATCTGTTGTATGCTGAAGCGCTTAATGAACTCAACGGGCCAGGTCCTAAAACCAACCAATGGATCAATGCGGTAAGGCAAAGAGCCGGGTTAAAATCTGTTGAGGAATCATGGTCTGATGTTTCTTATTCAAAAGATCCGACCAAATACCAGACAAAACAGGGAATGAGGGCTATTATCCAACAGGAGCGTTCAATCGAGTTGATGTTTGAAGGACAACGCTTCTGGGATCTCCTCAGATGGAAAACAGCTCACATCGAGCTAAACGGACCTGTGCGCGGTTGGGATATTACCCAAAAAGATGTGGTATCCTATTATAAGCCTACGCTACTTTTTAACCAGCGGTTTGACCTCAGGAATTACTTATGGCCTATACAACTCAATGAGCTTCGTGTAAATAAAAATCTGGTACAAAACACCGGATGGTAAAAATAAAATGATTTCTTCTTAAACAAAATGATATGAAACAAATAAAAACCTTATTGTTTTTTGGTTTATTGCTATCGCTAAATATCTTGCCAGCATGCCAAAAAGACTCCAATAAGCCGATAGATCCTGATAAAAACGCTCCAGGACCTATTAAAAGTCCCCAGGTAGAAAATATAGCGGGAGCTGCAAAAATTTCTTACCTGCTTCCTAAAGATCAGAACCTGCTTTATGTAAGAGCAGAGTATGAAATCAATGGTGTAAAAAAAGAAGCTAAATCTTCCTTTTATAAAAATTCATTAGTGGTAGAAGGATTTGGAGATACTACCGAACATTCAGTAAAGTTATTTGCTGTAAGCCGTGCGGAAGTATCTTCTGATGCGGTGACCGTTACGATCAAGCCTTTGACGCCTCCCTTAATCAAAGTTCGCCGGTCGTTAAGCGCCGAAACTTCTTTTGGTGGCTTCACCGTAAAATTTAAAAATGAAGACCGGGCAAATATTGTAATAGTAGCAATGTTGTGGGACGAATCACAATTATCATGGCGGCAGGTAGATGCCGATTATACCGCATTGGATAGTGGTGTTTTTAAAGTAAGAGGCCTCGAATCAAAACCGCAAAAATTTGGCGTTTTTGTGAGAGACCGTTGGGGAAATCTTTCGGATACGTTGAAGTTTGATCTCACGCCCATTTATGAAGTACAGTTGGATCATACAAAATTTGCAGATATAAGAAAAAAATATTCCATACCACAAGTAGCTCCGCTTCCTGCATCTGGAAATGCAATGATAGAGGCAGTTGATTATTCCAGCAGTTATCCAATGAAAAATTTATACGATGGCAACACCAGTTCTATGTTTCATACTAAACAGAATGTAGATCAGCCATTATGGATCCCTATTGATTTGGGAGTAAATGCGAGATTAAGCCGATATAAAATATGGCAAAGAACCGGTAGCTTTTATTACAGTCATGGCAATCCTCATGAATGGGAGATTTGGGGTACCAATACACCCCAGGATGTAAATAGCTGGGTAAGACTCGATCATCAAATTATGATAAAGCCATCCGGGTTACCAATTGGTCAAAATTCCAATGAAGACCTTGACATAGCCAATGCCGGCCAGGAATATGACTTTCCTGAAAACATGCCTACCGTGAGATATATAGCATGGAAGGCCGTTGATTGCTGGGGTGCCATTGGTGGTCAGACGGGCTTTTTCCATCTTTTTGAATTATCACTTTGGGGTCAAGTACAATAAAATTTTTGAAAAATATGAAATCAAATATCATTAAACACGTAAACATTCAGAGGAGTTTCTTACTTTTTGCCCTGATATTCACCACAGTAATTCTTTGCCTGAATTCCTGTAGCAAGATGGCAGATAATTATAAGCCTTACATTAAAAACGGAGAACAAATTTTTACCGGAAAAGTAGATTCGCTTGTTGCGTTTCCAGGTAAAAACCGGCTTCAGCTAAAATGGCTGCTTGTATCTGATCCTAAAATTACCAAATGCAAAGTGTTTTGGAATAATGAAGCAGATTCTTTATTGGTACCGGTACAGAAATCCGAGGCTACTGATACCGTTACGGTTAACATCAATAACCTGGAAGAAGGCCTTTATACATTTGAAGTATATACTTATGACGATGCAGGCCATTCATCTGTAAAAGCAGAAGTAACGGGTACGGTATATGGAGAAAACTATATCAATTCTATTTCCAACCGCGCCCTGGATTCAGCAATCTATTATCCCGATACGAAAGAAGTGGAAGTCAAATGGTTTGGAATCGGGCAGGGTGCCGTAATCATGGATTTAGAATATACAGACACCCTTGGCAATCTGGTAAAAAAGCAAATTAAATCAGCCATCTCCCACTCCGGCGTTCCGTTGGGTTTTCCCGAAACAGATTCTCTACATGCGTTTCAGGATGGTACTACATTTAAATTCCGGACAGGTTATCTTCCCGTTGGTAATGCAATAGATACTTTCTATACAGACTACCGTGAAGCTGCTACTGTTGTATATGTACCGCCAGTGATCCCAAATGCACCGGATAACTTCGCTTTAAATGCACCTACGGTTACCGGCGGCTCTGCAACAGGCAATGCTAAACTCACCGATGGAGACAGAGTCTCTTTTTGGCAGCCTGGCAGTGGGGAACGTGCGGGCTCCAATGTATGGTTCTATCTGGATTTGGGTGCTCAAACAACTTTTAATTCCACACAACTGTATATTACAAAAGATTCCAAAAAGATCCTTTATTACGAAATCCTTTATGCAAAAACAGAATCAATTGGAAACAACCAAACATGGGTCAGAGCCGCTTTGATATTAGGAGATCCGAAATCTGAGAATATTCAACAGTTCTCCAATGTAACTGGTAGGTTTGTTAAGATCAACATCGGGCTACAAGATGCTTCAAGCAATATTAATGTGGGTGAGCTGGAAGTTTATAAGAGGTAGCTGAACATGGTTCACACATCAAAAAACAGTTTGTATTTTTCGTAAATAATAGCTCTCAGAGGCCATCAGGAGTCTTTCAAATTTGCAAAGAACCGGTTGGCCTCTTTTTTTTCAACTTTATGAACTAATGGATCTTTTATTTTTCCAGATAACAGAAGTACTAATTCGCTGTATTTATTTGTTTACTCATGTAAAATGAAGGGATTGGGATAACCTGGTTAGCAATCCAAATTATACCGGAATCTTCTCACGAAGTTGTACTATGAATAGGCAGGTCAAGAAAAGTTCGGTGTAAGAAAAAATGTCACTCCTTCGGAGTTTTTACACCGAGTTTTCTACAAACACGATAATAATTTTATCCCCTCAGGATTACCTTTTTTAAAAGCTTGAGGCCTGCCTGACCTTGCGCAAGGCTGAAATTGCAACCATTGAAATAAGAAAACGCCTTATTTATTCTTTTACTTGAAAAAATGCAAATGATATTAGCAATTATTGCTAATCTTCACGACAATCTGGAATCATTATTTTTTCAGGCTACTCCTCACCTTTTGTACTTCAGTTTTCATAAGAGCACTTTCTTTATTGCCAAAATTATTCCTGATATAAGTGAGAATATCGGCTATCTGCTGATCTTTTAACCATTCAAAGGGCGGCATATTGTTAGAATAAGACTCTGCATCTATATCAACATGGCTGGTAAAGCCATTTAATATAATTTTTATCAGCGGTTCTTTTCCACCCGTTACATAAGAAGTCTGTATCAGTGGCGGATTCAGATTCGGAACGCCACCACCATCCGCCTGATGACAGGTAAGGCAATAACTTGCATAAAGCGTCTTCCCGCGTTTTAGCGAAGCCGGCAAATCTAATGTTGAAGCTGCTTTTGTTTTTGGTGCAGTAACTATCTTTTTAGTGCTTTGAGCAAAAGCAGACGCATCCATAAAAATGAAAAAAGAAAAAACTAAAACAATTTTATTCATTTGCAAAAACTTTGTAATTTTTTTTATGGATGATAAATGATTTTATAAATAGTACCTTTTGCATCATCGGTAACGTAAAGCGAACCATCAGCGCCTTGCGCTAATCCGCATGGGCGGTGTTGCGCCTGCCTTGGTGATTTAACTACGTCAACTCCGGCAAATCCGTCTGCAAATATTTCCCAGTCACCGGAAGGCTTGCCATTTTTAAAAGGTACAAAAGCTACAAAATAGCCAGCCTGATTTTCCGGAGCACGATTCCAGGAACCATGAAACGCTACAAAGGCGCCGTTCTTATATTTGACGGGAAACATATTTCCGGTATAAAACAATAATCCATTAGGAGCCATGTGCCCCGGAAAAGCTACGACAGGATCAATATACTGCTTACTTCCTTCAGTTTTCCCATTTCCTCCATATTCCGGCGCCAGTATTTTTTTATGTTGAATCTGATCATAATAAATAAATGGGAATCCAGCGTTATCACCTTTTTGAATCATATACATACATTCTGCCGGCAATAAGGACGATTCTTTTTCTGTAAACATCTCCGGAAATAAATCGTGCAATTGATCGCGGCCATGTTGCATTACAAACAAGCTATTATTTTGTTGGTTCCAATCCAATCCTACCACATTTCTTAAACCAGTAGCATAACGGATACCATCCTTGTATGTTTGATTCAGTTTATCTGCACGGAACTGCCAGATTCCGCCTGCCGAATCCAAAAGCGGACAACCTTTTATTCCCATCGAGCCTGGCTTTCTGTCCTCCTCCTGGCACGAGTTTAACGGTGAACCAATATTCACATAGATGTTTCCATCATTGTCCAGCACAATGGACTTGGTCTCATGTTGTCTGCCGGCTTTTAATCCTGTTACAATTTTTTCAGGATCATCAGGGTTGATCACTTCATACTTCTCATTTAATTTGTAACGGAAGATTTCTTCATTGGAAGAGGCATATAAATACCCATTTTTTAAAAAAATACCAGTACCGCCATAATTACCAAAGCCGCCGGTAATAGTGGCTTTGCCATGAGAGTCTTCATGGAGAATCAAAATGCCTTTACCATCTTTTGGCCGGGCTAATTTTACATAAATAATACCTTGCGTCGTTACTACCAGATGTCTGATTCTGGCTGAACTATCTATAATTTTTACAGCAGAAAAACCGGACGGTAACTTAAGTCCGGCATTATCGTGTAGTGATGATAAAAAGGTATTTTTATTTTTTGTCTGAGAAGTGAATGCATAAAAGGTTGAACAACCCAAAATGACCAGTAATAAGACAATAGTGCGAAAAGAAAACCGTAACATTGAGTAATATTTTTTTAATGAAATAAAATTGAAAAACTATTTCTCCTGCAATTGAATAATTATTAACAGTTTCATCATTTACCTTTTTTGCCAACTACTAACTTATTTTGGCAAAAGTGAAAAGGGAAAGTGGCTGATGAATTTAGTTGGTGCTGTCAGGTTTCGCTGTCCTGCAATGAAGAAAGTAAAAATCATCATTGATTCTGATGTTTCGACAATAAGCGCGTATCTGTCATTGATACATGTAATCCACATTGTGAAAAATTGTGTCCAACAAACAAAGAAATATCCAGTTTTCGTGATACGGTTTCTTTGCACAATTAATGGCATTCTATTGCTTATCCATGGTAGGAGGAATATAATGATTCACAGGTTGCACTTCAATCCAGGATTGTTCGTTATCAGTCAGACAGGCTGTAAAAAATGCAATAACTTCTCCGCGCTCATTCACATATACAAAAGGGCGTTCCCTGCGCCTGAATGTATAGGATGTGCTGTCGTCATAGTTAACCGTTTTGGTGTAAACTGATTCCGGCGAAACTAATTTGAAATGAATTCCGTCTTTTGAATAATATTGAGCGCCGTTTTTATTAATACCTGTTGCATCTCCCCTGAAATCACTTAAGATCACATTGTACTGATTGGATGCCCACCAGATCGTGGGATCCTCTAACTGATTCAATGCCGGTAACAGATTTTTTCCATCATTCAAAAGTGTGTAGGGAGCATTAAAGGCAGAGGCGGAATAGCCTTGAGCTATTCGAATATTATTAACAGATTTGCGGCCAAAGACATAAACGCTCCCATCTTTTTTTATCAAAGGCGCCGGATTCGAAAAAGGCATAGCTACCGTATCAATTCTTTTCCATGGGCCGGTGATAGATTTGGAAAAGGCATAACCGGTTTCATTGGCAGAAGAAATATAATAAAGGACAAAGGTATCACCACTTTTTACAATCTTTGGGTTGTGCGCCCGGTCATTATCCCAATATCCGTCCCTTTTTTGCAAAACAACTTCCTGAAATGTATAAGGACCATACAGATTATCGGATGTCGCCCTTATAATTTCTGAATACTTTGTCCAGCCGCCTAAGCCATATTGTTGAGGCCAGCGGGATGCAAACATGTGATAAGTATTTCCTACTTTAATTACCGAAGGACACCACAAAATATAACCTTCCATTTTAAAACCTCCTTTTTTAACCGCAGGTTGCAAGGCATCTTTTAAAGTCTGACATTTTATATAACACGGATAAGAAAGCAGGAAAGCGATGATAAGCGCGAATGATTTTAATAATTTTACCATAATTGTTTTAAACGTTTGACTGCATGTAACGTTGAATGACTACTTCTTTTTTTGATTTTTATCTAAATACAAACTCACTCGTGAAAGGGCTGCATAATTTTTAGCATCTAAAATGATTACCCGTACTTTCCATATCGTTTCTTTCGGAAAGCGGAGGAGTTTATTTTTGCCGATTGAAGTCCCTTCTGAGAGCAATTTCCAATCACTGTTTACCTGGCCTTCAATTTTATATTTAAGAATCTTTGGCCCCGGCACATTCGCTTCAGAAATGATAAGTGCATTGATTTCTAACGGCCCTTCAGTATCTATTTCAAACGTTGCCGTAGTGACTCCTTCATCCGTAGCCCAATAGTCTGAATCAATTCCATCAAGTGCTTTTTCGCCTCCAAATTGCCGTTTTTTTTCTCTTACGTTGCTTACATTTACGGGCCGGTACATTCCCAGATCCGGCCCGAGAAGCGGATCTAAAATAACTTTTTGTGGTGGCAAAGGAGATATGTTTTGATTTGTAACCAGGTTGCCGGTATAGGAATGATAACCTATATTTTCTAATGCAGTACGGCCTAAGCGTTCTTCTAATTGAGCAAGATAAAGACTTTGAGGCGCTACCGGAATTCCATGTGAATCAAAAGTACCTTCGCCAAGAATGGGTGATGAATCAAATAATCTTGCAGTTTGCTCACGTGTCCCCTTACAACCGATTGCCCAGTTCATTGCTCCCGGTGGATTCTGAATAATGTAAGTTTTTGCGATGCAATTCCAGGCCACTGCCCAGGCCATCGTCCAGCCATGGCCGGAACCTGCCACTCCCCTGTTCATGAAATCTATTCCGCCGTCGGGAACCACACAGTTATCAACCAGTAAGCCCGTTGACCAGCGCTGATGTGGCTGAATCCGGCTTCCATGGCCTCTGAAAACGCTGTTTAAAATTACATTGGGCCCGGTTATCAAACTTCCAGTCCACACAAAATAAGTATTGCCGCCTATTACTTCGCAGCGATCAATTAAATTACCACTTCCTTCAATACTAAAATCAGTGGGTTTTGAAGCGCCGAGATTTGGATAGGTATGTTTTATCTGTACTTGTTGCATCGTAATATGATTTCCGGCAAGCGTAGTGGTATTCATTGTTTCCTCAAAATAAACATCTTTCACCCAACAATTATTTCCTTCGATTCTAATACCAGAATAGGGAGCATGGCCATAATCAACTTCCAGTGGCGGGCATTGAATATGCAGATTTTCTATACCAACCTGTGAAATACGATGAGGAGCTGAAAACTTTTTTACGATTGTTCCTTCAGGATCCAGATAATCCGCATTGTATGAATCTGAAAGAGGAATATTTACAGTGATTTTATTTGCGGCAATACCGGCGATCTTTCTTTCAGATATTTCCTGACGACTGCGGTTAATCCATGTTTGGGGCTTCCCATCCCTTGTCAGGTTGTCCATTTCCATAAAGTGTACCCATTTATCAGTAACAGGCCTGAGGATAGCAATTCGATCTCCCACCGCAAATGGTGTCACATCGTTTACCGTAAATACGGATTGGCCCGAAGGAACATAACTGTCGTTTATTTTTGCAAAATTATTATTTAACCTTTTTTCGTCTGGATATCTTGGCTTCTTTCCACTGATAATAACCGCCTGGTGTTTATTGCCATTCATAAAAATAGTGGTTCCTCCTAAACCACGGCCACTTCCACGCAGCACTACACCGTCTGCAGAAATCGTGATTGTTGCATTGCAAAAAAAAGTGCCCGGAGCCAATTGCACTGCTCCACGAAATCCATTTTTCAATGGCAATGCTTCTACCGAATCAATTGCTGCCTGAATAGATTTTGTAGCGTCAATTGCGCCCGAAGGATTTACAGTTAGCACCACCGGAATATTGGGAAGTGATACTCCTCCTCCCATATATCCGGCACTGGAAAAATCCATTATTTTATCGCCCCCAGGAGTAGTTTTGTAAATAAGCCTGCCATTTTTTGCAGGATATACCCATTTGCTAAAATTGCTTTTATTTTGGGAAAATGCACTCCCGCAAATCATCAAAAGCGTTATTGAAGCGATTGAAATTTTTTGTAAAAAGGAAATAATTGGATTCATTGATGAGTATTTAACAGGATCACATATGCACCGTTTATTTATCTTTCATCGCCTTTACTCCTACATCCATACCATTTAAAATATGCACTTTTCCCTCTGCTTTTGAAAATTCATCCGCTCCGGTATCGAATGGCCAAACTCTTACCTGACCATCCATGTCAAGTGTAATAGCTGGGAATCTTTCTGTCACGGCATTAATAGCGGGGCTTTCAGATTGCAAATGAAAAGTTCCTGATGCGTCTCTTGCGAGCTTTGGATTTATTTGCCGAAATCCATTGCCCGGCAAATCACCGAAGCCATCTGTTTTATAAATAATATTGCCTTTCCAGATAGCATTCATTAATGGGCCGGAAATGGTTGCAGCGGGGCCACCACCTTGTATGATATTATAGGCAATAGTTATAAAAGTAGCGCCCAATCCATCTTTACGGCCACTCTGAAAAAAATTACGTCGATTGTCTATCAATGTGTTGAAAGCAATCAGCACCCTGTCGGGCCTGTCGTGTGATGTAAGCTTAGCGCCATCTGCCACTTCACCATCGCCATTTCCTACAAAGATCGCCGGATCACAATCTTCAAAATAGTTACTGTATACGAAATGGTCATCTCCAAAAATTCTCAGACCCGGAGTATGAATAAAATAATTCCCATAGACAAAAGATTTATTACCATGTCGTAAGGTGAACTGTGCGGGGCAGTTTCTGATTGTATTAAAACGAAGCGTTACGCCAGACGCTTTAACAGAAATTAGTTCATTTTCTCCTGCACAATCTTCAAACAGGTTGTATTCAACAATGCTATTGCTTGTTGAAAGGCTAAATCCGCTCAGCCCGAATTGAAAAGCTTCAGCTCCATTAGCGCCCCCCTGGTTTTTGAAATTTTTAAAATAATTATGATGTATCCAAAGCCTTTCTGCAATTTGATTCCCACTTCCTCTTATTGCAAGAAATCTTCCCATTGCATTTTTATTTTGAAAAGTATTATAATCTATTTCATGATCACTGCCGGCTATAGTAAGATCTTCTCCTTTACCCGATGTCTCAAAAATATTTTGTGTAAAGCGGCAAAATCTTGTACCCACGCCTGCCTTAGCTTTTGAAGACTCATGCGTAAATTTGAATCCTTTGATGATTATATAAGCTGCCGGGCTAATGAGATTAAATCCCCCGGAACCCGTTATTTCAGCAGCCCCAATATTTTGAGCCGCTATGGTAATAGGTTTTGATTCAGTTCCAGCCTTATCTATAGTAATGTTGCCAGTGGCAATATAAACGCCATTTGATAGAAGAATAATATCACCGGGGTTTGCATTGTTAATTGCATTTTGCAATGTTTCTATCGAAGAAACTATAATGGTTTTTGCAAAAAGCTTTCCCGCTGTAAACAGGTTCACAAATAAAATAGCAATGAAATATTTTTTCATAATTTATTTTTAAAAGAAATCAATTTCTTATTTGTATTCAACTCCTCACTTAAAACAATGCCTTCCCTTCATCCAATCTTTTCTTGCGCAACAAAGCCTCCAGATAATAATAATCAGCATAGATAATTGGAACATCTACTTCGCTGTTAACGGGTTTAGAACCCGTGCTATGCAATAAAATAAAGCCTTTATTTTCTCCGATCAGTGAACGATAATAATTGGTAAGGCTTTCCATTATTTTATCGGCAGTTCTTTTATAGTTATGCCCATTTTTATCATACATGCTTAACTCGTATAATGCAGATGCCATCACTGATGCGGCAGATGCGTCTCTTGGTTCATCCGGAATATTTGGTGCATCAAAATCCCAGTAAGGAACCAAATCTTTTGGCAAATGCGGATTATGTAAAATGAAAGAAGCAATATGCTCAGCCTGGTCAAGAAAAGGTTTATTTTTTGTCTCTCTGTAACACAACGTAAAGCCATACAAACCCCACGCTTGCCCGCGTGCCCATGCCGATTCATCACTATATCCCTGTGCCGTATTTTTTTGTATCACCTTTCCGGTCGCAGTATCATAATCCACTACATGATAAGAACTGTAATCAGGCCGGTAATGGTTTTTCATGGTTGTCACTGCATGGGTGAAAGCAATTTTATAAAAGGAAGAATCACTGGTTAATTTTGTAGCTTCAAAGAGTAATTCAAGGTTCATCATGTTATCAATAATAACAGGATATTGCCATTGTTCTTTGTGATGGTCCCAGGAACGAATGGAGCCAATTTTAGGATTGAAGCGGGTTGACAAAGTTTTTGCCGATTGAATGATCACTTCTTTATAGTGTGGGTCTTTTGTCAATTTATAACCATTTCCAAAACTGTTATAAATCTTGAAGCCCATATCATGCGTCCCGCCATTCGTTTTTTCTTTCTCAATGTTTGCGGTAAATTTTTCCGCCTCATCTTTCCATTCTTTCTTCTTAGTGTACTCATATAAAAACCAAAGTTCTCCAGGAAAGAAGCCGCTGGTCCAGTCTTTAGAAGGCACTAATTTTAATTTATTATTTTCCAATGTTCTTGGCGAGACTAGATTTGCGTTATCGCCTTTTGCTTTCGGTATTTCAGCCAACATCAACTTTGTTTGTAGTTCTGCGTCAGCAAATATTTTTGATAGCGGTATTATTTTTTTTGCAACAGGAATTAATTGTATCTCCAGCAACTTCATTAATTCAGATTTTGAAATTTCAACCGGTGCAATTTTTAAATGATGCATTCCTGCCGGCAAAAAAATATTTTCTAATTCACTGGTGATAACGCTGGTATTTTTTTCACCCTTAATTACAGGATACTGTGAATAAAATTCATCCATTGCTATTGAATAAATTCCTCCACTTGTTGCCAAAGGGGCTACATATTTTATTAAAATTTTGAAATTACCAGGTGCAGAAGTTCTGAACTTCCAGCTAAGACTTTGCTCTTTTGTTTTCCATCCTTCAACATAATAGCGGTCTTTTTTGCCATCACCAAAACTGAATCCTTTGCCTTGTTGAGTAGCATCATAAGCGAGCAAACGCGTTAAAGGAATGTTTGTTGAAACATAGCGAACAGAATCTGTTAACAACTTATCTTTCAACTCCACAACAAGAACTGTATTTACGGTATCAAATGCTTTTACGGGCAAATTTATCAATAGATCATTTGCATTTATTCTTGATGAAATAAACTGCTTTTTTTCATCAGTAAGCAAATAAATTTTGTCAATTTTATTTTTTAAGCCGCCAACATATAATTTGCCATTTGCAGGCCATTGAAAAATGTGCAGGTACAACTTATTTTTCTTTAGTGTAGATATACCCCAGCTTTGCAATGGTAATGAGCTTGCTGTTGTTCCGTAAATACTCTCTCCATTTTTGTTCATCCATTTTCCAATTCCCTTTAAAATTGCCACATCTTTCGGATCAAATGTTCCATCACCCTTTGGGCCAATGTTCATTAATAAATTTCCTCCACGGGAAACGGCGCTGGCAAGCAAACGAATGAAATGTGCAGGGGGCTTATGACTGCTATCAAACTTAGAATAGCCATAAGATTCATTCGTTGTAGGAATGGCTTCCCAATCTCCTTTTACAGGATAAAATTCTGCCGGCCGGTCAGCAGTATTTTTATAATCGCCAAAATTTGCATTGGCGCTTCTAACCAATCTTCCATTTACTACCACGTTTGAATCAACAGCACGAATAGCTTTTAGTATTCTTATATTTTCTGATAAGGGTAATTTCTGCGGCGTATCAAACCATAAAATATCAGGATGATATTTTGCAATCAGCTCTTTTATTTGCGGTATCGCTTTTTCATCAACATATTTTTTTGCTTTTGTCAATAATTCCGGATGAAGATCATACCAATCTCTTCCTCCATATAAATTCAAGTCTCCTCCCGGGTTTTTGTATTCCCAATCGTTACCAGGAGCATCAGGATGCTCCCAGTCAAATGCATGAGAATAATAAAAGCCGAATTTCAATCCATATTTTTTGCAGGCTGCTGAAAGTTCAGCCATCGGATCTCTTTGAAAAGGTGTTTGCTTTTTGATATTAAAATCAGAAACTTCCGAAGGGTACATGGCAAAACCATCATGATGTTTGGAGGTAATGATCATATATTTCATTCCCGCATTCTTTGCAGTTTTTACCCATTCATCAGCATTAAATTTTACAGGATTAAACCGATGCGCTAATTCCAAATATTCTTTACGTGAAATTTTTTCTTTGCGCATTAAATGCTCTGCATAGCCATCTACTTTTTTCCCTTTCCACTCTCCGCCTGCTGTTGAATAAACACCCCAATGAATAAACATCCCAAACTTTGCCTGTCGCCACCAATGAATGCGCTGGTCATGGTTTTTCATAGAAGCCGTCCACCATCCGTTGACCGCATTGTCTATTGCCTGCTGGTCTCGTTGTTCTCCTTTTAAAATCAATTCATTTACATCCTTCGATGATTGAGAAAAAGAGGTAATTGAAGCCATGCTTAGTAACAGGACTAAAAATAAGTGATTCTTTACCAGTTTGATTTTCATAAATAATTTTTTAAAATAACTTACATACACTTCCATGATCATCAAAATTAAAATCTGAATTATTTGTTCTTTTACTGTTGTTGAGTTCCAACGGTGCAGTACTGGACCCTTAATTTAACCAGATCAACGGATGACGAACCGGCAAATTCCTGATCACCTCGTCCACCTTCGGATCATGATCTAAATTTTTCCAGGCATTGAACCACTCTTTATGATGATATGCCTCTGCTCCGAAAATTAAAAAAGGCTGCGCCACAGGCCATTCATTCCAATACATTACATCCTTTTTAAATGGCCATTTACTTTTATCAACAATGTATGGATACAAAAATTCAATTCCTTTTTTTATTGATTTTCCATCAGATGTTTGGTAAATCCATAAATCATTTTCTTTGGAAGAAAGAATCTGACATAAGGTTGTCATGGCATCCAAATTAAAAATTGAGTATCCATACGGTTTAGTTCTTGCGGTTTCGCGCGGGAAACTGCCATCAATGGCCATCTGCTTTGGAAGAAAAACGTTCTTATAACGGTTGCTGCAGAATTCCATTAGTTTTTTATTTCCGGTAAATTTTGAAAAAACGGCAACCTGCATTGCCCAGCACGTCCCGTGATTATTAGTAGCATTCATTTCGGCTTTGCCATAAGGATGTGAGGTAAGCCATTCAAGATATTCTGCAAACCAATTTTTTATTGCTGCCAGGCTATTTTTATCCATTGCTGAATCTGTTTCCATCACCAGCAATCCCTGCACTACTTCCATCAATTGAATGGTATCAATAATGCCGATTCCTCTTCCGGTAAACCGGCCTTTGATGGCCTGAGCATATAATAAGTTGGGATTCATCAAAGTGGCCGTGTCAACAAACCATGCATTGCAATGTTTCATCGCCTGCAGAATATATTTTTTATCACCGGTTAATTTATAAGCCGATGCCAATGCCCCTACAATTTTACTAAAACGAATCATTGCATGCCGGTGAGCGACAAAATTATCCGGGTTGGTCATCCCATCCTTTTGTATGTAGGGACTATCAGGGCTTTTTGGATCGGGCCACCAGTAATCGCCTTCGGAAAAAAAATCATGTTTGCCTCCGGCGCTTCTTGGGGAAGATTGGGCTGTTACTGTAATTGGCTCCTGTTGCATTGCCCAGGCCGCTTCTTCTAAAATCTGCCTGCGCAAAGTTTCCGCTACTTCATTTTTAAATGATGAAGAAGAATTACTGATCTTCTTTTGAGAAGCGCAGGAAAATAAAAAACAGGTTATAACAAATAGTGCAAACTTCATTTTAATAATTTTTTCTCTACTCCTCTTTAGGGGTTGGAGGGGGTCATAAACTTCCACGTAACATTTTCAATCGTATTTGGTTTACCTTTTACGGGACCTGAAATAGTTCCTTTTTTATTTTCAACTTTGATTTCACGCCAGCTATAGGCTCCCTTTTCATAATCGAAAGTTTCCCCGTCATCATCATACAATTCATATTTACCGGGCTTTTCACCATAATATCTTATTTCTAAATCAACCTTCTCCCCTGCTTTTGGTGCATGTAACCTTGGCCCCATCATCGGAATAATTCCTCCATCTTTTACATAGACAGGAATCCTGTCAAGGCCTGGAGTTACAGTGATCACCTGGCCATCACCAACATATTTTCCTGTATAGAAATCATACCATCTCCCTTTTGGCAATATTACTTTTCTTGAAATTTCTCCTGTAAACATGGGAGCTACCAACAAATATTCCCCCGCCATATACTGGTCTTTTATTTCCTTTACAGCCGCTTCTTCATAAGGATTTTCTTCAAGATTGGTATTTGCCTTTTCTTTTTTAACCTCCATTGTAAATCCGGGTTCGAGATTCATTGCCCGAAAAGGTGGAATGCCCTTAAAATGATAATTAGCAAACGCTGTGTACCAATAAGGCATCATTTCCATTCTTAGCAAAGCAAAATGTTTTACCTGCCCGGCTACTTCAGGGAATGACCAGGGTTTAGTGCCACTGGACCAGGCGTTGATCATCGCCAGAGGCGAAAATACATTTGATTGAAACCGCCTTAACCATTCCTCAGCCGTTTTAGAAGCCCTTACCTCAGGTGTCCACAAAACTCCGGCAAATCCACTATTGATCAAGGCAGTGATAAAATCCCTGTGATTGTAATAATCATTATAAATAACATAAGGAAAAGAAGTTCCTCCGCCATTGTTCGCTCTTACCAAACCATACGTTCTCTTGTTGAGCTGGTGATACATTTTAGTGCTGTAGCGCATCATTAGCAACCCATACGTCTGGCGCATTTGTTCAGCAGAATGACCCGAAGGAAAAGTTGCCACATCAGGCCAAAGATATTGATCACCTCCATCTACTTCATCAAATTTATAACCGCTTATGCCGATATCCACACCGCTTTTTTTCAGTTGGCCAAAGAAAATCTTTCTTGCCTCGGGCATCGTCATATCAGGCACTGCGCCTGTCCAAACTGTATGCGATGCAGTAAATGGTTTGATGCTTTTATAGATAGACGCTTCAGGCGAAACATACGGATTTGTCCAGAGATTAAGGCGAATGTTTTTCTCTAACATATCCTCTACAAATTTTTGCGGATGGGGAAAGCGTGAACTATCCCATTCAAATGTGCAGGGATATGATTTGCTTTGCCAGCCCGGCTCTAATCCGATGAAATCCAACGGATAACCTTTTTCTTCAAAATCCTCTGCCTCTTTTTTAACCATGTCATCTGTAAACAAACGTTGAACGCGTTGTGTAAATCCCAATCCCCACCGCGGCGGCAAAGGACCACCACCGTTAAATAAATTATATCGCCGAACCGCATCGAGCATGGT
>Ga0157370_10001394_pt1 | contig 29968 bp, 28 predicted proteins | sample C35metaG_FD_113463 | JGI IMG/M metagenome (GOLD analysis project Ga0157370, IMG submission 113463) | Corn rhizosphere microbial communities from Kellogg Biological Station, Michigan, USA - C3-5 metaG | ecosystem: Host-associated > Plants > Roots > Rhizosphere > Soil | place: USA: Michigan...
AGTACGGAGGCTCGTCGATCGGGGCAGTCGCACATATCGGATGTGAGCGAGCCGGCGTCCCGCCTTGCGCAAGCGCAAGAGCAGCACGACGAACTCGGCAAACTGGCTCAACAACATCGCGCACAAGACGGCGGGAGCGATCAAAGCAGCGTGGCCGATGCGTTACAGCAGCAGGTCGACGGCATTGAAGGCCGGGTGGCTCGCGGTGGCGATGGGTCGTTTCCCGAGTTGAGCGAGCCGCACTTGTTGCTCGCCGGTGCTGCCGGTCTGGAGATGACCACGCCGGCGACCGTCCACCTGGCAGCCGATCAGCATGTAGCGATCACGTCGGGTGCGAACGTCTCGATGGCGACCGGAAAATCGCTTTTCGCCAGTGTGATGGAGAAGTTGAGTCTCTTCGTACAGAACGCAGGGATGAAACTGTTTGCCGGGAAAGGAAAGGTTGAAATTCAGGCGCATTCAGACAACGTGGAACTGACCGCGCGGAAGACCATCAAGGTGCTAGCGGCAACGGAGAATGTCGAGATCGCGGCGAAGCAGGAGATCTTGTTGACGTCCGGCGGGGCATATATCCGGATAAAAGACGGGAACATCGAAATTCATGCGCCGGGCAAGATCGACATCAAGGGCAGCACCCACAGCTTCAGCGGCCCGACGAGCGGTAGTTACCCACTGCCGAACCTGCCAGAAGGTGTATGCAAGGATTGCCTCCAGCATGCAGCGCAGCTCAAGACGGCACTTACTCCGCGTGCATGAGGAAGACGAGCGATGACTGTAGCAAAAACCGATACTCTGTTCGCCGAACTCGTTGCATGGCACGGGCTACTCAACGCGGCGCGGCAGCCGGCGTATCACCTCTACGCGCTGATTGACGGCGTGCTCGATCCCTCGCTGCTCGGCGAAGCGGAACGCAGCCATGCCGAATGGCGTGGGCTGTACCCGGAGAAGATGCTCGAATCGCGCACGCCCGAGATGGGGCCGTTTCTCGTTGCGCTTACGCCGGGCGATGCTGGCCATGACGCCTTCATGCACAGCTTGCTCGAGCGCTCGCAAGGGCTTGATCTCGTGATTTGGGTTGCGTCTCGCCAGCCGATCGACGTGCTTGCCGCACATGGGCACGCCTATGCGGAAGTCAAGCTGCCTGACGGCCGCAGTGCGCTTCTGCGCCACTACGGTCCGTCGATCCTTGAAATTCTCGTACCGATGTTCGATGCGAGGCAGCGCGCCGATTTTCTCGCGGCCGCGCGTGAATACCGCTACTGGCGCGCTGGCTGGCAAAGCATCGCAGGCACCGACGCGGTGACCGTGCCTGAAGCCCCCGCCGATTGGATCACGCTTACGCCTGCACAGTTCGAACTGTTGTCCAACGAGAGCTTCGCGGAAACGCTTTATCAGCGGCTGCGTGGCGAATTGATGCCACCGGCCAACGCAATGGATAGCCAGGATAGCATCCGTGCAATTCGCGCGCTGCTCGCGCGCGCGGTACAGACGCATGGTCTGAATAATCAGAGCGATCTAGCCTATTTCTCTCTTATCGGCCTGAACGTGCATCCATGGTTCGATCTGCATGAGGTAATCGCCAAGGTGCTTGCCGAACAACGAGGTCGTGATGTGCCGCTGGCGAAGAAGCTGGCCGACGTCGATTCTTCGGTATGGGACGCGCTGTTGCGCCAGCGCGGAGCTTGAGTGGCTCTTCGCGCAGGAGTTGTTGCGGCACGATGATTAAATCGATCTTACAAACGTTCGAATCAGTTATTTACGCACTTGATAACTGATTCAGATAGCACATGAAAGAATTTTTTGATAGGTTGACGCGCCGTGGACGTATTCGTCAGGCCAAGGGTACTTCATGCATCATCCTTTGGGCGGGCGTGGCAGTTTGGAGTCAAGCGTGCGTCTCTAACAAAAGCGATACGTACGGGCCATATGGCGTCATCGGCTACAACTATACGGACCGCGACGTCGCACGCTTTTTCGTCGATGGTCAAGGTGCAGGTTCATCCGAGGCGCATGAATCTGGTGGTGGCGGGGGGCTGTATTGCTGCATTGATCTTCCCAAATACGCCAAGACCTTGCACGTCAAGGTGGAGCTTGGGCTCACAAGGAAGCAGTACGAAAAAGACTTGCCCAACGAAACGTTCGAAACGGATATACCGATGCCGCCGCTTCCGAATAAGCACGGCGGTTTCATCGGATTTCGTTTTATGACGAATCACCGGGTTGAAGCGTCGTGGGTATCGTTCCCCACGGCTCCGAATGGCTCCAATACTCACTGAGGCGGAGAGAAATTGTGTTGACGTTGTTCGCTCTATCTTATCGGTTGCTTTCCTTTTTGATGCACGTGACATCATGATTAGAATGCTATTTCATTGGATCTATTTCGCCTTGCGTGACCCTGCACGTGGCGCGATTCGCCGTATCGTGCTCGCTGGACTTATGGTGGGTGGAGCGGTCTGGAGCCACGCGTGCATGTCTGGTGAGGGGAATATATACGGCCCGTATTTCGTGATTGGATACAACTACACAGATCGCCATATTGCCGACTTCGTAGTGGACAACTTCGCCGCAGGTCCGTCTGAGGCACATCGGCAGGGAGGAGGGGGCGGGATTGCGTGCTGTCTCGGCATTTCAAAACATGCCAAAACCTTGCACATTAAAGTCGAACTTGAACTGACTGAAGAGCAAGACGCTAAGAATTTGCCGCCCGACACGTTCGAGACTGACATACCAATGCCGTCGCTTCCGAACAAGCACGATGGCTTCATCGAATTTCATTTCCTGCCGCACCAGCGGGTCGAGGCGGCATGGGTCTCGTTCCCGACGATCCCACACATTCCCAACGCCCACTGAACCGGAGAACAGGTATGGCATTCGCGTGGCTGAACGCGCCGTCGACGGCAGAGAGCGCATCATGGACAGGCGCAGCGGCGCCAGGCGGCGCCGATCTCGCACGACGAGCCGCAACTGTTGCGGCAACACTTCCTGACGCACCCCCAGACGGCTGCTACCGTTGCCATCAGGAAATGTACATCAGCTTCTTTTTTGACGGTTTCGGACATACGCTACAGGATGGTGAACGTCTTTCGAATATCGCCCGGCTCTACCGCGCGCATGAGGAAACAAACGTGCAGGCCGGCATCTACAGGGTGTATATCGAGGGTATGGGCCGATCGCTGTCTGATGATCCCGTAGGTATCCCGAAGACGCTCGCGAAGAACTCGCTGGACGAAACGAAGAGCGTTGCAAAATCGAACTTTGTTACCGGACCTTTCAAGAAAGGGGCACAAAACGCGGCGAAGGAAATCGCCAAGGACTGGGAGGGGGGGCAAGTTTCTGACAAGGTAAAATCTTCGATGCTCGACGCCTTCAATCCCAAAAAGATTCTCGAGAACCTAGCAAAGCCCGCGACCGCAATTCCCCTCATCATCTCGTCGGGGGCTTCTGTCGTTGCCGATTCGGTACCGGCGATCCGCGACAGTGAAGTTTCAGCGGCCTATCTGGGGACTGGCCTCAGTGCACGAGTCGACAAGGCCAAGTTGGCATTTTCTGATACCGTGAGACAGGCGAAGGCGGACCCGCGTCCGCTACGCACCATCCGTGTCTCTATGTTCGGTTTCGACCGCGGCGGCGTCGCCGCACGCAAATTCGCCAACGAATTGATTGGCAAGATTTGCAAGAACGAGAACGGTAAGCTTACGTATCAAGGCGTTCAGGTGCAGTTCGACTATATGGGCCTGATCGACTGCGTATCGAGCGCCTACGCCGATTCGCTCTTCACCAAGGTGCTTTCACCCGTACTCTCTTTCCTTCCTGGTGAGGGCTGGGTGGCAAAAATTGCGACTAAGGGGCTCGGCATCGTGATCGGCTTGGCGAAGCAGTCGCTTGGCCAGTATGACACGCCGGTGCAGTTCACGCGTGTGACGCACCATGTCGCGGCAACCGAACTGCGTTTCTACAAAAACCTTGACTCGCCGCGCGACTCGAAGAACGTGAGCAATCTCGTCGAGATTGTGTACCCCGGCAGCCAAGCCGATGTCGGTGGAGGCTACGCAGAGGGCGAAGATGGTAAATCAGCCGAACTTCCACGAGTGTCGGCGCAGAACATGCTCACCGAAGGCTGGTCGTTCGGTGTGCCGTTCCGGCGCGTCGATCAATTGAAAGCACTTGGTCTTGTCAATGAAGTCCGGCAACTAAGCTTCAGAAAGACTGTCAACGTGAACGGCAAGGACTATACCGTCGGCGACCTTTTCGCTGCTTACACTGCCGAACTTAACGGGGGAGGTCGTGCGCCACTCGAACGGCACTTGCTCGCCCATCAAAAGCTTTTCATTTCGTGGGCTCGTACGGTGCACGATCGCACGCACGGTCCCACCCAAGGCAACCTGCTGTTCGTCAACACGGTTGATGCCAACGTATACAACGCGATTTTCGTTGACGACCCGACGCCACAATACGATGCGCGCGAGGCCTATTACGAACGCGTCGCAAACGGAACCGAGCACTCGACGCCGTTCTATACGTCGAGACAAGTCGACCAGATTTCCGATCCGACCATCCGCGAACTGGCCGCGGCATGGGTCAAGCCGCCCAAACTCTCGCCGGAAGTCATCGCCTTTTTCGATCATTTTGTGCACAACACCATCACGATCGCGAACAACGTGTCGCTTGGCGACGGCGTGTTCATGCAGCTTCGCACAATCGACGATGCTGGCACCCTCGGGCGCATCGAGCGAAAAGCCAGTAGTAGTGCAAAAACTGCGGCAGGCCACATCGGCAAGGCATTGAGCGAACTCCCTTCCGACTATCCGACGGTGTATTGAGCACGCGGCATTGTCAAATTGCCGTGGCATCCGACGCGCGATGCCGCATAACCGGATTTACTGAATATGAAACGATATGTGATCTTGTCGGGCGACAAGACGACCGCCAACGGCACGGTACTTGCCCAACCAACCACGATCCAGTTCGATGGCCGCGATGTCGCTCACGAGGGCGACGATGTGCAATGCCCGGCATGTAACATGATCGGCAAAATCAAATGCGACGGTTCCCGTCAAGTGATGACCGCGCCCGATGGTCGGCACGCGGCATTGAGCGACGATCTTTGCATTTGCAAATGCGATCCGCCGCCAAAACTCGTGGCCTCTCAACGATCGATGTCAGTCGAATCTTGATGCTCCGCTCCCTACGCGAGTGATCCGCCAGCGCGAGATGGTTTGGCGCGAGTGTGCGCTGACGGTCGCCACGGCGCCTACGGAGTAGTGCACGTATCCGCCGAGCTGGTGGCGCTGGAGCAAGTAAAAGACCGCCATGAGTTGTCCGGCGAGCCCGTGGCACGCTGCGAGGTCTATGCGCGCTTGGCCGCAACTCGCGCAAACCTGGAAGATCATCTCCGATCCGGGGCGCCAGGAGCCGGCCATCGATGGGGAAGGCCCTAAGATGCCTTACCAGGACAAGGCCGGTTCGCAGGAAGCGGACGGGATCCGATCGTGGTCGTTGATTCAATGAGTCACGTCCACGCACATCGGGGAGTCGACCACCGACTTCAAGGCCAAGCCCCATCTGACTGCGCGTAGCGGCGGATTCGTCGATGCGCGCACCGATGCATGGGCGCGTGATCGCGGGCAGCAGAAGCTGGAGTGGTACGACTATGCGGGGCAGTATGCGCACCGCGACTGGGAAGAGGGGGAGTGGCAAACCAGCCGGCGCATCGAAGCCATCGAGGCGATGGCACGGCAGTGCGAGGCTACAGGCAACAACCGCTTCGTGATGCCGGGGCGGTGGTTTCAACTAATCGACCACTTCGGCTAACCATAATCGTGCGGGGGAGAACATTGGCATTCTGCCGTCGGGCAGTAAGGTCAAGATTCAGCGTACGGCACATGCGCCGAAGAACTGGGGGCGCATTCAGAGCATCCTCTCCGGTGACATCGTTCCGCTTGAGCCCGGCCAAGCGGTACCGCCGGACGCATCGCACGGCCGGGTATTTCTGCCTTGGCTCGATAGCGAGATCCACCGCGGCGGTAATCCACCGTCGCGCACCCTATCCCCTCAACGGCGACGGCGTCTCCACGTATCGGCACTGCCGACAATCACGCTCGTCAACGGGACTGAAGTTTCCGCAAAATCGGGGGCATTCCCCACTACGGGATTCTCGGGCGGATACTTCAAGCCGGTCGTGCAGGGCTCGTTCGGCGAATACAAAGGAAAGAATGGGAGACCGTCAATCACTTCTACGAAAAACTGCTTTTGCTAAGACAGAATGAACACCCCGGCCGGACGGCGAATCGCCGAGGAGAGACACGCCTTGATGGTCGACTTTCCCGGGCGTCTGAGCGACGAGACGGCAATGCCCTTCGGATTTCCGGCAACCCCGCAGTAGCGGGGGGCTCAGTCACGAAGTTCCCTTTTAGCCGATGACGAGTGGCGTGACTGACGTTTTTTATTCGTCGGTTGAGCAGGCGGGGCCGAAGTGTCTTGGATGGGGCACTTAAAAAAGATCGCGACAGCGGCTCCGAATGCGCCCACACTGTGAGGGTGGCGGTCGCCTCGCGGCCGTCGAATCGGGAGCAATATCATGGCCAAGGGTCAAGCGCGCAGTAATCGCGAAGTGAAAAAACCGAAACAGCCCAAGAAGGTCGTGGTTCCGGGACCCGTCGGGTTCGGGGGCACGGCACAGAAGACCGGCGAGGCGGCAAAGAAAAAATAGCCGTCACGCTCCGTATTTCGCTCGCCTTGCGCTGCTCATAGCGATGGCATAGCGGTACGCCCGCATCTTCGACCCTATCGTTTGTTTGCTGCCGCGTGGGTTACGCCGGCAGTGGGCGCTCACTTTCTTTTACATCGGCTCGATCTCTTCATGGCAGTGCGCCGTGAGGGTACTGCCGTTGTCTCTCGAACTGGAGAAACCATGGCATCACGAATGAAAGTTAATCCGGCTGTCACTAGCACAAGCCGGCAAAGCGACTTCGTCGTCGCTCAGAAGGCTCGTGCCTCGGCGCTGGAGCGCGCGGACGACGAGCGCGCCCAGAAGCGGCGTGACAACGACGCGCGCCTGGATGTCAACGCGAGCAAATGGCGTTACGTCTGTCCGACCACCTGAGTGGTAAGAGCCAGCGTGGCGTTCCACTTTCGAGCGCGGCTGTAGCTAGGACGCCGGCCGACTGTGCGCTTCTCGGGCTACGACGACTTCGCGTAGTTGCGTAGCGTTTGACGCAAGAGGCTTCACGGGTTCAAGGGCCGCAAGCGCCATGATGCGCTCCTCGAAAGCGTCATCGAAGCCGATTTCACGCGCAAGACAACTCGCGCGTATAACGAGAATCGGGTCGGAAATCGTCAGTATTTTGGGCAGACCGCTCGATATCACCTGGATGGCGAGCCCGTTGCGGGCAAGCTCACGCATGAGGGCGTAGATCTCGGCTTTCGTCCTGACGTCCCCACCCCGCGTCGGCTCATCGACGATCAGCCGCTCGGCTTCGAGGCGAACCATTTCGCGAGTACGACCTTCTGCTGGTTACCGCCGCCCAGCATGCCCACCCGTTGCTCCGCCGTCGGCGTCTTGATCCCTGAATCGCCCTGCATCGCCGTCTATCATGCTGGATTCATTGCCCGGCCTGACGAAGGCTGCGCTCGAGATCCGGTCGACGCTCAGCGCTGCGAGAGACACATTGCTGCCGGACCCACCGGATTTAGCAAGATCACGGGCACCATCAAACGCACAACCCCGTGGACCGCTTGCTGGACAAAAAAATTTTCGATAGCAAAGCGGCTTGCAAGGAAATTACGAGATAAGTACAGTCCTTTCGACTTGCCGTTTCGAATGACCGCATTCCCCGGTCGTTGACAGCAACGAGCTCATCTCGAGTCGTATAAACCGATCCGTTACGCTGATTTTATGGCGGATTTTTTGAAAAGCACATTGCTCGGCCGCGACGAAGGACGCGTAAAGGCGATTTCCAAGCGGTGGCGGGAAAAGCAAGCTTCGATGGTGCGGTGTCAATGAAAATGGTGCGTACGCGTGTTCGCTGGTATATAGGTCTGCTACTTATTGCGATCGGTTTTAGTAGAATGCCATTTTCGAATATTTCCGATGCATTTGTCTTTGCATTGGGTGCTTACATCCCCGGATCTCTCCTTTGGCTCTTCTTTGGTAGGCTTATGACCGGCCGAAAGGATATGCCGGCAACAACTTTCGGCATATCTACGAAAACGTTCTCGGCTATGCTCCTTACCGGAGGGAGTCTGCTGTCTGTTCTGTGGTTATTCATTGATCAAACGCTCGCGGCGACTTTCACCCTTGTGATTGCCCTGGGCGGCGCCGATGTAATTCTACAGTTGCGCAACGACGAGACGCCGAACGCGTAATTGTCGTCGAACCGGCGCAACGGCGAGGCGGGGCGCCACGAGAAGCCAGTCTTCCGAGAGACGGTCCGTGCGATATGTCAGGCCGCGAATGCGCATAAGTCAAGCGCAGTCAGCGGTCCCGCCGCGCGGAGCAAACAACCGTCGTGGGGGTAGCCCTGTGGTGCCGAGAACCGCCGACGGAGCGTTCGCGCCGTTCCGGCGATCCGGGGGGCTCAGATATGCTGATATACAACCTTCGTGCGATGTCCGAGTTCGTTCGCGAGTTCGTTCCCGAGTTCGGACGCAAGACGCGGATCGATCATCCAGTCGGTATTTTTACATGGGGCGATCTTGATGATCTGCTTTTCCGCTCTGGACCAAGCGATGATGGTGGTAGCTAATTTATACTGACTTAAGCTGTGGGGTGTCAATGCGAACGGTGATGACGCGCATTTTATGGTATCTAGGTCTTGTCTTGGTTGCGATGGGGTTTAGCAGAGTTTCCAATTTTAGGATTTCGGAGGCGTTTGGTCCTGCGGTGGGTGTTTATATTCCAGCGTCGCTTTTGTGGTTATTTTTCGGTAAATTGTTCATCGAGCCTGGAGACGATTCGCGTGACATTTTCGGCATCCGCCACAACAAATTTTAGGCAATCTTGATTTTCGGAGGAGGTGCTCTGGCTGTTTTGTTTCTATGCATTGGTCAAACGCTTGCCGCCAGCTTCGCGATCACTGCCGCGCTTAGTGGTGCTGACGAATTGCTGAAACTGCGCAGTGATAAAGCAGAAAGAGTTTGATCGAAACAAGGGCACCACAGGGTTGGTCGCCCTGAAACCTACCTAGCATCCGCTCAATATACCGTGCAATCGATGCTTCAAAAAAACTGCCATGCAGTGATGCCGTGGGCAGAGCACATGAGTTCTCCGAGGGAGCCGGTCGGAAGAGCAACGCGTTTGCAGTAAATCGGCGACAACTAAACTCATAACATGGTCTGTCTACGAGCTATGTGCGATTCACGATCCGTGGCGGACTCCGTTGACGATATGCGCTCCACATGCCGCGCAATTGTGTTGAGTCTGGCTGCGAATGCTTGCTGCGCAAGGCGGTGGTGCCGTCGGCGCGTTCGTATACCGTCAGAAATACCGTCAACAGGCGATGATCGTAGCGAGAGGTCAACAGACGATCGTGCCGGATGGCTCTCGATCATTCCGGCGGAAAACGGATCTGGGAAAATTGTCTCCCGGCCAGGATCGCACGGCGCTCGACTTCGGCGGCTGAGTCAATCAAACGCTGCTGTTCCAGAAACAGCAGAAATGCTCGGGTAGAGACTTTGCGACAGCTATCCGGAAGCAGAAAACTGGCGCGGGCAATCTTATGATCCTCGAATAAAAAGACGCCGGTTTGATCGGCAGCAAGGCCGAACCCGCTCATCGCTTCCTGTATCGCGAGTTCTCCCAGATTCGCCTTTCGGACGGGCGCGGCGGTACCTGCCTGCCTATATCGGTGATAGATGGTCGTTTCGAGAATCGGGATTCTATTGTCGCATGCCCATGCAGCAATCCGTGCGCTGGTAGGCGTCTCGCTGCGCGTGACCTCATGCAGCACCATGTCGACCAGTGTGATTGACCATCCCGGTTTCCGCAGCAGATCGAGTGCTGCTGCGCGTCCGCTATCAGGGATCGGCTCCGCGATACCCTGTTGGACCAGCCATTGGAGGCATTTTTGTGTGAAGGCCGGTGCATCCTCAAGCGTTGCTTCGAGATCAACTACCCAGCAGATGTTATCGCTCACGGTGATGGGCTCCTCGGTATGACGTAGGCGGCAGTGTTTGGCTTGGGAACCCGATCATATCCATCCCGTAAATGACGTCGCTCGGACATGGATGGTCGATGACCGTCTAGCGCGCTAATCGCGAAGAAGTCGTGCTTGACGAGAGTGAACTGGACTTGGGGAGTCCAAACTATCGCGCTTCCGCTATCCACGCCCGAGGCAATTCGACATGATAAGTGGGAATCGGCTATCGCTAATCGGTTGGCGAGGTCCCTTCATACCTGTCTCAATATTGGATTCGCCCGTAGGTTAATTTTATGGGACCGATGGCTAACGCGCAGTATTTCTTGTTCGCGGCCGACTGATTTAAAGAAAAATAGATTGCATATGGATTTTGAGATAACTACAGTTCTTTCAACTATTTCTCGTGCGACCACGCTCCGTGGTCTGTGACAACTAAGGAGTCCATCCGGTGTTGCGCATCCCTATAAGTTGCTCCGAATTTTACGAAAAATACTTCGAAAAACAGCACCGCTATGCCCCGAGTGTCATTGATGGTCGCATCTTCACCTGGGATGAACTTGATGATCTTCTGTTTTCACTGGATCCGAAGAAGCAGGACGATATGAAGATTATGCTTGAGGGAAGAGTGTCGATGGAAGAATATTCGTCGAAATATCAGGATTTGAATGAAATTCGATACAAAGTGATGTCAGATAAATTGGGGGAAATTTTGGAATCCGGTGCGACTATGGTTATAAATCGTCTGGATTTGAAGAGCAAAAAAATCGCAATGATTTGTCAGTCGCTATCTGACCTGTACAGTCTAAAGACCGTTGCCAATGGCTACTTCGCATTAGGAGGTGTTGGAGCCTTCGGCAAGCATTGGGATACACACGACGTATTCGCCATTCAGCTGCTTGGCAAGAAACGTTGGCGCGTATTCGGGTCAACGTTTCCTCTGCCGTTGGAACATCAGACCAGTTCTTACGTGAAAGATACGTGCCCCGAGGTTGCGGTTTTCGATGGGATATTGAACGCCGGTGATCTGCTATATGTTCCGCGTGGATGGTGGCACGAGGTTACCCCGATGGCAAATGAGCCGTCATTCCACCTGGCAATCGGAGGGCACACAGCGAAGCTGCTCGATTACCTAATGTGGGTCGCAAACGACTTGCTACCTATGCAAGAACTTGCACGGACCTCAGCAATTGGCCAAGAACGATCACTCCACCAATTCGCTAGTCTTGTTGCTAAGACGTTGTCCGATCTTAATATTTATTCGAGATTTTGTGGTGAGATCGAGTTAATGAAAAATGATTGTGAGATTTTTGATATTAAATCGATCGTAAGGTGAGTTGTTTTTTTTATTAATTATTTGTGGGTTGAAGAATGAGGCCAATTTCGCAAAGAGAAATCCGAGCAGCATCTGAATCTGAGACCATGACGTACACACTCCCTGCAGGCTCGTCGGTCACTACTAAGCTTGAAGGTGATTCTTCGACTACAGTTCAGGTTAATATTCCCGGTTTCCCGACCTATACTTGGAATAGCGGGGCCGCTGTTACATGCTTTATCCTCGGAACTGGGTTCGGAGTGACGGCTGGCATTCTATCGAGGAATGAGCGGATTGGTACTCTTACCAGAGTACTTGTCTCGAGAGGTTGCTCTGCTGTGATGAAAAATACCAAAGCACCAAACCCTAGCGACGACGGCGACAGCTAAAATTTAATTGAGAGGTGCCGATGAAAGCAGCGGTTGTGCGTGCTGGCTGGTATTTGTTCCTTGTCGTGGTTGCGATAGGATTTTCTAAGATTTCATTTTTGCCGATTTCGGACGCATTTACGCCTGCGTTGGGTGCCTACATTCCTGCATCCCTCTTTTGGCTCTTTTTCGGTAAATTTTTGATGGAGCGACGAGGGGATGCATCGCGCGTTTTTGGTATTCGTGCGAGCCGGTTCGCCGTGATCCTGATTTTTGGAGGATTCGCTCTCTCAACCATATTTCTCATAATTGGTCAAACGCTTGGAGCGAGCTTCTCCTTCGCGACCGCGCTTTGTGGTGTTGATGGAGTGCTGCGGCCGCGTGGCGTAGCTCCGGAATGTTCATAGACGTTTGCGCGTGGGGGGCGGTTCACCAATCTGATCTTCACCTGAGTTCCGCTGTCGCGGCGAGTCAGGTGGTTCCCCTTTGCGTAGGCCATCGCCCTCAAGTTCTATCGCAGCTCTCAGACATAGTAAGCATCCGCTCCACATGCCGCGCAATTATATTGAGTCTGGCGGGAAAGGCTTGGCCTGCATAGGCAGGGTAGCGAAAAGCTGATCGTATACCGTCACAAATACCGTCGACCTTTGCGGGCCGTAGTGAAACAGTGGTAGATAGCCATGGCGGAAGACCTTGGCAGTTCATAGCCGCCCGGCAGTCCAGACGACCTGACCACCGCGCTCTTGGTAGGAGAAGCTCCTTGCGAAACCAGGCGAAATCTGACCGCTTTCAACCGCAAAATACGAATGCCCAGGATTTCGAAGGCGATCTGCGGCGTGCCGGTGTCATGGCGTGATGCATTGATCCGCGACGCTCGCATCGCAACCCGGTGCGAGCGTCGCGCTCGTGAGATCGGCTAGCCTATGCCGCTCAAGCAACGCTAAACCCTAAACAAAGCGACGTTCCTGCCGATAAATCCGAGATCCCCTTATCGGTATGCGAATCAATTGAAGTTTATCCACTCAACCGTTGCTTCGGCGTTATTTCTGCTGTTGTCGGCGAGCGCGTCCGCCAACTTGCACAGCATAGTCATTGAGCCGCAGGAACTGCCGGACCTGCGGCCGATAAACGCGATATCCCGAACAGCGCATCGCCTACCGCGAGGCAGACTGCTGCTCGCCAAGAGCAACCGCTATTTTCGCATCGGCGTGCAGGCGCTGAACGCCGGCCGCTACGCCGAAGCCGTCGACTACTTCACCCAGGTGCTGAGTCTGCGGCGAAGTACCGCGGCTTTGATCGATCGAGGGTTCGCCTACCGTCGCCTAGGCAATCAACTGGCGGCGATTGCGAACTATACGGCCGCACTGGCGACCAATCCTCGCTCTACGAATGCGCTGGTCGGACGAGGGAACGCCTACGCGTTGCTTGGGGAATACCAGAAAGCCCTCGCCGATTACAGCTCGGCACTTTCGTTAGAGCCCACCAAAACCGATGCACATACAGGTCGCGCGTATGTGTGGGGAATGCAGAAGCAATACGAGCGAGTGGCCGATGAGTATCTGTTTGTCGCCCGCCAGCAGTCGACCTCGGCGCAAGCGTACCAAGAGGCCGGCATGTGGTACGCCCAAGCGAAGCGATACGATACGGCGGTCGCCGCTTATAACGAGGCTATCCGTTTGAATCCGAGGCAGGCGGCATACTATGTCTGGCGCGCACGCGCGTACCGACATGCAGGCGACTTGACCGCAGCGCTTGCCGATTTCGCTGCGGCGATTCGCATCGATCCCGCGAATACGGATGCTCGCTGGGGGCGAGGCCTCGCTTTCGAGGGCGTGGGGAATTACCAAGCCGCTGCGGACGACTATGAGGCGATCGAACGCCTAACGCCGCATGATCACAGCGCATATGTTTATCGCGCCGACGCCCTCACGGAAGTAGGGCGTGACGAAGAGGCGCGCCGCGACTATGAAACGGCGGCGCGCCTTGCGCCTAACGACATGGAGCTGTTGTACGGTCGGATGCAGTTCTCTTTCTATCAACACGAATACGAAGCGGCGATTTCCGACGCCGATGCGTGGCTTTCAGCAAAGCCAACGACCATGAAGCCGGAGCACTACAAGCACGATTTGTACTACGTACTTATATGGCGGCATATAGCTGCGCAACGGTTGGGGCTCGATGATCATGCGCTGCTCGTGCACATGGCCATTCAAGTTGACCGTCACATGTGGCCGTATCCGATGATCGCCTTCTATCTCGGCCGGATTGGCGAGAAGCAACTACGCGATGCGGCGGCTAAAGGTGGCGAGACGACAGTGCGAGGGCAGCAGTGCGAACTCGACGCCTACCTAGGTGAAGACGCTGCCGCTAATGGACATGAGGAGGCCGCGAAGCAGAACTTCCTCGAGGCCTTGCCGCTATGTCCCATGGATTTCGTCGAACGAAATTTTGCGAAGCGTGGGCTGGCCACGCTTGACGTTCTCACCACGCGACGTTGAACCCTTATACCCCTGACACCCTGTCTCTCCAAACCGATGCGTATCGACCTAAAATTAGCCGTTGTCTCGGCTTGCATGGCGCTCATGATCGCTCCCGCCGCAGCCGAAGTCTGGAAGCCGATCCCGCCAAAGCCCGATCTGGACTATCTCGTCGATTCCGTACATAGGATCGGGACGCGCATGTATTTGATTCACCGTGGCGTGAGGATCATGCCGCAGGGACCGATGAAATACGAAGCGCCCATGGAGTTTGACTGCGCTGATCACACGCTCCGTATGCCATGGGCTGACATCATATCGGGCGGACAGCGTCTTCAGCGCGTATACGGAAAATCTGTCGGACGCGGTAAAGGCGCCGCTCCCCGCTGCGCTCGATATCGACAGCGTATCTGCGCCTAGCGCTGTCGTGGCAGACGCTCAACGGTTCTCTGCCATCCTTCCCGAGCGGTCGTCGTTCAAGTCGGCCCAGATTGTCGAAACGATGAAGACCAGCAAGACAGGGACGAGCCGCATGGTGATCTCGATTCAGCCGATTCAGTCATCGCCGGAAGGTGTGTTGCGCGTACGCGAGACCCACAGTCCCGATTTTTACGTCGATCGCGAGATGCAGGGGCTCGTCCAGCTCAAATCCAAAATCAACTCGAGCCGGTCGGAGAATAGGAGCGTCTACGTCACGCAAGCGCTAACGATCAAGGCCAGCGAATGGAGAGAGGGTGGAGAAGTTTCGTTCGTGACGGAGAGCGCCAACACCCCGGGCCAGGATAAGCCAATACACTTTGGCTTGAACTGCAAGGTCGGACCGGCTGTCAACGCAAACATCTTGAATAGCGGACTGCCGGATCAGGCACGGTTGCTTGACTGCACGAGGCTCAATGGTGACTCCGCCAAGGGTTACTACATCGAAGCACTGGGATATTTCCTTCCCACGCACGAGGAAGGCAAAAGCTTTGGTACCAGCGATACGACTGTGGATAGCGTTACGATCGAGAGATAGTCGCCACCGGAAGCGGGCGGTGCCTATCCCTCGTCACTCAGCCAGACCGGGATATCGCGCGAGCCGTCGATCACCCGCCAGACGTCGACGTGATCCGCGCGGTTCACATAAAAAATCAGATGCGGATACCGCTTGAGCGGCCAGCTGCGCAGTCCAGGTATGTCGAGTTCGTATGCATATCGAGGAGACCCCGTATCAGGATGTCGCGCCAGGTGCGAATATGCTTGCTCAAGCGCATCGATAAACCCGAGTGCAGCTTGTACCGCGCCTTCTTCCACGTAGTACCTTATCGCTTCGTTGACATCCTGCCGGGCTATCTCTCTCGGGACGACAGGTTTGGATTTCATCCCCGTTGATTGCGCACGCGGCCGCGGAGGGAGTCGAAGTAGTCCGCGTCGGCCGGGGCGGTTGGGGCGGAGGCTGCTCCGGCCAGCAGCAGTGCTCGCAACTGCTGACGTTGCTGATCACGACGGACCAGTTCGCGGACATACTCGCTGCTGGTGCCGTACCCGCGTTCGATCACCTGGTCGTCGATAAAGCTCTTCAACGAATCGGGAAGGGAAATGTTCATGGTAGTCATGAACTATATGCTAGCAGTTTGGCAAAATTTGGCAAGCTGCTGAGATCAACCGCATAAGACGCCCCTGGCAGACAACGGCTATTGGCTGAAGTTTGATCCGGCAGACGCTGTTAAGAACATGGAAACGGTTGCTGTTGGCGCTCTCGACGAAGCTGCGCTGGCGGAGTGGTTCCGGCAGCGGATCGCCGAGTAAGTCGGCAGGCGATTAAGCTCGAAACTCGCGCGAGTTTAACCAGTTACGAGCGTCCCAGGTGTGACGCCGCCGACAACATCCTTTCTACATACCGCGCAATCAAATCGACCTCGAGATTGACCTTGGCGCCGGCCTTCACATTCTTAAGCGTCGTTATCTCGACCGTGTGCGGGATCAGATTGATCGAGAACTCGCAGCCGTCCGCTCGATCGTCGATGCTATTGACCGTCAAGCTCACGCCATTCACGGTGATCGAGCCTTTATAGGCGAGGTAGCGCCCGATATCCTTCGGTGCAAGCACCCGCAATTCGTGAGATTCGCCGACAGGCGCAAAGCGCGTAACCGTCCCCAACCCATCGACGTGGCCCGACACGATATGGCCACCCAAACGTTCATGGGCGGTCAGCGCCTTCTCGAGATTGACTTCCCCCGGCTCGGCGAGCCCGACGGTGCAGTTCAGGCTTTCGCGCGAAACGTCGACGTCGAACGTGCGCGTCGTTTTCTCCACGACGGTCATGCATGCGCCCTGAATGGCAATGCTGTCGCCGAGCGCCACATCCGCTAGATCGAGCGCCCCTGCAGCGATGGTCAGACGCACGCCCGCGGTATCTTCTGCGCCCAGCGGCTTCACTGCTTCGATGCGGCCAACGGCCGCGACGATTCCCGTAAACATGGTGGAGCGTTCCTTCTCAGTTCGATTTCAATCGGTTGCCGACGGTGGCTGCAGCCGCGCCAAGATGCGCAGGTCATCGCCGATCCGATCGATCGCATGGAAAACCAGTCTCGTCCGCGCGTCGAGCAGTGCCGGCGCTGTCAAATCGAACATGCCGGCCGAATCGGCCCCGAGCAGACTCGGCGCAAGATAAACGAGCAGCTCGTCGACGCACCCCTCGCGTAACAGCGAGCCGTTCAGCTTGTGCCCAGCCTCGACGTGCAGCTCGTTGATGCCGCGCTGGGCTAACGCTTTCAGCATGGCCGGCAGATCGACCTTGCCGTGCTCGTTGGCGAGGGACACGATCTCGACGCCACGCGAAGCGAGCGCATCGGCGCATTGGGCGTTGCGCTCGTCGATGCGCCCGCAAAAGACGAGGGGCGGCGGGCCGTCGAGCAGGCGCGCCGTCAGCGGCAGTTCGAGCCGGCTATCGACAAGCACACGCAACGGCTGCCGCGGCGTATTCACTTCGCGCACCGTCAATTGCGGATCGTCTTCACGTACGGTTCCAATGCCCGTCAGGATCGCGCACGCCCGCGCACGCCACGCATGGCCGTCGGCCCGCGCAGCTTCACCCGTGATCCATTGGCTTTCGCCTGTCGGCAGCGCGGTGCGCCCGTCGAGCGAAGCCGCGACTTTCATCCGCACCCAGGGTCTCGCACGTGTCATGCGCGACACAAAGCCGATGTTCAATTCGCGCGCTTCGCTTGCAAGGAGATCGCACCGCACGTCGACACCGGCGTCGCGCAACCGCGAAAGCCCGCGCCCCGACACTTGCGGGTTCGGATCTTCCATTGCCGCAATAACGCGCTTCACGCGCGCGTCGATGAGCGCCTGTACGCAGGGCGGCGTGCGCCCAAAATGACTGCAAGGCTCGAGCGATACGTAGGCCGTTGCACCTTGCGGGTCGTGGCCGCGCCGCCGCGCATCCTTGAGTGCCTGCACTTCGGCGTGGTCCTGGCCGGCGGGCTGCGTGAACCCTTCGCCGATTGCCATGCCGTCTTTCACGAGCACGCACCCGACGCGCGGGTTCGGCGTGGTCGTGTACAGGCCGCGCGCGGCGAGCGTCAGCGCGCGCTGCATATGGATGAAGTCGGCTTCGGAGAACATCGTGCGTCGGGCCTTAAACGGCGCGCGCCGCAAACGCACCACGCGCCGCGGCAACGGTCTCGTCGATCACGGCGTCGTCGTGCGCGCTAGATACGAAGCCGGCCTCGTACGCCGACGGGGCGAAGTACACACCGGCGTCGAGCATCTGATGAAAGAACGCGTTGAAGCGAGCGATATCGCTGCGCGAGACGTCGGCAAAGCTCGCGGGGACCTGTTGTGCGAAGTACAGGCCGAACATACCGCCCACGGCATCGGCGCAGAAGGACACACCGGCTTCGCGCGCGGCGGCGCTCAGGCCGTGCGCGAGTCGAGCCGTCTGCGCGGTGAGGCGTTCGTAGAAGCCCGGTGCTTGGATCAGTTCGAGCGTTTTGAGGCCCGCGGCGACGGCGACCGGATTGCCCGACAACGTGCCCGCTTGGTAGACGGCGCCTTCGGGCGCAAGCAGCGACATGATGTCGCGCCGGCCGCCGAAGGCCGCGGCCGGCATGCCGCCGCCGATCACCTTGCCAAGGCACGTGAGGTCAGGGGTGATGCCATAGAGTGCTTGCGCGCCCCCGAGGGCGACGCGAAAGCCGCACATCACTTCATCGAAAATCAGCACGGCACCGTGCTGCGTGCATAGCCGCCGCAACGCTTGCAGGAATTCGGGGTTGCCGCGTACGAGGTTCATGTTGCCGGCCACCGGCTCGACGATCACCGCCGCGATGTCGCCGCCGAAGGCCGCGAACGCTTCCTCCAGTGCTTGCGTATTGTTGTATTCGAGCACGGTGGTGTGCTTGGCGATGTCGGCGGGTACACCGGCCGAGGTCGGATTGCCGAACGTCAGCAAGCCGGAGCCCGCTTTGACGAGCAAGCTATCGGCATGACCGTGATAGCAGCCTTCGAACTTGACGATGCGTGTGCGCTGAGTAAAGCCGCGCGCAAGACGCAGTGCGCTCATTGTCGCTTCGGTGCCGCTCGAGACCAGCCGCACCTGTTCGATCGAGGGCATCAGCTTGCAGATTTCCTCGGCGATCTCGATCTCGGCTTCGGTCGGCGCACCGAACGAGAAGCCGTCTGCGAGCACGCGTTGAACCGCTTCGAGCACTTCCGGATGCGCGTGGCCGACGATCATCGGGCCCCAAGAGCCGATGTAATCGATGTAACGCTTGCCTTCTGCGTCCCAAAAGTAGGGGCCTTGGGCGCGCTTAACGAAGCGCGGGGTGCCGCCGACGGAGCGGAAGGCGCGCACGGGCGAATTGACACCACCGGGGATCGTTTGTTGCGCGCGTTCGAAGAGAGCTTGATTCGTGGGCATGGAAATGACGTGAAGTTCGACGAGAGCCGACGGGCAAAGCGCTTCAGGCGCGCGGCCGGCACGATGTTAGGGATTGTACCGAAAGCGGCGTGTGGGCGACCGGACCGAGCTATTTTGATGCGGCGGGTGCGACTGGGGCGCTACTCGAGATGTCGAGCGCAAGCGCGCGGCGACCATTGAACGCATGACAGGGTGGCGCACATGAAAAAAGCGCCCCGAAGGGCGCTTTGAAAATACTGCTTGCCGCTCTTTTCGGGCGGGCCGAAGCCCGGCCGAATGAAGCGTTGCTTATTAGAACTTGTGACGGATACCGGCAACGACGAGCGTCTGCGATTGACCGCTGGCGGTGCCAGCCGATGCGTCGATCGCGGCCTTCATGTTCTTCGTTGCACGTTGATACACACCGGTCAGGTAGACGTCCGTGCGCTTCGACAGGTTGTAGTCGGCGCCCAGGTTCGTCTGCCAGAAGTGACCCGAAACACCCGCTTGACGCACGCCCGTGTACGTTTCGCCCGCAGCCAACACGAGGGCCGGCGTCAGTTGGAAACGGAAGCTGCCTTCGTAGTTGTTGAAGTGGATCGTGCCGCCGGCCGTATTCGAAACCGCTTGCGTCGAACCCGAGTACAGCGTGCCCGTATAGAGCAGGCCGACCGTTGCCGGTCCGAACGCGTACGTGCCGCCAAGGCCCCACTGGTTCACGCGCGTGGCAGCGATCGTGCCGTTAACCGCGCCGCCGGCGACATTCGGGTTTTGCACGTAGGCATAGCTGGCTGCCACGTTCAACGGGCCCATACCGTACGTCGCGCCCACGCTATACGTGCGGTCGTTCGCGAAGCCCGGCTGATTCGAGAAGCCGTACAGACCTTGTGCCTGCAAGCCCGACAGGTTCGGCGTGACATACTTCACCGAGTTGTCCGTACGGAACGTGTTGTTCAGGTTGTCGTTATCGAACGGGTGCGTTGCATATTGCGTCAGCACCGATGCGATATCGAGCGGAGCGAGGTAATCTTGGATCGCATTGTACTGACGACCCAACGTCACCGTGCCCAGGCTGCTGCTGCTCAAGCCGACATAGGCTTGACGGCCGAACTCACGGCCACCTTGGCCAAGCGTGCCGTTGTTGAGATTGAAGCCGTTCTCCAACTTGAAGATCGCCTTCAGGCCGCCACCGAGGTCTTCAGCACCGGTCAAGCCCCAACGCGAGCCCGACTCATTGCCGCTGGCCATTGCCCAGGTCGACTTGCCGGCCGCGTTAGAGTTGCTCGTATAGGCGATACCGACGTCGGCGATGCCATACAGCGTAACGGTGCTCTGTGCTTGAGCGCCGATTGCGAAAGTGCTAAGAGCTGCGAGTGCGAGAAGTGACTTTTTCATCAAACTAGGTCTCCGAGACGAAGAGAGTTGCAGTGTGAGCAACCCGGATTGGTTGAATTTCTTGCCGCGGACCCGGCTACTTTGTGAGTAATCGGCGCGCCGCGGGTCCAGGCAGTCGAGGCGATACTAGGCAACTGCTCTCCGCACCCTTATTAGTGAAAACCCTAGTTGTAAAAAATTATTGCGTTCCCCGTAACACAGTAATGCAATTCGAGAACTCCGCGATCCCTTGACAGGCAAGGCTGTGAGTGGAAGCGTCTGCTTAATTCGAGCCGGCAATGTTGCGGTGACGCAACATTTTTTTGATGCACCATTGTTGCGAATAGGTTGAAGAAAACGAGGCGTTTTGCATCGCCCGCGGGCCGTCATCTCAATCCGGCGCGGCCGGCCGCCGTCGTTTTCCGCGCCGGGGCTGTTTGGAGCGCCATCGCCGCATGCGAGCGCGCACTCCTCAAGCGCGATAAAAAAGCCCGCGCCTACGGACAGACGCGGGCCTGAATCGGGTGCGCAGAGGGCGCCCAATACCAAAGTGCGCCGCTTTGCCTCGTCGCGCGAGCGTCAATCCGCCGCCGACGACGCCGCCCCATGACTAAGCCAATCGAGTACCGCCGTCGTCGCTTCGTCCCGGCTCGCCGAGCGCACTTTCGCGACGGCTTGCGCCATCTCGGTGGCCGGCACCGCCCGCCGGATCGCGACGCCCACGGCGAGGATGTCGATCATCACGAGGTGCAGGATGCGCGAGATCATCGACAACTGCGACTCCCGAATCTCGATGTGATCGGTTTCGAGGGCGACCGTCGCACGTTTGGCGAGCGGTGTGTTGCTCGAGGTGATCGCAATCACCTGGGCTCCGGCCTGCATCGCCACGTCGAGCACGCGCAGCAGTTCGGGCGCGCGGCCCGACTTCGATACGGCCACGATCACGTCGCCCTTACCGAGCAGCGCGGCCGAGGCGGCCTGCATATAGAGATCGCCGTAAGCAATCGTCGGGATGCCGAAGCGGAAGAACTTGTAGTGCGCGTCCTGCGCCACGATGTTCGAGTTGCCGAGCCCGTAGAACTCGATCCGCCGCGCGCCATTGAGCAGCTCGATGGCGCGCTCGACGTGGTCGAAGTTCAGATGCTCACGCAACTGCAGGATGGCCGACACCGTGTTGTCCAGCACCTTCGCCCCGAAATCGGTGGCCGTATCGCCCAAATGCACTTGGCTATGGCTCACCGGGATCGTGCCCGTCAAGCCCGTCGCGAGTTTGAGCTTGAAATCGGACAACCCCTGGCAGCCGAGCGAACGGCAAAAGCGGATAACGGTCGGTTGGCTGACATCGGCCTTGCGCGCGATATCGACGATCGGATCGCTGATGATCGAGCGCGGATGGTTCAGTGCGAGATCGGCCACTCGCCGCTCCGCCGGCGTCAGGGCATCGCGCATCTGACGGATGCGTTCGAACACCGCGGAGGAGCTCCCGCCCGCACGGTTCGACAACTGCTCCGCGAGAATGGCCGAGACCCCCAGGAATGCAGGGTATTCGGCGGTAATGACATACGTGGGCACGTTGACCAAATAGGGCTCGAAGCGGCCTTTCGCTTCGAAGCGCCGACGGAACGAAGAGCGTAGGAACAAGTCGCCGAGCTTGGGCACGACGCCGCCGCCGATGTAAATGCCGCCGAGCGCGCCGAGCGTCACCGCGAGGTTGCCGGCGAAGGTGCCGAGGATGCCGCAAAAGCAGTCGACCGCTTCGAGCGCGAGCGCTTCGCCTGCGTGCGCCCGGTCGACGACTTCGGCCGGGTCCAACGAAGGCGGCACACGTTTCTTGTCGCGGGCGGCCAGCGCACGATAGATGAGTTCGATGCCGGGCCCCGCTGCTACACGTTCGAAAGAGACATGCGGCCACTTCTTGCGGGCGTACTGCAGAACGATGTCCTCGCGCTCGTCCGAAGGCGCAAAGCTCGCGTGTCCGCCTTCACTGCCGAGCGCGATCCAGCGGTCGTCGGCGGGGATCAGGCCCGAAACGCCGAGGCCCGTCCCAGGGCCGAACAGCCCAATCACGCTGTTTTGGCGGCGCGAGCCGCCGCCCACTTGAACGCGTTGCGCATCGGTGAGCCCGGGTAGGGCCATCGCGAGCGCCGTGAAATCATTGACCACGAGCAGCGTGTCGAATCCGAGCGCGCGTCGCGTCGCCTCGATGGAGAACGCCCACTTGAAGTTCGTCATGCTGACCTGGTCGCCATCGACCGGGTTCGCAATGGCGATCGCCGCGTGATTGACGCGGCCGACCTTCGTGTCCTTCATATACTTCTTGAGCACATCTTCGATCGTCGGGTACTCGGCGCACGGGTAGACGCGGATCTGCGAAATCTCCCCCGGCTCCGTTTCGAGTGCGAAGCGCGCGTTGGTGCCGCCGATATCGGCGAGCAGGCGCGGACCGTCGGCGTGCTGGCGTGCGCCGGGGACCGTAGCGGCTTTATTTTGCAGACCAGTAGACATCGAGTCTGACTCCCTTGTCGTTTGCCAGCTTCGAGATGGCGTTTTCTTGCGGCGCGGATGCGGCCGCTTTCAGCACGTGGAGCTTGCGTTCGCCCGAGATCAACAGGAACCGATGCTCGATGCGCTTGAGCGCGGACATCGAGAGGCTGACGCGCGGGTGAGGCGCGGCGCCGGGATGGACGGCAACGTAGCGCGCCTCGGTCGCTAGCGCGTGTGTCCATTCGTGAACGGGGGCGTCGGCGAACAAGGAGGCGGTATGGCCGTCCTCGCCCATGCCGAGCACGGCGACGTTCGGCAGCGCATACGACGGATCGGCGTTCAATGCGGCGATGCGCGCCTCGAGTGAAACGCCGACATCGACGAGCGGCAAAAAGCGCCCCGCGCTCGCGGCTTGCGTGAGCAGCGTTTCGCGCACGAGGCGGGCATTGCTCGCGCCATCGGTCTCGGGCACCCAGCGATCGTCGACCAGCGTCACGTCGACGCGAGCCCAGTCGAGCGGTTCGATGGCGAGCACATCAAAGAACGCGCGGGGGCTCGTGCCGCCGGAGACGGCCAGCGTGGTGCGTGCGTCGACGGTCGCAGCAAGCGATGCGCCAACGGCGCCGCTGACGGCTTCGGCCAGCGCGCGGGCTTGGGCGCGCGGGTCGTCAAAAGCATGAAGCTCGATCACTTCTCCTCCAGACTGCTTTTTTGTATGTCCAACGTCGCCGGCAAAAGCGCTGCGCCTGCGAAACGTAGCGCCGCCGAGCTGTCTATGCTTGACCGCGATGCACCGCATTCGGTGCATCGGTTCAATGCATCGGTTAATTCTCTTCCTCGAGCCAGCACGTGTCGTGCTGCGCAAGCATCGCGCTTGCGGCGGCGGGGCCCCAGGTGCCTGCCGCGTACGGCTTCGGCGGCCGGTTCGATGCCGCCCATTCGTTCAGGATCGGCTCGACCCAGCGCCAGGCGGCTTCCTGCTCATCGCGCCGCACGAACAGCGCCAAGCGGCCGTTGATAACGTCGAGCAGCAGGCGCTGATAGGCCTCCATCTGTCCTTCCTTGAAGAACTGGTCGAAGGCGAGATCGAGGTGCACGCTCGACAGATTCATCCCTTCGCCGGGCTGCTTGGCCAAGCAGTAGAGGCGAATCGATTCGTTCGGCTGCAGCCGGATCACGAGCCGGTTCGCTCCGGGCCGCAGCGCCGGCGCACCCAGCGCCGAGTGCGGCACCGGCCGGAAGTTGACGACGATTTCCGCGACACGCTCGGCCAGACGCTTGCCCGTACGCAGGAAGAAGGGCACGCCCGCCCAGCGCCAATTTTCGATTTCGACCTTGAGCGCGACGAACGTCTCGGTCGTGCTCTGAGGCTTGACGCCGTGCTCGGTCGCATAGGCCGGCACCGAGGTGCCTTTGATGACCCCCGCATGATACTGGCCGCGCACCGCGATCTTGGGGATGTCGCGCGTATCGATTGGCTTGAGCGCGCGCAAAACGCGCAGTTTTTCGTCGCGGACCGAATCGGAATCCATCGAATGGGGCGGCTCCATCGCGACGATCGACAGCAACTGCAGCAGGTGGTTCTGCACCATGTCGCGCAGTGCGCCGGTGTTGTCGTAGAAGTCGCCTCTTGCCTCGACACCGAGTTCTTCGGCAATCGTGATCTGAATACTCTCGACCCACTCGCGGCGCCACAACGGCTCGAATAGCGCATTGCCGAAACGCAGCGCGAGCAGGTTCTGCACGGGTTCTTTCCCGAGATAGTGATCGATCCGGTAGATCTGCTCTTCGGTGAAGATCTCACCCACCGCATCGTTGATCGCGTTCGACGAGCGCAAGTCGTACCCGAGCGGTTTCTCGAGCACGATGCGCGCGTTTTCATTCAAGCCGACGGAGGCGAGCGCGCGGCAAATCGGCACGAACAGCGACGGCCCCGTTGCTAGATAGAACACGCGCGTGCCGGGATGCCCGTCGATCGCGTCGCGCAGCAGTGCGAAATCCTCGGCCTTGCCCAGATCGAGCTTGACGTAGGCGATGCGCTCGAGAAAACGCTGCCACGCGGCTTCGTCCAGGTCGCCCTTCGAGACGTGTGCCTTGACATTGTCGTTGACCCACTGGATGTAGCCGTCGCGGTCGGCGGCGTGCCGGGCTACGGCCACGATCTTGCCGTGCTCGGACAGCATGCCCGCGCGGTGGGCCTCGTACAACGCCGGGAGGATCTTTCTCATCGACAGATCGCCAGTCCCGCCGAAGAGAACGAAAGTGAAGCCTGAGTCGATTTGCATGAGTCGTAAGCCGAAGTCAAAGGGGGTTGCGGGCGCGAGTCGAGGAACGTGTCGTGGCTGGTGGGCTGCTCGAGTTGCGATGTCTTGTAGCGCGATAAAAATAATTTTGACACTGAATTGTAGTTTAACTACAATCCAAATCAAGAGGTAACGTCGATCGAATGCAAAAACCTTGCGCGCCGGACCGGCAGCGCGGGGTTTCGGAGCCGATCGGCGGCAGCGCGCCGCGTGTCCCTATTTGTAGCTATCTGTACCGCGCGTGCATGTTAGCAGCGCCGATTTCCAAGCGCTGCCTCCCCGAGCTAGGCCCGTGCGACGCGGGCAAAGCCGAATTCCAAACAGGAGACAGTCGTTGAGCTTGGCAGCATCCATTTCCTGACGAATCTTCGCGGTCGCGTTCGGCGCGTCGGCGGGCCTGCGCACAGATGGCCGCGGCCAGCGGCTCGGCCACGTCCCGTATTCAAGTATCCCAGTGTTGTTGTTCTGTTGCACCTAACCACCGTTCCCCGGCCAGTCGAAGAGGGGAGTCATCGTTACTTGGTCAGTAGTCTGGAGGAGATAAACAATGAAAGTTCGCGCGATCATGGCTGCACTGTGCGCCACGGGGCTGTTGATGGGCGTGTCGGCGGCTCAGGCGGCTGAATCGGTCGAAGTGCTGCACTGGTGGACTTCGGGCGGTGAATCGAAGGCCATCGGCGTCCTCAAGGACGACATGACGAAGCAGGGCTACACATGGAAGGACTTCGCGGTGGCGGGCGGCGCGGGCGCCGCGGCCATGACGGCGCTGAAGACGCAGGTCATCTCGGGCAACGCGCCCACCGCGGCTCAGATCAAAGGGCCGCTGATCAAGGAGTGGGCTGACCAAGGCGTGCTCGTGAACATCGATTCGGTCGCGAAGGAACAAGACTGGAAGAAGAATCTGCCGCCGCAAATCGACAAGATCATGCAGGCCGACGGCCACTACGTCGCCGCGCCGTTCTCCGTGCATCGCGTGAATTGGCTCTACATCAACAAGGCCGCGCTCGATAAGGCCGGCGGCAAGGTGCCGACGACCTGGGACGAATTCTTCGCGCTTGCCGACAAGATGAAGGCGGACGGCATCATGCCGATCGCGATGGGCGGTCAACCGTGGCAAGACTTCACGGTTTGGGAAGACGTCGTGCTCTCGCAAGGCGCCGATTTCTACAAGAAGTCGATCGTCGATCTCGATCAAAAAACGCTCACCTCGCCGCAAATGGTCAAGGTGTTCGATACCGTCCGTAAGCTCACGACTTATTTCGACAGCTCGCGCACGGGCCGCGATTGGAACCTCGCCACCGCCATGGTCATCAACGGCAAGGCCGGCATGCAGTTCATGGGCGACTGGGCGAAGGGCGAATTCGCGAACGCGAACAAGAAGTCGGGCGTCGATTACGTCTGCACGGCCGTTCCGGGCACCGCCAAGGCGTTCACGTTCAACGTCGATTCGTTCGTGTTCTTCCAACAGAAGGGCCAAAAGGCGGCCACGCCGGGCCAGCTCGCGCTCGCGAAGACGATCATGAGCCCCGATTTCCAGAAGCAGTTCAGCTTGTACAAGGGCTCGATTCCCGTCCGTCTGGGCGTCGACATGAGCAGCTATGACGATTGCGCGAAGAAGTCGTACGCCGACGAACAAGCGTCGATCAAGGCCGGCGGCTACGTGCCGTCGCTCGCGCACGGTATGGCGCAAGGCGATGCCACGGCCGGCGCGATGAGCGACGTCATCACGAAGTTCATGAACTCGAACGAGTCGTCGCAAGATGCGGTGGCCGCGCTCGCGAAGGCTGCGAAGACGAAGTAAGCGTCAAGCATTGTTCCAGGGGTGGGCGTTCGCTGCGTGCGGCGTCTGCCTGCGTCACTCAAGCCGGCCGGGCGTAACGAACTTGGTTCGAAGCGTTCCGAACGTCACGGCCGGTCTGCAAGCACTCAGGAGTCGAGTAGTGGCTGCCTCTCTCAGCGGAAAGGGGAACAACGTGGCGCCCGTATCCCACCGCACCTCGTCGATGTCGGCTTTGGCCGATCGCTGGATCCCGAAGCTCGTGCTTGCGCCGAGCGTGGCGATCAGCCTCGTATTTGTCTACGGCTTTATCCTGGTTACAGGCTATCTGTCGCTTTCCAATTCGCGACTGATGCCCAATTACGCGTTTGCCGGACTCACGCGCTACAGAGAACTGTTCGACAACGACGTCTGGTGGACGTCGGCGCGTAACCTCGGCTGGTTCGGCATTCCGTTCATCGCCATCTGCATCGCGCTCGGCTTGTTTATCGCGATCCTGCTCGATCAAAAGATCCGTAACGAAGGCGCGCTGCGCGCCATCTTCCTGTATCCGATGGCGCTGTCGTTCATCGTCACGGGCACCGCCTGGCAGTGGATCTTGAACCCTTCGCTCGGCCTGGAGAAAGTGTTGCACGACTGGGGTTGGACGAGCTTCTCGTTCACCTGGCTCAACGATCCCGACAAGGCGATCTTCTGTATCGTGATCGCGGCCGTCTGGCAATCGACGGGCTTCGTCATGGCGCTGTTTCTCGCCGGGCTGCGCGGTGTCGATGCGGAAATCTTCAAGGCCGCCCAAGTCGACGGTGCGACGCTGCCCACGATCTATCGCAAGATCGTTATCCCCAGCATGCGCCCCGTGTTTTTCTCCGTGCTCTTGATCCTATGTCACATCACGATCAAGACGTTCGATCTCGTTGTCGCGCTGACGGCGGGCGGGCCCGGCACTTCGTCGTCGCTGCCCGCGATGTTCATGTACACGTTCTCGTTCAACCGCGGGCAGCTCGGCGTGGGCGCGGCGTCGTCGATGATGATGCTTGCGACGGTTGTCGCCGTTCTGGTTCCGCTCATGTACCTCGAATCGAGGAGCACTCGCAATGCAGCCTAAAGTAGAACAACCCGCACGCGCGCTGCGTTCGCTGCTCCCCGGCGGGGCGTCCGGCAAGGTTGGGGACGGCCAGGCGGGTACGGGCATGACGATCAGCCGTGCGTTCATCTATGCGGCGCTTTTGCTGTTCGCCCTGTACTTTCTGTTTCCGATCTACGTGATGTTGTCCACGTCGTTCAAGGACCTCGATCAACTGCGCACAGGCAACTTACTGACGCCGCCGGCGCATTGGACGGTCGCGCCGTGGGTGAAGGCGTGGAGCGAGGCCTGCACGGGCGTGCGCTGCGACGGCATGCGTCCGTTCTTCATGAATTCGGTTCGCATGGTGATTCCGGCCGTGTTGATTTCGTCGATCATCGGCGCATTCAACGGCTACGTGCTGACGCACTGGCGCTTTCGCGGTGCCGACATGGTCTTCACGATGCTGCTCGTCGGCTGTTTCATCCCGTTCCAAACGATCTTGCTGCCGATGGCGCGCCTGCTGGGGTTCGTCGGTATCTCCAATACGATCGGGGGGCTCGTGCTGGTCCACGTCGTCTACGGGATCGCGTTCACGACCATGTTCTTCCGCAATTTCTACGTGAGCATTCCGGCCGAACTCGTGAAGGCGGCCCGCATCGACGGCGCCGGATTCTTCACGATCTTCACCCGTATCCTGCTGCCTGTCTCGCTGCCGATCTTCATGGTCTGCGTCATTTGGCAATTCACGCAGATTTGGAACGACTTCCTGTTCGGGATCGTGTTCTCGGGCGTCGATTCGATGCCGATTACGGTGGCACTGAACAACCTCGTGAATACATCGACGGGTGTGAAGGAATACAACGTCGACATGGCCGCCGCCATCATCGCCGCCCTGCCGACGCTGCTCGTTTATGTGATCGCGGGCCGCTACTTCGTGCGCGGCTTGACGGCGGGTGCGGTGAAAGGCTGATGGCGCGTTGGGCTGGGTAGGGCGCGCCGCGTCAGCGAAGCGCTCGCCCCCTCGCAACGCATGTTCGACCTATTCGAAAGCAAAGCAGTACTGCAGATTAGAGGATTCTCAGCATGGCAAGCCTTTCCATCCGCGACGTATACAAAACCTACCCGAACGGCGTGCCCGTCTTGAAGGGCGTCGACATCGACATCGAGGACGGTCAATTCTTGATCCTCGTCGGCGGCTCCGGGTGCGGGAAGTCGACGCTGCTCAACATGATCGCCGGGCTCGAAACGGTTACCAAAGGCGAGATCAGCATCGACGGCAGAGTCGTCAATAATCTCTCGCCGAAAGATCGCGATATCGCGATGGTGTTCCAGTCGTACGCGCTCTATCCGTCGATGACGGTGCGCGAGAACATTTCATTCGGCCTGAATATTCGCAAGGTGCCGAAGAAGGAGCAGGCGCAGATCGTCGATCGCGTCTCGCAGATGCTCCAGATCGATCATCTGCTCGACCGCAAGCCGGGCCAGCTCTCGGGCGGTCAACGCCAGCGCGTGGCCATGGGCCGCGCGCTCGCGCGCGATCCGGTGATGTTCCTGTTCGACGAGCCGCTCTCGAACCTCGACGCAAAGCTGCGGATCGAGATGCGCTCGGAGATCAAGCTGCTGCATCAGCGTCTGGGCACGACGATCGTCTATGTCACGCATGATCAGATCGAGGCGATGACGCTCGGCGATCGCATCGCCGTGATGAAGGACGGTATCGTGCAGCAGTTCGGCGCGCCGCAAGACATTTACGATTCGCCGTCGAATCTGTTCGTCGCCGGCTTC